>WNFJ01046301.1_pt1 | contig 18421 bp, 17 predicted proteins | sample 5400461 | NCBI WGS metagenome assembly WNFJ01 (sample SAMN13153349, study PRJNA577476) | soil metagenome | isolation source: 115 cm saprolite on Douglas fir-dominated hillslope | place: USA:California | collected 2013-09-17
AAAGGCAAGGACAAATTGTATTTGATCCAATCCAGTTCCTTAGCGCATGCGTTGGCGTATGAGAAGCTGATCCGAAGTGGGTACAGGCTCGACGCCAACGGCTATCTCATTGCTCAAGGCAAATAACCAACCCAGGAAGTCTCAGCGTGGCGGAAGAGGGTAGACGAGGAGATTGCGTTTGCCAGTGACGACTACGGCGAGGGAGCGGCCATCGGGAGAGATGGCAAAATCGCGGAAGCTGAAGCCGCGCAGGACGGGGACGGGCGTGGGCTCCGAGACGGGAATGTCGTGCCCGGGCGAGGCGGCGAGCGGAGGGAGATCAATCCGGACGAGATCGCCGGTCTTTTTTTCGAGGGAGCGCTTGAGCAGGATGCGCGATTCGTCGGGCGACCACTGAAAAACGCCGAGGCCGATGCGCACGCGCGCCAGACGGCCAGGTGAAGTGAGATCGCGAATCTCCAAAACTTCCTTGTCAATAAAGTAGGCAACCTTCTTGCCACTGGGCGAGACGCTGAGACCGCCTTCGTAGCTATCGAGAGTGGCAAGCTCCTTGTCGTTATCGGTGAAGAGATCGAGGCGCTGGAGGCGATTGGGGCCGGTTATGGCGCGATCTTGCTCGACAGCCACAATGGAAATCGTTCCGGGAATGGGAGAGATGTCGCGGAAAGTGCGGCCATCTTGAGGAGATTTGAGGGGGCCGGTATCGATTCGTGTGGATTTCAGGGAGAAAAGTTGGCGGGGCTTTACGGCTTCGGAGAGGAAGGCGATGGTAGCGTTGTCGAGAAGGAAGAAGGGATTGGCGGCGTCCAGGATTACGTTTTCGCCTTTGTTGATGCGGATTTCGTGGCCGGAGTCATCGAACAGCATGGTTTGGAAGGAGTCTTCGGTTTTGCCGGAATCGTCGAGGACAGTGGTGGTGAGGAGTTCGACAAGGAGCATGCGGCCGTTGGGGGACCAGCGGAAGGAATTGACGAGGTAGCTGAATGGGTGGCTGCCGCGGGTATATTTCTGGCCTTCGAGGAGGCGGCGCCGTTTGCCGCTGGCGTCTTGGATCCAGATGTCGTCGTGCTCAAGGTCGTAGGCTTTTGTTTTGAGTCTGCGATAGACGGAGTAGGCAATGCGGCCATCGGGGGCGTAGCCGAAGGCGGTGATGTCTTCATCGATGGATTGGAGCGGCTTGTCGGGATTCTGGGCCTTGCCCGAGGGCAGAGAGCAACAGCCGAGGATTGCACATACGAGAGAACATAAGCGTCGAATCCAACGAAATCTGCTAAGGGAGCCGGGACAGGTCATTGTTTGGGTCCGGGGTGGGGACCGGTAAAGTTGGAACAACAGGGCTTTTCTTTGGGCGTGAATTCCATGAACTCGACGCGGGTGTCGTCGGGGTCGTAGAGATTGAGTTGCCATTTGCCATCGCGGCCGATCTTGGGCTTTTCTCCCGGTTTCCAGCCATTGGCGATGAGGCGCTTCTCTGTCTCGTGAATGTCCTCGACGCCAAGCGCGATGTGATTCATCACGCCGAGAGTGTGCTTGTCCGCGGTGGGGGAGATGTTGAGCATGTACTCCACCCAGTCGGTGCCTTCAGGAACTTGCATGGCCACCCAATCGTCTTTGTCGTCCTTCATGCCTCCGTGCCAGTACGGACGGAAGCCGAGAATGTCTTTGTAGAAGTGGTCGGTGGCGGCGCGATCCCGGACGACGAAACCGGCGTGGATGAGCCGAAAGGTAGAATGTGTTGATGATGCGGGCTGCGCATGAACGGGCGCCTCCCCTTTTCTGCGCTGCACAAAACCAATGCGGTGTCCTTCCGGATCTACGACGGTGAAATAGGAGTCTCCCCTATAGGATGCGATCGGCGGGAAGAGCACCGCAATCTTATGGGAGACAAGGTATCGCCGCAGGGCAGGAATGTCGTCGGTGCTGAACATGATTTCGTCGATGAGATTCGCGGGAGTGGGCGTGGGCGCCTGAAGAACCCAAATGTCCTGAAGAAGGTTAAGAAAGAAAACTTGATCCGGATCGTGGGCCAGGTTAAGAGTCTTCGAGTAAAAACCGAGCGAAGCGGAACGATTCGTGGCCAGGATTTTGACTTGCGCAATGCTAAGGATATGCGGCCGCGGAGGCTCGTTTTGTCCTGCAGCTGAAATGCAATAAGACAAACTTACGAGCAGAAGGAGGAGTTTGTTCATGAGCTCACCTCAGGTGCCGGGCACATTACGAGATTTTAGCTTACGAATTTCGTCGAGGCGCTGGCGGAGGCGCTGCTCAAAGCCCTGGTCGGTGGGCTTGTAGTAGGTGCGGCCGGCGAGATTGTCGGGGAGGCAGGTCATGTCGGTGACTTTATCATCGAAATTGTGGGCGTACTTGTAGCCCTGACCATAGCCGATGTTTTTCATTAATCCCGTGACGGCATTGCGAATGTGGAGAGGCACAGGCTCGGCCTCGGTTTTGTGAACGTCGTCGATGACCTCTCCGTAGGCGGTATAGACGGCGTTGGATTTGGGCGCGAGCGAGAGATAGACAGCGGCTTGGGCGAGGGCCAAGTGGCCTTCGGGCGCGCCGAGGAAATCGAAGGCATCCTTGGCGGCGAGAGTGATGGCGAGAGCGCCGGGTTCGGCGAGGCCGATGTCTTCGCTGGCCATGCGGACCATGCGGCGGGCGAGATAGAGCGGATCTTCGCCGGATTCGAGCATGCGGGCGAGCCAGTATAGAGCGGCGTCGGGATCGGAATTGCGCACGGATTTGTGCAGCGCGGAGATGAGGTTAAAGTGCTCCTCGCCGGCTTTGTCGTAGCGGAGGAGTTTTCGTTGCAGGACGTCTTCGAGGAGTTCCGGGGTGATAACGCGCGTGCCTTTCTCACTAGGCTGCGCGCCGCGGACAGCAAGCTCGAGCGTGTTGTAGGCGGCGCGGGCGTCGCCATTCGCGAACGATGCGATGCGGAAAAGGATGTCATCGGGAGCTTCGACGGATTCATTCCCAAAGCCATGCTCTTGGTCATCGAGAGCACGGCGGAGAAGTTCAGCGATTTGGGGCGTCGTGAGCGGATCGAGGACGTAAACTTTGGTTCTGGAGAGAAGCGGGGAGATCACTTCGAAAGAGGGATTCTCGGTGGTTGCGCCGATGAAAATAATGTGGCCGGCTTCGACGTGGGGAAGAAAAGCGTCCTGCTGCGCTTTGTTGAAGCGGTGAACTTCGTCGACAAAGACGATGGTGCGGTGGCCGGAGCGGGATTTGTGTTCGGCGACGGCCATGACTTCCTTGATTTCCTTGATGCCCGCGAGAACGGCGCTGAAGGAAACGAATTCGGAGCTTGTCAGGCGTGCGATTAGACGCGCCAGGGTGGTTTTGCCGCAGCCCGGCGGTCCCCAGAAAAGCATGGAGCCGAGGTTATCGCTTTCAATTTGCATGCGGAGGGATTTGCCGGGGCCGAGAAGTTTTTCCTGGCCGATGAATTCGTCGAGCGTGCGCGGGCGCATGCGCTCGGCGAGTGGCTGGTTGGCAGCGGGGACGCCGGGCTCCGGCGGCGGTGGCGGCAAATTTGAGAAGAGGCTCACGTTTCTTCTGGCGGACGCAAAGCGTCCGACGATTTAGGCGACCGCACAGCGTCTGGCGTTTTAGGCGGCTGCGAAGCGACTGACTCTTGGATGTTTGATGCGCGGATTGAGTTTCTTTGGCGAGCGGCTTCGTAGAGGACGACGGCGGCGGCGGCGGCGGCGTTGAGGGACTCAACGCCACTAGCCATGGGAATGCGGATGCGTGCATCGGCGCTGCGCTCGACTTCTTCGGGTAGACCGCCGCCCTCGTTGCCCACGAGCAGAGCTACCGGCTGGCACCAGTCGACTTCCCAGGGAGCGAGGAGCGGAGGTGCGGCATCGCCAGAAGGGGACGCGCTGAAGCGCGCCCCTACAGTTGGGGGAAGAGCAGTTGAGGGGAGAGAGCCGAGGTTTTCGCGCACGCTGGATGCCAGCGTGCGGATGCCGGCGATTTTGAATTGCGTCAAGAGAATTGCGAGGGACATGCCAGCAAGAATGGGGAGATGAAGAGCCGCACCGGCGGAGGCGCGCAGCGCCTTCGGCGAGTACGGGCTGGCAGTGCCGCTGACGCCAGAGGCAGCAGCGGCACCGCCAGTTGCGCCCAAAGCGGCGGCAGCGCGCAGAATCGTTCCCACGTTGCCGGGATCCTGCACGCCAGCGAGAACCACCAGAAGAGGAGCGCAGGCAGTGGAGGGAGTGCTGACGAGGTCGTCGAAGGAAACTTCGCGAGGTTTCACGAGGGCCGCGACGCCCTGCGGATGTTCGGTGTCGGCGAGACCTTCAAAGAGACGATCCGTGGTGCGCAGCACGGGAAAAGCCATTTCAGGCGGGTCGATAAGGGAGGCGAGGCGTTCGTGATGGCGCTCGCCGGATTCGCTGAAGAGCACGGCGCGGATCGGGCAACCGGAACGCAGCGCTTCTTCGACAAGCCGCACACCTTCGACGCCGACGAAGCCATCTTCCGTGGGCAGGCCGCCGCGCAAAGCCATGCGGAACTCCTTCAGCCAGCGATTATCGCGGCTGGTCAGGAGCGCCGCACCATTCGCCGCCGAGCGGTTATTGCGCGCAGCTTTCCCGGGTGTAGCCATCACCGTGGAGGGTAGCAAATTTCTGGCAGAAGACGTTAATCGGTTGGGCGCACGGAGGTAAGTCATCCTCAGGCCGAAATATCAAGATGCATGTGGCGAACGCGGAGAATGCCACGTCTAATTGGACTTAGCCATCGCCTTTTTGAGCAGAGGGACGATTTCGGTATGGCCCTTCTTGGGTGCCAAAGCCACCACGGTGTTTCCATGCTTGTCTTTGGCGTGGACGTTTGCTCCATGTTCGAGCAAAAGTTTCACAATGGCAACGTCCTCGGAGCCACCTTTGGACGCTGTCAAAAGGAGTGGCGTGTCGCCTTCGTTGTTCCTGGCTTCGACATTTGCCCCTCTGGCAAGGAGCAATTTTGTGGCTTCAGCCGTAGCGAGGGCGCTTCCAGAAGTGGCAACAAGGAGCGCGGTGTCACCGCGGTTGTCCCGGGCGTCGACATGGGCGCCGTTATCCAAAAGCATTTGAACGATTTCGGTTCGCCCCCAGCCTGCGGCTGACATCAGCGCGGTAGCGCCTTTTTTGGATCTAGCGTTGACGTTGGCTTTCTTCTCCAGGAGCAGCTTCATGGAGTCGAGAGTGTCCGGCATGTCGACGATGGCGCAACTGCAAGCGGCGGCAGTCAACGCAGTATCCCCGCCGTCGGTCGCCCCTTCTACGTTAGCGCCCCTTTCTAGCAAGAGTTTCACGGTATTGGTCTGGCCGAAAGAGGCCGCACGAATTAAGGGCGTGTCTTCATAATCGCCGCGGGCCTCGATGTTGACGCCGCTGTCTAGAAGTACTCGTACAGTTTGAGCGTAGTCGACGACCGGGAATTGTGGCGGCCCGTTCGGCGGTTGTTTTGGCTGAGTCTGGATTGGTATAGGCATATCGACGGGAAAGGGCATAATCAATGGCTCCGACTCCGCAGCGACGAAAAGCGCTCTTGTTTTTGCTTCAAGGCTGGCGCCTCGCTGCAGCAGTATTTCCACCTTTTTGACATTGCCTCCGCGCGCTGCTCCCAGAAGCGCATTGTCTCCGTTCATTTCTCCAGCGACAATGTTGGCGCCTCTAGCCACCAGCAGATTCACCGCGTCAGCATGACCGAATTCCGCGGCGAAGCCTAGCGGCGTAGTGCCGCCTTCGTCTTTGGCCTCGATGTTCGCACCCTTCTTCAGCAACCTCTGTATTGCAGCGTTGTCGCCTTTCTTGGCGGCGAGGAGGAGTTGGCGATTGAGAGCGGCAGGGGCCGTGGAGGGGTGTGAGCAGCCGACCACGGCTGCGGCAAGCAAGAGGCTCGACAAGAAGGGTTTGATTTGGGGCGGTAGCGTCGTGGAGGTGACGGCGGAGCGAGCCAGCAATGCAAAGTATAAGCTGGGGCCGGCGGCTCCGTATATCTTTGAAGGAAGTAGTGTTGCGCGTGGTGCGGGGGTATGGTACGTTCGCCCAAATAAGGGCAGCGCTGGCGGAACGCTGTAGGGTGGCACCACGAGTTCGCCAAAGGCCAAAAAATTGCCGGCTGAACGGCTGAGCGTCAACGCGCAAACTCCGGAAGTGGAAGTGCTGCGTTATGCAGCGAACTTCTTGACGCGCGGAAGTGTGATTGCCATTCCCACGGACACTTTCTACGGGCTGGCGGCAGACCCGTTCAATCTTGCGGCCGTGGATGAAATTGCGGGCGCTGCCTATCCTGGTGAATTCGATCGAACAAGCCATTCTGCTTGCGCGCGAAGCGCCGCGGAAGTTTTTGCGTCTTGCCGAAGCCTTCTGGCCGGGAGGATTGACGCTGGTGGTGAACGCAGCGCAACGCATCCCACTGAAGGTGACTGCGGGCACAGGCCGCATCGCCGTGCGCTGGCCGAACAGCGAAGTGGTGCGGAAGCTGATCGATGAGTTCGAGGGTCCGGTGACGGGGACGAGTGCGAACATTTCCGGGTTTGCCTCGTGTTCGAGCGCGGATCAGGTTATGAAGCAGCTCGGGACGCGCGTGCCGCTGGTGCTGGACGCCGGAGAAACGGGCGCGACGCTGGCTTCGACCATTGTGGAATTGAATGGCGACACGTGGAAAATCGGCCGCGAAGGCGCGATTCCCGTCGCGGAGATCGAGAAGGCGCTGCAGTAGTGGCGCGCAAGTTTGGACTTGAGAGATTGCAAGAGCTGAGATCGCGAAAGAACGCTTAACGCGGCGGGGCATACGATATTTTACCGAGGATTGCGGGGCCGCGCGCGCCCGTTGCAGACGGGAGGTTCCCAGGACGCTGGTGAAAGGTTTCGTAAGCCAGCAGGGCGAAGGCAAAAGCTTCCTTGGCGTCAACCGGAATGCCAAGTTGCGAGGATGTGATGACCAAGATTTTGGGGAGGGCGGCAGAGATTTGGGCGAGCAGGAGCGGGTTGTGGGTGCCGCCGCCCGAGACCACGAGACTGTCTATCTTGATTTTTGGAAGGACGAAACGATGCAGTGCATCGACAACAGAGAGCGCGGTAAAAATGGTTGCCGCGCGGATAAGATCGTTCGGCATCGCATGATGCTTTCGCCCGAGGGCCAGGAGTTTTTTTAGATAGGGGTGGCCATAGTATTCACGGCCGGTGGATTTGGGAGGCGCGACCCTCAGATAGGGATCGCGCATGAGATCGTCGAGCAACGCAGGGAGGCTGCGCCCCCGCGTCGCGAGGGCGGCGTTCTTGTCGTATCGCTGGCGGCCACCCGTGAAATGCGCGACGAGGGCGTCAATCACCATATTGGCGGGGCCGGTGTCAAAGGCGAACACCTGTGAAGGTTTCGCGGACGCGGGAATGACAGTGATGTTGGCTATGCCACCAAGATTGAGGGAAACGCGACCGAGCTTCGGATGGCGGTAGAGAAGATAGTCAGCAAACGGAACCAATGGCGCGCCCTGGCCGCCGAGTGCAATGTCTGCTGGGCGAAAATCGCCGACGGTGGTGATGCCCGTGCGAGCGGCGATGACGGCGGGCTCGCCGATTTGCAACGTCGAGGCGGTGGGCCGACCCAAAAAGTTGGCCGACTTGCCTTGATGGAAAATGGTCTGCCCGTGGCTGCCAATCAGCGTGATGCGTTTTGGCGAGACGCGAAATTTACGGCAGGCGGCAGTCGCAGCGTCGGCGAAAATTTCTCCGAGACGAAAATTGAGTTGGCTGAGTTCGCCCGCGGAGATCGGTTGCTGCTCGGCGACGCGGAGAATCTCTTTGCGCAGCGCGGGCGGAAAGCTGAAAGAGGTGCGACCGAGGAGTTTTGCGTTAAGGTGCGGCGGCGCGCCGGAGATGCGGGCGAGGGCGACGTCGATGCCATCGGCGGAAGTGCCGGACATGAGGCCGAGGACGAGCATGGGCTTGGCGGCCATAAATGGTGAAAGGGATTTTTAACACAGAGGACGCAGAGAACACAGGGAAGAAGGAGAGAGTGAGGGGAAAAGATAACGGGAAGGAAAGAACTCAGCTTGATTTTGGCCCTTTGACGGCGAATCGAATCAGCCAAAAAGCCACAAACCCACAAAACGCGACGAAACCTAGGGCGGGAATAAGCTCCCAAGCCTCGTCGGCGCTGACGGCGAAGAGCACGGGCAGCACCGTGCCTGCCAGGATGGCTGTCAGACCGACGACGCCACTTAGCCCTCGAAGAAATATTGTGCCTACTTGAGTGGCTCGGCGCTTGCTGTCTGATTCGGGAAGTTCGGTCATGAGATTTGCTTTTTGAGTTCGGCGAGGAGGTTGAGGGCGTCGAGCGGCTTGAGCTGGTCGAGGTCGGCGTCGCGGAGTTTGTCGAGGACGGCGCGGTCGAGCGGCGTGAACAGGACTTGCTGATTGCCGTTGTTGCTGGTGCCATCACCGGAGGCGCCCGGAGAAAGCGTTTCGCTCAGTTCGTGCTCGCTCTGCTCGTGCCGCTTCAAGACTTCGCGCGCGCGCTCAATCACGCTGCGCGGAAGGCCGGCAAGGCGCGCCACTTCAATGCCGTAACTTTTGTCCGCGCTGCCCGGCTCCACGCGGCGCAAAAAAATAATTTCGCTGGGCGTTTCTTTCACGGAGACATGAACGTTCTTGACCGCAGGGAGAAGATCGCCAAGCTCCGTCAGTTCGTGGTAATGCGTGGCGAAGAGCGTGCGCGCGCGTGTGTGCTTCTGGAGATGTTCGACGACGGCCCAGGCGATGGACAGCCCATCAAACGTGGCCGTGCCGCGACCGACTTCATCCAACAGCACAAGACTCGCGGGAGTAGCGTGATTCAGGATAGCGGCGACTTCGCTCATTTCCACGAGAAAAGTCGAGCGTCCTCGCGCGAGATTGTCACTTGCGCCGATGCGCGTGAAGATGCGGTCGGTGATGGGCAGCTTGGCCTGACGCGCGGGAACAAAGGAGCCCATCTGCGCCATCAGCACGATCAGCGCGGACTGGCGAAGATAAGTGGACTTGCCGCCCATGTTGGGCCCGGTGATTAAAAGAAGTTGCTGCCGTCCGGGCTCGAAGCATAGATCGTTGGGAACGAAGCGCTCGCCTTTTTGACGCAGCAGCTCTTCAATTACCGGATGGCGCCCGCCGACGATGAGAAGCTCACCCGTGGAGTTGAATTCCGGACGCGAATAACCGCGATCGGCAGCCAGTTTCGCGAACGCGGTAAGTACGTCAAGTTGCGCGACGGCCGCGGCGGTACGCCGCAGCCTTGCCGCCTTTGCAGCTACGGAGGAACGCACATCGATAAAAAGATGGCGTTCGATTTCCAGAATGCGCTCGTCGGCGGCAAGGATTTTCCGCTCGTATTCCTTCAACTCCGAAGATGTAAAACGCTCGGCGTTGACCAGCGTTTGTTTACGCTCGTAGTCCGCTGGAGCAAGATGTAAATTGGATTTCGAGATTTCAATGTAGTAGCCGAAGATCTGGTTGAAACGAATTTTTAGCGAGGCGATGTTGGTGCGTTTGCGCTCACGCTCTTCCATCGCGGCGATGATCTGTTTGCTGTGCTGGCTCAGGTCGCGGAGCTCATCCAGCTCGGCGTGGTAACCGCTGCGAATCATTCCCGGATCGGTGGCGAGAGCCGGCGGCTCGTCGGCGATGGCGCGTTCCAGGCGGTCGCGGACGTCGGCGAGCTCGTCAATTTCCTGGTGGAGGTGACGAAGCAGTTGGCTGCCCCCCGCTGGAGGCGGCGTCAGGAAATTCTTCAGCACCGGCAACTGCGCCAGAGATTTGCGCAGCGCCACGAGTTCGCGCGGAGTTGCGAGACCCAGCGTAATCCTGCTGGTGAGCCGTTCGAGGTCCAGGATGCCTTTCAGCTCTTTGCGAATTTCGCCGCGCACCACAGTTTGCTGCACGAGCTGGTTCACGGCATCGAGCCGGGCCTCGATGGCCTCCGCTTCGATCAGCGGACGTAGCACCCAGGAGCGCAGGAGTCGCGCGCCCATTCCGGTTACGGTGACGTCCAGCGCGGCAATTAGAGTGGTCGGACCGCTTGTGCGCCCGGTTTCCTCGGCAAAAATTGGCGCGAGCAGTTCCAGATTGCGCACGGAGACAGGATCGAGCACCAGAGCATCGTGTTGCTCGTAGTAGCGGATGCGGTCGAGGTGGCGCAGCGCGTCTCCGCCAGAAGCATCGGCAATTTCATTGGCGGGCGCGGAGCGGTCGCCGCGCGCGGCATTCTCTCGCAGATAGCGCCGCGGCCAACGCTTGCGGATGATCGTCGAGTCCGAAGCCTGTAAGTTCGGCGACGCCAAATTGCTCGCGCAGGATACGCTCGGCATAGTCGCGCTGAAAGACCCAATCTTCGAGTCGTGATTCCACGCCACCTGTGCCTTCGAGGAGCGATGTCTTGGCCGTTTCGAAAAGCTGCTGCGGCCGGGGTAGCAGAGTTTCCCTCGGGCGTAGTAATTGGAGCTCGTCGCGGAGATCGTCTTCGGCGTGCGCGCCAGTGAATTCGGTAGCCTGAAATTCACCAGTGGAGAGATCGACAAACGCCAGGCCGATCGGCGAGCCCGAAGAATGTTTGGCGACGGACGCGAGAAAACTGTTTTCGCGGGCTTCAAGAAGGGCGCCCTCGGTGGCGGTACCTGGTGTGATGACGCGGACGACTTCGCGGCGCACCAGTTTTTTGCCCAGGCCGGCCTGCTCCATCTGATCGCAGATGGCGACTTTGAAGCCGGCGCGGATCAAGCGTGCGATGTAGCCTTCGGCAGCGTGATAGGGAACGCCACACATGGGGATGGGGTGTCCCCTTTCTTTGTTGCGCGAGGTGAGCGTGATCTGCAGCTCGCGCGAGGCGATCATCGCGTCTTCATAGAAGAGTTCGTAGAAATCACCGAGGCGGAAGAGCAGTAAAGCGTGCGGGTAGCGCGCCTTGATGGCGTGATATTGCTGCAGCAGCGGTGAAGTCGGCTCGGTCATTCGCCTGCCTGTAGGGGCGCAGCATGCTGCGCCCCTACAAAGACAATCTCCATTCGGCGGATCGGCAACGATCCAATCATTCCCTGGTGCCCAGATGCGTCAGGAAGAAAGCGTAATCCAGAGCAATTTCGCGCAAATAATCATAGCGGCCCGAAGCGCCGCCGTGTCCCGCGCCCATGTTGATCTTCAGCAACAGCGGATTGGCATCGGTTTTCAACGTGCGCAACTTCGCCACATATTTCGCCGGCTCCCAGTACATCACCTGGCTGTCGTTCAGCCCCGTCTTCGCCAATATCGCTGGATAATTCTTCCGCTCCAGGTTTGTATAGGGACAATACGACTTCATGTAGAAATAATCCTCCGCGATTTGTGGATTGCCCCATTCCTCGTATTCGCCCACGGTCAGCGGCAGAGACGCATCCAGCATGGTGTTCAGCACGTCAACGAAAGGCACGTGACTGATAACGATGCGAAAAAGTTCGGGGCGCATGTTCGTCACCGCGCCCATCAGAAGGCCTCCCGCGCTGCCGCCTTCGATCACCAGTTTTTCCGGCATCGTATAACGTTGTGCGACCAGGTGTTCCGCCGAGGCGATGAAGTCCGTGAACGTGTTGCGCTTCTGCTTCATGCGCCCGGCGTCGTGCCACGGCTTTCCCAGTTCGCCGCCGCCGCGGATATGAGCGACGGCGAAGATCACGCCGCGATCCAGGAGGCTCAGCCGATTCGAATTGAAATTGACCGGCATGGAGATTCCATAGCTCCCGTACCCGTAGAGAAGAAGCGGCGCGGACCCGTCGTGCAGCGTGTCGCGGCGGTAGACGATGGAAAGGGGCACACGCGTGCCGTCGGAAGCGACGGCATGCAAACGCTCGCTGACGTATTGCGATGAATTGTAGCCGCCGAGAACGGGTTGCTGCTTCCGCAGGCTTCGTTCGCGCGTGCGAACGTCATAGTCAAAAATGGAGCGAGGAGTTACGAACGATTCGTACTGAAACCGCACGTGCGAGGCGATGAATTCCGGATTTTCGCCGATGGAAGCGTTGTATGCCGGTTCAGCGAACTCGATGCGATGCGAGGCCGCAAGAGCGTTCGGAGCGTCCGCCGTCAAATCCACGATGCGAAGACAGGGAAGGCCGCCCTCGCGTTCGAACAGCACCAGGTGGCTCTGGAAAACCTGCGACGCGGCAACCATGACTTCCGGACGATTGGGAATGATCTCGCGCCAGAATTCCCGGCGTGGGTTGCTAACCGCGGCGGTGACAAGGCGAAAAGTACGCCCGCCTGAATTAGTGCGAATGTAAAACACTCCGTCATTGGAATTCGCTGTCACGCCAGGATGTTCCGCGGTAAGGGGACCGGGGTGATGATCCGCGTAGTATTCATGGTTGTCTTCGCGCATATCAATAATCTGAAATTCTCCCAACGGCTGGTCAGCGCGCAAGAAGCGGACTTCGCTGGCCGTATGACTCACAATGGTGAGAAGTAGGAAAGCGTTACTGCGAGTGCGCTCTACTTCCATTCGAAACCGCTCGTCGGTCTCCTCGTAAAGCAGGGCATCCGGTCCTGTCGTGCCCAGAACATGGCGATACAGCCGGTAAGAGCGCTTGCTGATTTCGTCCTCGACGGTGTAGAACAACGTTCGATTGTCGGAAGCCCACGCAACGCTGGTGACTCGTTCGAGTCGCTCGGGAAGGATGCTCCCGGTGCGCAAGTCTTTGACCTGAAGCACGTACTGGCGGAATCCCGTGGTGTCCGTCGAATAGGCGAGTAGGTGATTGTCTTCGCTTACCTCGAAAGAACCTAATTCAAGAAAGGAATGGCCTTCGGCAAGCTGATTCAGGTCGAGTAGCAGCTCTTCCGCGGCGCCTTCTTCGTCGCGGCGCCGGCAATGGAGCGCGTACTGTTTTCCCTCTTCGGTCCGGCTGAAATAGAGGTAACCACGGAGACGATAGGGAACGGACAGGTCCGTTTGCTGGATGCGCCCCAGCATTTCCTGATAAAGCTTCTCCTGAAATGCTTCCGTAGGCTTCAGAACCGCGTGGGTGTATGCGTTTTCGGCCTTCAGGTAGTCGATCACTTCAGGGTTTTCTTTATGGCGGAGCCACGCGTAGTGGTCGACCCGCCGGTCGCCATGCAAAACGTGTTCTACCGGTTCGCGCCGCGCGACGGGAGGCTTGGGAACTTCGTCCGCAGGCACTTCGTGCGAAACCACTGGCGAGGCCGATTTGGTGTGGGGGTCCATGACTCTCTTTGAGTTGTGCGCGCGGCAGGGTTGCGCGCCGAGCGTAGCGAATCGCTTGCGTCCGCTATACTACTACGGAAGTTGGCGGTGGGAGAAAGCCGCTGCCGCAAGGCACAAACAATAGATGGCCAGAGAGACTGAAATCAAACTGAAGATCGACGATGTGCGCGCGTTTCATCGCGCCTTGAAGCGCATCGGAGCGCGCCTCGCCGGTCCGGGGAGCGCCAGAGTCCATGAGGAAAATGTGATTTTTGACACACCGCAGGGCGGGCTCGCAAAGCATGGGCAGTTGCTGCGCATTCGAACCGAGACGCCCGAAGTGCGAGCCAAATCTAAAACCGCCGGACCGAAACAGCGAGTGGTGTTGACCTTCAAGCAGCCTCTGGCGCATCCGTCAGGCGAAGGAACGGAAAGCACGCACCATGGTTTCTACAAGGTCCGGGACGAAATTGAAATGGAAATCGCGGACGCCGGAACCCTGACCAAAATTTTCGAAGGGCTGGGAATGCGGGGCTGGTTCCGCTATGAAAAGTACCGCACGACCTTTCGAATGCCCGCTTCCAAGGCCTGGGCCAAGGGTCTCTTAATCGAAGTCGACGAAACACCCATCGGCACGTTTGTGGAGCTGGAAGGCCCCGCTCCGGCGATCGACCGCGCGGCCGAAGAGCTGGGCTATTCAAAACACGATTACGTCCTGAAGAACTATCTCCGCCTATACATGGAAGACTGCCGCCGCAGAGGCGAGCAGCCGCGTGACATGGTCTTCTCAAACACCAAGAAGCCCTCCGAATAACTTTCGAAACAAAAAAATTGATTCGAAGGTCATTCTGTTCTTGACATCGCGCCGCACGCGGCTTATCAATGCAATTGTGATCGCCAAGCGGTCAACAACGAGGTGAATTTCCTCTCGATGAGTGCGAGCGGCGAACGCGAACCCGGCCCTGGTCGTTCTGGACCGGAAGCTAGCCGAAAGTTGGGCCGGCGGCTCGGTTTCCAGACCAACTCGCGCGAGGCGCAGGCCAAAGCGCGAGCGGTCGGGTGGGGAGGGTTCACTGGCGGCTAAAGGTAAGTCCATTTTTATGAGGTACTTGCCCGCCGCCGAGGTTTTTCGGTGCGCGGGTTTTTTATTGCCGGGATGAATTCGAACGCCAACCTGTTCGAATAAGCCTGAGCCGCGCGAGGAGGGAGAGTGTATGGAACTCTACGCCACAGAATTGATGGGTGCGAAAACCTACGACGTGGCTGGGAATTACGTCGGACGTGTGCGCGAATTCTTTATCGAGCCGGCGGAGGCGCCCAATCGCGTGTCCCATTACCTCTTGTCGCGGGGCCACTTTCAACCGCTGGTGGCCAAGTACAACCAGGTTGCGTCGGTGGCGGCCGGGAAGATTGAGTTGAGTGTGAGCGAACGGGCCCTCGATCTTTACCAGCCCAACGAGTCGTGGCTGGCGGTGCAGAAGGATTTGCTGGATCAGCAGATCATTGACACGCGTGGGCGGAAAGTCGTGCGCGTGAATGACGTTGATCTGACTCCGTTTCGAACGAATGGCAACGTCGAGCTGCGCCTAATGCAGGTGGATGTGGGTCTGCCGGGGGCCGTGCGGCGGCTGCTCCAGGGAGTAGTGCCTTACGCCGTCGTGCGCAAGCTGCAGAGCAAATTACCGCAGAGCGCCATTCGCTGGGAGTTTGTGAACCTCATCGAGCCGGACCCCATGCGTCGAGTGAAGCTGCGCATCACGCACGAAAAGCTGGAAGACTTGCACCCGGCGGACCTTGCGGAAATTATGGAAGACCTGTCCGCGGCGGAGCGGCAGGGAATTATCGCGTCACTGGATGAAGAGACGGCGGCGTCAGTTCTGGCGGAATTGGACGAGCGGCTGACAACGCAAATCGTGGAAAAACTCGATCCGGAAAAAGCTGCGGACATTTTGGAAGAGATGGCCCCGGACGCGGCGGCCGACCTGCTGGCGGATTTGTCCAAGGAAGTTTCCGAAGAACTTTTGGACGAGATGCCCGGGCAGGAGGCCGATGAAGTTCGCGAATTGCTGGAGTTCGACCCCACGACGGCGGGCGGCATGATGAACACCGATTTCGTGTTTGTGGGCGAGGCTTCCACGCGGGAGGAAGTGCTGGAACGACCAGCTTGATACGATTGTTCTGCTCGACGGCTCGGCGCAGTTTTCGGGGGTCGTTCCCGTTGCGCGGCTTCTGCTGGCTGCGGCCGATCAACGCATGACCGAGCTGAAGATGGAGCCGCTGCTGAGTGTGCCCGCGAACGCGGATGACAAAGAGGTCTTCGAACTGTTCGACAAGTACAACCTGAGGATGTTGACGGTGATCGACAAAGAAAAGCGTCCGATTGGAACCATTACGGTAGACGACGTGGTGTCAAAGCTTGTGAAAGGCTAGGGAAGGGAATTCGAGCGGATCGATGAACTGGAGCGCCATTTCCGAGAAATTTGACCGCGTCAGGGCGGGCGATACGGATTTTCTAAGAAAGATCCGCGGACTGCGGCGGCGTCTTACGCTGCTGCTGGCCGTGGTGGGGCCGGGGCTGATCACGTCAAACGTGGACAACGACGCGGGAGGAATTTCCGTTTACACACAGGCCGGAGCGCAGTACGGCTACGCGTTGCTGTGGTCGCTTATCCCGATGACGATAGCCTTGTACGTTACAGAAGAGATGTGCGCGCGGATGGGCGTTATCACGGGGAAAGGGCTCTCCGACCTTATTCGGGAAGAGTTCGGATTCCGGTCGACGTTTTTTGTGATGATCACCGGCTTCTTTGTGGACCTGGCCAACGTCGTAGCGGAGTTCGCCGGTGTCGCGGCTTCCATGCAGATTTTTGGGATCAACAAGTACATGGCAGTGCCGATCGCGGCAATCGTCGTTTGGGTGCTGGTGATTCGCGGAACTTACCGACAGGTCGAGGTTATTTTTCTTTTCGCCTGCGTCCTGTATTTGTCCTATGTATTTTCCGCGTTTCTGGCGAAGCCGGATTGGCTGATCGCCGCAAAACACACGGTTATTCCGAATCTTCGCCTCGAGTCAGGCTACCTGCTCATGCTGACGGGGCTGGTGGGAACCACGATTGCTCCGTGGCAGTTTTTTTATCTTCAGGCTGGGTTCGTTGAAAAAAAGGTGGGGCCGCGTCAGTATCCGCAGGCGCGCGCCGACGTGCTCATCGGCAGCATCAGCTGCATGGTCATCGTCTTCTTCATCATCGTGTGCACCGCGGCGACGCTCTACACTTCCGGACACCGGGACATTACCGACGCCGCGCAGGCGGCGCAGGCGCTCATCCCGCTTGCGGGCAAATGGGCCGGGATATTGTTTGCGTTCGGACTCCTCAACGCCTCGCTCTTCGCGGCCTCGATTTTGCCGCTTTCCACGGCGCACGTGATATGCGAGGGGCTCGGCTTCGAGGCGGGGCTCGATCACAAATTCAAAGAGGCGCCCATTTTCTACTGGCTCTATACGATATTGATCGTGGTCGGGGCGGGGGTCGTGCTTCTGCCGCATGCGCCGCTTTGGAAGATTCTGATTTTCTCACAGGTGGGCAACGGGATTTGGCTTCCGGTGGTGGTGATTTTCATTTTGCTGCTGGTCAACCGGCGCGACCTGATGGGCGAGTATGTGAATACCCTGACCTTTAACATCGTTGCCTGGGTGACCGCCATCGCCATGATTGCGCTGACGCTGGTTCTTACTTACACGGCATTGTTTCAGCAAAGTGCTCCTCCGCCCTCCTGATGCTGAACACGGCACCATGCCGTTGCGCGCCCTTTGTGGCATATGATAACTTTGCGGCGTAAAGGAAAACGCGCCGAAACCCTGTCATGGACAATAAGCTAAACAAGAACCTCGTTGTCGCGGCGTCGCACCCGCTCGGGGCGATGACCGCCGAAGAAGCTTACCTGTGGGAAAAGCTGGATCTGACGCGGCTGCCGCGGCACGTCGCGGTGATCATGGACGGCAACGGGCGCTGGGCGAAGAAGAGGCACCTTCCGAGAATTGCGGGGCACCAATCGGGAACGCAGTCAGCACGCACGACGATCGAAACCTGCGCGCGGTTGAAAATCGAAGCGCTGACGCTGTACGCCTTTTCCGTTGAAAACTGGCGGCGGCCCAAGACGGAAATCGATTTTTTGATGGCGCTCCTGCGCGAGTATCTGCGCAAGGAGATGCCGTTGCTTCAGAAGAATGAGATTCGCATGCGCTTTCTCGGCCGGCTGGACGAACTTCCCGCTGGCGTGCAGAAAGATGTGCACGAGGCGATGGAGAAGACCGCGGGGAACAGGGGCATGGTGCTGTGCGTCGCGCTGAACTAGGGCGGGCGCGCGGAAATTGTGGATGCCATGAACGCGATTCTTTCCGAGCGCAACGGTCACGCAGCTTCTCACCACCCACATTCTCACAAAGTCACCGAGGAGCAGCTCTCCCGGCATTTGTACACCGAAGGCTTGCCGGATCCGGATCTTCTAATCCGCACAAGCGGCGAGATGCGGGTGAGTAATTTTCTGCTTTGGCAGATTGCGTACGCGGAAATTTTCGTCACGGAGACGCTTTGGCCGGACTTCAACCGTGCGCGGCTGCTGGAGGCGTTGCTGGAATTTCAAAAACGCGAACGCCGTTATGGGGGCATCCACGAAGGCGAGCCTTCGGACGAGAAGCCGGTGCGCGCGGCGGGGCATTAACGAGTTTTCAGTTCTAAGTTCTCAGTAAGATTAAGACGAAAACGTGTTCTGATAATCTGTCGGCTGATTCGTGACCGTCGGCTCTTTTCACCATGCCCAAGGCCATCGGCCTGGAGCTTTGGCACTCGCGTCGCCGTTATCGCCAAGGTTGATAGCCGGCAGCCTGCGACACTTCTTGGTATTTTCCGCGAGACCAGATCCCTACCGCCACGCCGGGCCGGGGATGACAAATAAAGACGATTGTCGAAGTGTGCATAGACCGTCTGAGTGTCGACAGAACTCTGGTGCGTGATTTATTTCGCGCAATGTGGTGAGATGAAGCCCGCGAGTTCTCGGGGGATTCCTTTTCTATGACATGGAAGCGGGTGGCGACGGCGGCGGTGCTGATTCCGGTCGTCGTGGGTTTAGTGGTGTGGGGCTCGACGGCGATTGTTGCGCTGGCTGTTGCGCTGGTGACGATGCTGGCGCTATTCGAGTATTTCGCGCTAGGCGAAGC
>WNFJ01463588.1_pt1 | contig 18421 bp, 15 predicted proteins | sample 5400461 | NCBI WGS metagenome assembly WNFJ01 (sample SAMN13153349, study PRJNA577476) | soil metagenome | isolation source: 115 cm saprolite on Douglas fir-dominated hillslope | place: USA:California | collected 2013-09-17
GATCGTCAAGATCCCCGGCCGCGGGCATTCCCTCACCATCGACCACGGGTGGCGGGAAGTCGCCGACACCGCGCTGGTCCAGCAGAACTTCCAGATCATCAAGACCATCCACGCCTCCGGAGTCGCGGTCCTGGTGGTCGAGCAGAACGCGACCATGGCGCTGTCGATCGCCGACCGCGGCTATGTCCTGTCGACCGGAGAGATCGTGCTCGAGGGGCCGGCCGCCGAACTGTTGCGCGATGAGGGCCTCAAGCGCGCCTACCTGGGGCGATAACCGGGCAGGTAGGATGGCGATCAGCCGCCCCGCAGCCTGGCGACCAGGGCATCGGATTGCTCGACGGTGAGCGAGCCGCCGATGCTCGGCATGGGCAGCACGCGGCTGCCGCCGGCCAGGAAGATCACCTGATCGGTCAGGCAGGCGCGCAGATCGGGATGCCGCTCGGCTATCGCGATCTGCGTACGCAGCATTTCCTCCTGCTTGGCGGCGAGGGTCGCCCGCACCGGCTGGTCGTACGTACGCTGCATGCGGCGGCTAATCGCCCGGCCGAGGAACCGCGAGGCCGCGGCGTGCTCTGAGGCACGGCCCCTTTATCCAGCTCCCTGGCCAGAACACAGGCCGAACGCCCCGCCCAGAGCCCACGCTGCGGGCCGGGCCGCCGATCGAGCCGGGGGGTCGGCTAGGGATCTCATAGACGCGAACACACCCACCCAGGCGGAGAATGCCGGTATGGCCAATCCACCCGGACCCAGGCACGCGGATCATCCGCTGGCAGCGGAGCACATTACCTGTCCCTGATCTCCCAACCGGCGCGGTGACCCGCGTGATCATCGCCGCGGCTCAGGCCACCGGCTGATACCTGAGTAGCGACTCAGGTCCACAGCCTTACTACCGAGAGGACGAGAAACGCCATGGCGGACATCACCGATTACGAAGCACAGCAGATCAAGGAAGCCAATGCTTCTAAGCTCACTCCGGTCGTGTTCATCCACGGGCTCTGGCTGCTGCCGTCCAGCTGGGATCGCTGGCGGACGGTGTTCGAGGGGGCAGGCTATGTCACCCTCGCGCCGGGCTGGCCTGATGATCCCAACACCGTCGAGGATGCGAACAGGCACCCCGAGGTCTTCGCGCACAAGAGTGTCGGGCAGATCGCCGACCACTTCGGCGACGTGATCGGCAGGCTCAAGAAGAAGCCGGCCCTCGTCGGGCACTCCTTCGGTGGTCTGCTCACTCAGATCCTGGCCGGCCGCGGCGTCGCCGCCGCTTCGGTGGCCATCGATCCCGCGCCGTTCCGCGGCGTCCTGCCGCTCCCGGTCTCGGCCCTCAAGTCGGCCGCCCCGGTGATCGGCAACCCCGCCAACCGCGGCCGCGCCATCCCGCTCACCTACGACCAGTTCCGGTTTGCCTTCGCCAACGCCGTCACCGAAACCGAGGCGCATGAGCTGTACGCCACCTTCGCCGTGCCGGCCTCGGGTGTCCCGCTGTTCCAGGCGGCCACCGCCAACTTCAACCCGTGGACCGAGGCGAAAGTCGACACCAAGAACCCCGACCGCGGGCCGCTGCTCATCGCCGACGGTGAGATGGACAACACCGTCCCGTGGGCCATCGCCAACGCCTCCTACAAGAGGCAAAAGCGCAACCCTGGCGTCACCGAGATCGTCAAGATCCCCGGCCGCGGGCATTCCCTCACCATCGACCACGGGTGGCGGGAAGTCGCCGACACCGCGCTGGTCTTCATCCAGAAGCACGCCCAGCCCTGACCCCGCCCACCACGCCACCAGTCCGGCAACCGAAGCAGGACAGGCCTGGCAGAACCCACGACCGGTCGCATGGCCGATGACGACGGTCGGTTCCTCGTCGAGCACCTGGGCCCGCCCCGGCAGCCAATGCGCGCACTACGGACCGCGCTGAGGAGAAAGGCCTTGGAGCAGGTTCTTGTTGTAGGTCAGCACCGTGATCTGGCCCAGGTGGTAGACGTGCGCAGGCGGCCCGAAGATGGCCCGCATGTCGGCAACGGTGCCGATGAAGTCCGTGACGGGATGCTGGGCCGGGCCGAGCACGAGGAAGGTCGCGTCGTGCCGCCGCGGGTCATACCAGGACGCCTGCGACTCCCGCCGGTAGCGCACCAGCGCGTGGCCGTTGAACTGCACCTGCCTGACCTGGGTGCGCGTCCCGCTGCCCAGGGTGATGCTGGCGGATTGCCAGTAGCCGCCCAGGCCATACCTGAGGTGGTGCGTGACCAGCCAGTCGGCGACCTGCTGGTTCTCGGCGGGGAGGGCTGGCTGGGTCACGCCTGAGGCCAGGGTGAGCAGGTAACCCGCGAGGACCGCGGACAGCGCGGGCAGCATTCTGGCCGCGATGAGTCGGCTTGCGAGCAGGCGGCCGGCCAGCACCGCGGCGAACGGCAGTACCGCCGCCATCTCACGGGAACTCTGGGCGTCGATGTCGAGGGTGCTGAGCGTGTAGGCCGCTACGTTGATGAGCACGGCGGCGGTCAGCACCGCCACCACCAGGTCGCCCAGATCGCCGGAGCCACGGGCGCGAAAGTACAGCCGGATCCCGAGCCAGATCGCCCAGGTGGCCAGGCCCAGCCCGACCACGTGCAGCATCGCGCCCAGAGCGGTGAAGCCCAGGTGCAGGCCGAGGAAGTCAGCGCCGAACAGCAGCAGCACACCCTCGAACGTGGTGGACGCGTGCTGAACCAGCTGTGTTCCGCTCGCCAGAGTGCTCTGCACAGGCGCCACCGCGAAGCCGTGATGACTGCGGATGACCGCCAGCGCCAGCGAGGCAACCGGGATCGCCGCGGCCGCGGCCGCCGCCAGCGACAGCTCGAACCAGGCCGACGCCACCGGCTGCCGATTCATCACGACGCGCCGGTAGACCCACACGCCGCAGGTCACGGCCAGCGGCGCGATGCCCGCGTACAACGTCACCGCGTCGCCCACCAGCACCCAGGCCAGCATGGCGCCCACCCCCGGCGGCACCCCCCACCGCCGGCCTCCCCGGTCCAGCACCAGCCAGGTCGCCAGCAGCGGCACCGCCGTGCCGATATGCCCCGGTGACGACTCCAGCACATAGACCCCGTTGCCCACTTGCGGAACCAGCATGATCCCCACCGTGATCAGCATCCGGGCCAGCGCCTCGCGGCCCGTCGCGCGCCCCTTGGCCAGCAGGGCTCCGAGGATGACGACCAGGGTGTAGCTCATGGCCGCGCCCACGTGGATGACATCAGCGTGCCGCCCGAGAACGCTCACGATCAGCATGTACTGCGGCAGTTCGGTGGTGTAGAAGGAGGCGTCCGAGAGCGACCAGCCGTGCAGCAGCAGGTTGCCGTGCAGCATGTCCCAGGCCTGCAAGACATTCCCGGCCCCATCGGAGTTCGCCGCCACCGTCCACGACTGCCGCAGGTAGACCAGGAACAGCAGCACGCCGGCCAGCGCGACGGCGACGGGCGGTACCCACCGGTGGTGGGCCGGAGGACGTTCCGCTTGAACGGCCGCGCTATCGCCGTGCATATCATCGCCGGCCGGATGTCGCGGCATCTCGCGCTCAGTCACTGGTGAGCGCTCTGTCACCGGTGAGCGCTCTGTCACCGGCGTGGGGGCTGTCACTGGTGAGCGCTCTGTCACCGGTGAGCGCTCTGTCACCGGCGTGGGGGCTGTCACTGGTGAGCGCTCTGTCACCGGTGAGCGCTCTGTCACCGGTGAGCGGTCTGTCACCGGCGTGGGGTCTGTCACCGGCGAGGGGTCTGTCAGCGGCGAGGGTCCGGTCTATAGGGCAGGCGATGCAGCTGGTAGGTGACGCCGGAGGCTTCCTGCCGTGGCCCGCAGATGAACCGGCTGGTTACCGCGAATACATAGAAATACGGCCCGGTCAGGCACATGCGCACGCCGGACCGCTCCGCTTGCGCCACCAGCCCGTCGGCGTCGAACGACGTGCGGGGGGCGACCTGCAGGACGACCAGGCGCCCGGGTGAGCGGGCGGCGAGCGCGGCCACCGCGGAGGCCAGCGCGGGCTCGTTGTCGTGCACGTCGGCCCGCAGGCCCGGCGCCAGCGCCCCGGCGCCGAGGGCGAGCAGGAGCGCGCCCGCCAGGACCGCCCGAGTGGCCACCCGGGCGTGCAACGCGGCGGTCAGCCCGGTCACCACCACCAGAAGGGCCAGCAGCGGCACCGACCAGTAGAAAAACCCGATGTAGTGGGAGGGCAGGTCGTCGATGCCGCGCGCGGCGTAGTACAGCAGGGCCGCTGTGGTGACGGCCATGATCCCCAGGGCAGCCAGCAGGAACCGGCGCAGGCCGGCGGCAGCTGCCGGGAAGGGGGCCGTGGCCGCCACCACGACCGCCGCCGCGACCAGGCCGGCCATGACCAGCACGCCCAGCCAGGACGGCCCGGGCCACCAGTACCACAGCAGGTACCGGAGCGCCCCGGTCGCTGGGTGGCCACCGGCCCGCGGCGATCTGGCGTAGCTCCAGTACTTGCCGAACTCCCCGGGCCAGTGCAAGACGAGGTCGGCCGCGATCGGCAGCGCGAACACGGCGCTGACCGCCGCCGCCGGAATCCACTGCGACCGGCGCTGGCGGAAAAACCGGCGCACCGCGGCCCACGGCGCGCGCCGGGCCGGCCACAGCGCCCCGACGGCCGCCGCCGCGACGATCACCGGCACGAAGAACAGGAACTCGACATGGCCATGGATCAGCAGCCAGCCGGTGGCGGCCACGAGCCACAGGTGCGCCGTCCGGCCCGCCGCCACCGACGCGCAGGCCACGAGGAACGCCAGGAAAGTCGGCACATACACATCCGGCATCCAGTTGGAGGCGAGGATCTCTGGGTTCAGCGGCGCGGGCACCGCGAAGCTCAGCGCCGCGGCGAAGCCAACGATCACCGCTGCCGCCGCCACCGCCGCCCACGCCGACCCCACCCAGCTACTCGCAACCCATGCCACCGTCGCGACCAGGGCGCTATTCAGCAGCAAGATCGCGATCAGCTGCCCGTTCCACACCGTCGGCACCAGGTGGGTCAGGTCATGAAACAGCCACTGCCCGGCCGCCATCAGATACAGGTAAGCCGGCCCCGGGTGAAAGAACTCCTCCCGCGAGTAGTTCCCGTGCAGCAGCGTGAAATGCTCCGCCTGTACCACCAAGATCGAATTGGCGGCTGGGTCGGCGGATTCAGTGAGCCGGGTGGTGAACAGGAACCTGCTCCGCACCAGCAGGAAACCGGCCATGGCCGCGAACGTCCCCAGCCACACCCAGCGCCGGGCCCCCTGGGCCGCCGGGCCACGCGCCACCGGCGCTGCCCGGGTCGGGGCAGCGCCGTCCTTGATGATCACCAGCAGTCTCCCCACTACCCCCCGCGTGCTCCCGCAGCCAGGTACACCTGCCCGCGAGAGCGTAGCTCTAGTCAACCTCCTCATTCCCCAACGTTTGTGGGGATTTTGGATTAGCCCGGCATCGCCGATTCGCCTGGCGCGCCCGCAGACGTGCCGGGTCACGGGCCAGCGGCCCCGGCCCGCCAGGATCCTGCGGGTGAAGACTGCCCTGGATGATCCTGCGGAACCCCGGTCAGCGCATCTGGGGCAGGTACTTGATCGTCAGGCCCAGGCCCGGGTGGGCCCGGGCAAACAACCGGAGCCTGGTGTCGAGGCCCCGGTCTGAGACGATCACCTGGAGGTGGCGCGGGCCTATGAAGATGATCTTATCGACGATCCCGATGCCATGGGCCAGCGCGGCCCGGTCCTTGCGGCTCGTGCCGGTGGCTATGACGGTGCCGGCCGTCAGGAGGGGGTTGAACGTGCTCTTGATGATGCCGAGGTCGCGGTTGAGCACGGCGTCGAAGAACGACGCCTCCCAGTTCACCAAGCCCGAGTTACTGCTCACGATGAGAGCGGGCTTGCCATCGCCCAGCAGGCGAGCCCGGTCGAGCGCCTGCAGCGCGGGCCCGACGCGCGATCTGACTTTGCCCGACCACCAGGCGTAGGCCCAGGTTTTGCTGTACTCGGGCGTGCCACTGCCGTGGGCGGCTGGGATGCCCCACGGGAGCCCGGTAGTGAACGTGATGGCGATCAGGCCGGCGGCCAGACCCGGCAGCAGGTCAGTGCGCCATCGAGGCTGCCGCGCGGCGGATTCCGCGCTCCGGGCCGGCCTCAGCAGCAGCCCGGCTGCGCCAAAGCCGACCAGGCAGATGACGTACACGCCGATCAGGGCCTTGTCGAAGTAGTAGTTCGGGGAAAGACCGCCCGGGGTCCGGCTCTCATAGATCCCAAGGATGGCGACGGCCGCGGCCGCCAGTCCGACGGTCGCAACGACCGCTCGCCAGGCCCCGGAGCGGCGTCCCGCCCGGGTCGCCATGCTGGCCACGATCACTAGCGCCAGGCCCGCGAAGGTGGACCGGCTCAACCCGAAAACGTTGCCCCCGTCGAGACCGAGCTGCCTGGTCGCGCTGAATCCGGAAAGCACGCCGATGGCCGTGGGCAGCAGCGCGACCGGCGCCGCGACCGCCCAGGTGACCGCGGTGAACAGCCGGTGCCGCAGCAGGCGGCGACGATATACGGCGGCAGCCGCCACGATGCCAAGGAGGGCTAGCGGACCGTAGAGGTTGTAGGTGTAGAACAAGGCGATCAGCGCCGCCGCCACCAGCAGAACCTGTTCTCGCGGGCGGCCGGCGGGCCGTGCGGTGACCGCGACGGTCAGGGCCAGCAGCGCGAGCCCGATCGTCTCGGAATCGTAGTCGGCCCCGATCAGCCCGGTGAGGGGGCCGACAATCACCAGGGACGCGACCACTGAGCAGATGAACACGCGGCGCCAGCCGGCCATCGCCGGGCCGGCCACCCAGCGGGCCGACCACGTCACGGCCACCACAAGGAACGCGAAGCCGACCAGTTTGTCGTCGAAATACCGGCTGAAAGCGGCCGCCGCCGGGCCGGGGTCGGTCGTGGAGCGCAGGAAGATGTCCAGGAGGGCATACAGGTAATGCGAGCCCTCCGGGTAGACGTTCTGCGTCGGTGCCGCGAGCGAGAGCCCCGCCTGCGCTGGGTGCAGGAACGCGTAGCCGCCCAGCCGGTGAATCGTGTCGAAGAGAGCGAAGTGCGCGTACGTGTCCTCCGCCCCGGTTGTGACGGACAGCCGGCTGTTCAATGACCGGCCAGCGAGCGGCGCAAGCAGGACCCAGGCCGTGAATGCGCCAGCGCCAACGATGATCGCGTCGGAGCCGTAGAGCCGGGCCGGCAGGCGGGGCCGCCGTCCGGTCAGGCCGACGGCGACCAGGACCGTCAGGAGCGTGCCGGCGACCGGGACCGGCTCCAGCCCCCACGGCCAGAACGAGAACAGCAGCCCGCCCGCCACCAGCATCCCAGCCAGCAGGATCCCGGCGAGCATCAGCCGGTCGAGCAGCGAGTAGCCAGCCCGGAGCACCGAGCCAACGCCGAGCAGGAGCACGACCAGGAGCACCCAGTCGACCCGCAGTGCGTGCGTCAGGAGCGGCAGCAGCCAGGCCGCGGCGAGCAACATCGCCACTCTGGCGAGCGACCCGGCGCGGCGTCGTCCTGGGGGGGCGGCACCGCCGATGGGGGGTGCGGCGTGCCCTGCGCCTGTTAGCGCTCGCATCTGAGAACTCCCCGCGACGGCATATGGGTCACCCACGGCCGAGCACGGCCACCCCCCGTGTAATGGTTTTAGTCGACTATATGTCGACGAGATTCTGGACTCCACAAATTCCCACGCAAGAGCGGAGATCGCCTCATTACCCCGGCTGGTGGCCATGTCCGGCTGTTCCTGTTGACCGAGGCCGCGTGTGACGAGATCTCTTTGGCCGGACCGTGAGTGGGCGATCATCCGAAGGCCAGTGCAGGAAAGCGGCGATTTCCTTTGCGTAGCCTTGCGGTTTATTTTATGGAGCCTTTACGCTTTCTTTTACGGAGCCTTGCTCTTTGCTTTACCTCATATTTGTCATCACGCTTCACGGCTATCCGGTGTATCCACCTGCGGCGGTTGCCGGTTGCGCGCCAAGAACAGCGGTATCAGCATCGGGCCGACGAACAGCGCGGTGGCCATGTAGCGGAACAGCTGGTCCGGATTGTCGGCGAGCACCATGAGCTGCTGGCCGGCCACGATCGCGGCCATCGACAGCATGGCCCAGTCCTTGCGGCGCCGCGCGAACGCGGCCACCATCAGGTAGGCGAGGTAGGACCAGGTTGCCCCGCGCCACAGGATCCAGTCGAGCTGGTGCGTCGTGCTCGCGAGGCGCAGGAAGACCGCCGCCCCGTTCCCGAAGAGCGGCCGGGTGGCGAAGTCGGCCCGGTACTGGTTGTACTTCACGGCCGGCACCTCGGACCAGCCCCACAGGTTGGACGGGGTGTACCAGAGGTAGTCGAAGGTCGCGGCGGCCCGGCTGCCGGGGAAGACGAGCCAGGCGATGGAGCCGCGGCAGATGCGGGTGGCGATGACCACCTGGGGTGTCCGCTTGAGCACCTCGAGCCACAGCCGGAAGAGCGGGCCGGACACCCGTGACGCATTGTTGTTGAAGCCGTGGATGAAGGTCGTGTCGTTGGAGTTGTAGCAGGCCGGGTAGGTCCCCGACCTCGTCCAGTCCGCGAGCGGCACCACCCGCTCCATCAGTGTCAGGTCGGCCGGCGTGAACGTGCGCGGTGCCTCGGCATACGCGACGGCGATGTCCGCGTTGGCCGGGCCGAAGACCAGCGATCTGCTCGGCAGCTTGATGCCGACGGCGGGGAGGATGACCAGGTTGAGCAGGAAAGTCAGGACAATCGCGCCAGTCGCCAGGGCGGCCAGCCGGGCCCGGATCCCGGAGAGCAGGAGGACCAGCCCGACCGCGGTAAGCCCGATGATCACGACTCCGTCCTGCCGGAACAGGCAGACGCCGAACATCTCCAGGCCTATCGCCACGACCAGCCGCTTCACCCGGCGATCACTGCGCCACTCTGGCCGGCCGCGCAGCGAGAGAAGGTGGGCCAGGGTCGGCACCAGCAGGTACGCGCAGATCGTGAAGGGCACGTCCTTCCAGATGAACGTTATGAAGGAGCCCTGCGGCGGCAGCGCCGCGACGATCACGGCAGCGATCGCGGTCCACCGGCCCGGTACGCCGAGTCGGCGGAATGCGTAGACCGTGTAGGCCAGGGCCGCCGACATCGCCACGGTCTGCGCGAGGGTCAGCGCAGCGAGGTCGCCGGTGGCGCGCAGGCTGGCCAGCACGAGCGCGTCGTAAAGGACAGAGGCGTTGTTGATCCACGGCCCGGTCGTCACGTGCAGCACGAAATTGATCGAGTCGGCGTTCATCAGCCCCGGGTAGAACGCCGCCCACCAGAACAGGAAGATGACCTGGCAGGCCAGGTATGTCGCCAGCGGCAGCCGCCATGGTGGCGGCACCTTGGCCAGCAGCGCGCCAGCCCGGCGCCGGACCCCGCGGATTCCCCTGCGGCCGGCGGGGCGGGCAGATCCCGGCTGCCCCGCGGGCGCCGCGCCGGATTCGACCGGCGAAGCTTTCTCGTTGATGCTCATGGGACTCCTTGGTCCTCTCAGCTAGTAGTCGCCAAGAGGAGTCTTCTTTGGCCGCACGTCGCTCAAAGAATCCCCCTCACCGACCACTAGGTCCGGCGTCAACGCTTACGCAGGTCACCAAGGAGGATAGACCGGAAGGTGACGTCATCGCCTTGGCCACGCGAAATCTCGCGCCGTCGGCGATGGCCGTCACCGGGCCTGCCGTAACCGGTTTACAGGAGCCGACGGGCAATGGACCAATATCCGCCCATGACGGCATTCAACATATTAACTCCCGGCGGCGCGGCGACATTGGCCGGGTCGATCCGCGCCGTTACTCTCCTGAAGACCAGCGCATCGGGCACCGTGCGCTCGGACTGGATCAGCGCTCGCCGCGCCCGGACCCAGCTGCCGTTCCGCCCGAGCCACAGCCAGCCGCGCAGCTTGGCCCGGCCCCAGCCACCCGCGATCGCGGCTCCGAGCATGAGCAGTTCGGTGAGCACGAGCATCGGCGCCAGCACTACCAGGCTACGGCGCTGGTAGGTGGTCAGCAGCAGCAGCAGGCGGTTGCGTTCCAGCAGGTAGAGTTTCCGCTCGTTACGCGAGAACTCATAGTGGTGCATGACCACGGCATCGGGAACGTACTCGACGCTCAGGCCCCGCTGCCACAGCCGCAGACTCAGCTCAGTGTCCTCGCAGTAGGCGAAATACTCGGGGGCGAAGCCGCCCAGGTCTTCCCAGAGTTCGCGGCGGATGACGAAGCAGCAGCCCGATGCGGCGGTCACCTGGCGCCGCAGCACATAGCGCGTGGCCGGCTCATCGAAGCCGCCGGCCCAGGACAGGCCGGTGAAATGGACCGGATTGCCCGCCGAGTTCATCTTCTCCGGCGAGTCGGCGAGGCGTATGGAGCCCATCGCGAGCCCCACCTCCCGCGCGGACGCCACCTCCGCCAGCCGCGAAAGCGCGGCGGGCGCAACGATCGCATCCGAGTTGACAAATGCGAGATACTCACCGCCGGCTTCGGCCGCGCCAAGGTCACAGCCGCCGGAGTACCCGGAGTTGGTCTCGGGCGTGATGACACGGACTCCGTCCAGCCCCTTGACCCGGTCGATCGCGTCGGAGGTACAGCCGTTGTCAACGACGACAGCGTCGAGGCCGATACCGGTGGACGCGAGCACCGCGCTTACCGCGTCCTGCAGCCATGGCTCGGCGCCATAGGCCAGCACCACCGCGGTCACCGTCGGCATTACCGCGTTTCTCCCGTGTAGCTCGCGGCAGGCATCGTCTCGCCGGATACGCCGGCGGCCCGCCCGCGCGCCCCGGGCGTGCGCAGGAGCAGGACGAGGGCCAGGGCGAGGGTCACGGTCAACGAGCTGACCGCGTAGGCGACCACGACCCGGAGTTTGACCTCGCCGGGCGACAGGGTGATGACGGCCAGGACCACGGCGCCCGCCACCCACGCGAGCAACTGGTCGCGGTGGCGGGACAGTGCCATCGCGCCCTGGCCCAGGACCATCGCAAGCATGTAGAACAGCGTCCCGGCCGCGAGCCAGGTGAAGTCGGCATACCCGAGGACAGGACGGGCCGCGAACAGCACCCGGATCAGCCACGGCCCGAGGATCACCGCGGGCAGCCCTCCGGCGAGGCCGAGGATCGTCACGACGGCGCAACCGCGGGCCAGCAACTGCCGGAAGCGCGCCAGGTCGCCCGCGGCAATAGCGCCGGCCAGGCCGGGCAGCAAGGATGCCTGGAGCGACGTGAAGACGAACAATGGCACGCGGGCCAGGACCATGGCGGCCAGCAGCGCCACGACGACCGCGTTGTCGCTCGGCGAGAGCAGCCTGACGTTGATCACGGCCACGTTCACGACGAGCTGGGCCAGGAGCATGGTGCCGATGAGCAAGCCCAGCCCCCGGCACATCATTCTCCAGGTGACAGGCGGCCCGGGGTGGAGATCTCTCAGCACCGGCCCGAGTGTGCAGGCCGCGGCGAGAACCGGGGCGATGGTCAGGATCAGCCCGAACGCCGTTGGTGAACGCACGCCCGCGACACCGAGCACGCACGCGAGCACGATGCGCAGCCCGCCGTCGATGGCGAGCGAGCCGCCGTAGGCCTTGAACCGGCCCATCCCGGCGAGCACGCCGCGGCTCACGGAGATGACTGCCAGCGCCAGGAACGCCGCCGCCAGAGCCGCCACCATCGCAATGTCGCCGCCGAACAGATGGTCGGCCAGCGGCCTGGCGGCCAGGGCGAGCGGCACCAGGGTGACGGCAAATATGGCTCCGGCCAGCACCGTGGCGCGGCGCACGACGGGAATGATGCCCTGGCCCAGTTCCTTGCGGCCCGCAACGAGCCGGATGAGCTCCTGCTCGACGGGGAAGAACAGGCCGATACCGAGCATGAAGACGATCGCCCAGAGCACCGACATGGCGGCCTTGCCGGCCGGGGCGGTGCTGTGGTCGGCGACGGCGAGCTGGGCGTAGGAGCCGCCCCCGAGCACTGCGAGCCCGGCACCCACCATGAGCGTCCCCGACGGCAGCAGGCCCAGGGCCCTGGTCGCGAGCTTCATCGGCGGCTGAGCGCGAGCAGCAGCGTGAAGAATGCGCGGCCGAGGTACAGCACCGCCTTGGCCGGCGACTTGCTGGGCAACCCCGCGAATCGCGGCCGCATGGCCACGGGGACCTGGCTGACCCGGTATCCCAGGCGGAGCACCCGGACCACGGTCTCGACGGTGTCACCCAAGTACTCGACCGGGTACCAGGCGGCGAACAGCTCGATCAGCGCGCGATCACACGCACGGAACCCTGATGTCGTGTCGGTCAGCTTGCTTCTCGCCATCCTGGACAGCACGAACGAGAGCATGACCATCGACCAGCGTCGCGGCCCCCGGACCTGATAATCCCCCTCGCCCGCGAAGCGGGCTCCGATGACCAGGGACGCGTCCGCCAGGCCATCGATGAGCTTGGGCACGTACCGGGGATCGTGCTGGCCGTCGGCGTCGATCTGGACGGCGACGTCGTAGCCGGCGTCTTTCGCGTACCGGTAGCCAAGGCGCATCGCCCCGCCGACTCCCAGGTTGTACGGCAGCCGGGCGACGGTCGCGCCGGCCTCGCGGGCCACTCGTACCACGAGGACGTGGGTTCCCGGCAGTTCGCCCCTTATTTCCCTGACGACGTCACCGATCGAGCCCGCCTCGTTCCAGGCCGGCACGATGATCAGGACGCGTCGGTTGTTGATCACTCGACCGGCTCCCGCTCAGAGAGCTCCGCGCGGATCAGCGCGACCTCCTCGGCGAGCGTCCTCGTCTTCTCCTCCAGCCGGCTGGTTTCCCAGCTCAGGTGGATGCATACCAGCAGCAGGAAGACAACGCCCAGGAACAGGACGAGGCTGACTCCGGATGCCACTCCGGTGAGCCCGGAAAGAGAGTCGAGCAGCCGCGGGAAGAAGCCGAGCGGCAAGACCACCAGACCCACGCAAATCCACAGAACGGCGTATTTCTCCCGGAGTTGCCGGCGCCGCAGCAACTCCAGAATGGGGATAATGACCACCAGGGCGGTGACGGCCGTCAGCAAAGTGAGTCTCATCGCAGGCCCCCTTGGAGTTCAGCGAAGCATGGGCGGGCGAGCGCGTCAGCCAGCATCGCCCGCCAGTCGCCCAGCGGCGCGATGCCCGCCCGGGCCCAGCGCTCATGGCCCAGGACGCTGAACGCCGGACGGGGGGCCGCCCGGCGGAACTGGTCGCTGGAAACCGCCCGGATCCGGTCGGGTTCGAGTCCGGAGAGCTCAAAGGCAGCGCGGGCCAAGCCGTACCATGTCGTACTGCCCGATGCGGTGCCATGATAGGCGCCGGCCGGCGCCTGGCCCGCCAGGGCCGCATGACCCAGCGCCACGAGCTGTGCCGCAAGCGGATAGGACCAGGTCGGCTGGCCTCTAACGTCGTTGACGACATCCAGCGATTCGCGATGCGCGGCGGCGCGCAGGATGGTGGCCACGAAGTTGCGGCCATGTTCCCCGTAGAGCCACGCGGTGCGCACCACGAAGCCGCGGTCCGGCAGGATCCCACGGACCGCGGCTTCGCCCGCCGCCTTGCTCCGCCCGTAGGCGTTGACCGGCTGGATCGCCGCGTCCTCTGGGTAGGCCGTGGTGGCATCACCCGGGAAGACGTAGTCCGTCGAGACGTGCAGCAGCACAGCGCCGGATTCGCCGCAGGCCGCGGCGACGTTTGCCACCCCGGTCCCGTTGATCGCGACGGCGTCCACGCGGCCGCGTTGACGACCACGTCGCGCCCGGCCACGGCCGCGCGCACGGCCGGACCGTCGGTGATGTCAAGCTCGGCTCGCGACGTGGCCACGAGATCGACGTCGGTCTCCGCGGCCAGCACCGCGACCAGGTCGTGACCGAGATTGCCCGATGCGCCTGTCACCAGCCACTTGCTCATAAGGTCGCTGCCCGGGCTCTCAGGGGCTCCCACCAGGAGCGATTCGCGTGGTACCAGTCGATGGTCGACGCCAGCCCGGTGTCGAACGAGATGCGCGGCAGGTAGCCAAGCTCGTCGCGCGCCTTGCTTATATCGAGCGAGTAGCGGCGATCATGTCCCTTGCGGTCGATGACGTAATCAACCATTTCCCAGCCCGCCCCGCACGCCTCCAGAAGCCGCGCGGTGAGCTCCTTGTTGGTCAGCTCGGTGCCGCCGCCGATGTGATAGACCTCGCCGGCCCGCCCGGACCGCAGCGCAAGCTGTATCCCCCGGCAATGGTCGGACACATGCAGCCAGTCGCGGACATTGCCGCCGTCACCGTACAGAGGGATCCGCCGGCCATCGATCAAGTTGGTCACGAAGAGCGGGATCATCTTCTCGGGGAACTGGTGAGGCCCGTAGTTATTCGAGCACCTCGTGACCACGACGTCGAGGCGGTGCGTGCGGTGATAGGCGAGGGCCAGCAGGTCCGAGCTGGCCTTGGACGCGGAGTAGGGCGAGTTAGGCGCGAGCGGGGATTGCTCCGTCCATGACCCGCGGCCGATCGAACCGTAAACCTCGTCGGTCGAGACATGCACAAAGCGGCCAACCTGGTGCCGGAGGGCGGCGTCAAGGAGCACCTGCGTGCCGAGCACATTGGTAGTGACGAACGGCACCGCACCGTGGATTGATCGGTCAACGTGCGACTCCGCGGCAAAATGCACGATCACGTCATGATCGGGCATTATCTCCTCGACCAGGCTCGCATCGCAGATGTCGCCCTGGACGAATCGGTAGCCGGGGTGCGCGGCCACGGCCGTGAGGTTCTCCAGGTTGCCGGAATATGTCAACTTGTCCAGCACGGTGACCTGCACGTCACCCGCACCGGGAAGATCGCCGGACAACAAGATCCGTACGTACTCAGAACCGATGAAACCAGCTGCGCCGGTGGCCAAGATCTTCATTTCCCACGTGAGTATAAGCGACTGGGGTGTCCGGCCGACGGATACTGGACACCTGCCGACGGATACTGGACACCTGGAAGACGGATACCGGCCATCAGAAACCGGTCCGGATCATGAGCCCGGGGGATCAGGCTAGGATTCGGCCTATGCGCGGGATCATCCTGGCTGGCGGAACTGGCTCGCGGCTATGGCCGATCACGAGGGCGGTGTCGAAACAGCTGATGCCTGTCTTCGACAAGCCAATGATCTACTACCCGCTGTCGACGCTGGTCATGGCGGGTATCAGCGACATCCTGATCATCACGACGCCGGACGACCAGCATCAGTTCCAGCGGCTGCTCGGCGACGGCAGCCAGTTCGGCCTGCGGCTGGACTACACCGCCCAGCCGCGGCCCGGCGGCATCGCGCAGGCCTTCCTGGTCGGCGCCGACTTCATCGGCAATCAGGCCGTCGCGCTCGTCCTGGGCGACAACATCTTCCACGGAACCGGCCTTGGCCGGCAACTCCAGGCGCATACCTCGCTCGCCGGAGGCCGGGTGTTCGCCTACCCGGTTTCCAATCCCAGGGACTACGGGGTGGTGGAGTTCGGCCCTGACGGCAAGGTGCTCTCGATCGAGGAGAAGCCGGCGGAGCCGAGGTCCCGCTACGCCGTGCCGGGACTGTACTTCTACGACAACCGCGTGGTGGACATCGCGCGCGGGCTGCACCCGAGCGGCCGCGGAGAACTGGAGATCACCGCGGTCAACGAGACCTACCTGCGCCGCGGCGAGTTGCACGTCACGGTGCTTGACCGGGGCACGGCGTGGCTCGACACAGGTACCTTCGCGTCGCTGGTGCAGGCCTCGGAATTCGTCCGCGTGATCGAGGAGCGCCAGGGCTTCAAGATCGGCTGTGTCGAGGAGGCCGTGTGGCGCGCTGGCCTGATCGACGACGAGCGGCTGCGCGCGCTGGCCGAACCGCTCGTGGCCAGCGGCTACGGCCGGTACCTGCTCGACCTGCTCGCCGAGACCGACGGCACCCAACTGCACCAGGCGCGCAGCACTCCGATAGGGGCACTGTGAAGATTCTCCCGCTCGCTATCGAGGGAGCCTGGGAGGTTGTCCCCGCGCAGCACGGCGACTCACGGGGCCTCTTCCTGGAGTGGTACCGGTTCGACCGGCTCGCTGAGGTCGTGGGGCACCCGCTGCGGCTCGCGCAGGCGAACATGTCCGTGTCCGCCCGCGGCGCCGTGCGCGGCATCCACTTCGCCGATGTCCCGCCCGGCCAGGCCAAATACGTGACCTGCGTGCGCGGCGCGGTGCTCGATGTCGTCGTCGACCTCCGCGTCGGCTCGCCGACCTTCGGGCGTTGGGAGAGCATGCGGCTTGACGATGTGGACCGCCGCGCCGTCTACATCGCGGAGGGGATCGGCCACGGCTTCTGCGCCCTCAGTGACGAGGCCACGCTGACGTACCTGTGCTCGCAGAGCTACGCGCCCGGCCGTGAGCACTCGGTTCATCCGCTCGACGCCGCCCTGGGGATCGAGTGGGGGGCCGGCGCGCCGATCGTGTCAGACCGCGACGGAGCCGCTCCCACGCTCGCCGAAGCACTGGCCAGCGATCTGCTGCCCAGCTACGTGGCGTGCCTGGCCTGGACGAGATCACTCGACGCCGCCGCGCCCTAACGGCCATGGCTCGCGGGCGGCGCGCCGGCGTCCACCCTGGCGCGGGTCGCTGATGGGCCGCGCAAGTTAACTGCCCGGCGGAGCCGGAAATGGCGTGATCATTGGAAGATGACGACCGCGGAGCTGAGACGCCAGGCGGAGGCGCACGGCGTCGCCACGAGCTACCAGGACTGGCGGGGGCAGCACGTGGAGGTGGGCGAGGAGACGCTCGCCGCGATCCTGGCGGCCATGGGGGAGCGGCCGGATGGAGCTGAGCGCGACCCGCAGCCCGCCCGCGGGGAACGCCCGGAACGGGAAGAGCGCCAGGAGCGCCAGGAGCGCGAGGAGCGCGAGGAGCGCGAGGCCATGGCCGGTGCCACCGCGCCGGTGCCGCACAGCCGGTCCTGGGGATTCGCCCTCCAGCTCTACGCGCTGCGTTCCCGGCGGTCCTGGGGCCACGGCGACCTGGGCGACCTGGCCGACCTGGCCGCCTGGAGCGCACGCGAGCTGGGGGCCGGTTTCGTCCTGATCAACCCGCTGCACGCCGCCGAGCCGCTGCCCCCGGTCAGCCCGTCTCCGTACCTGCCGATGAGCCGGAGGTTCACCAGCCCGCTCTACCTGCGGATCGAGGACATCCCCGAGTACGCGGCACTGCCCGGCGCTGACCGCGAGCGCATCGAAGCTCTGGCCGCCCCGCTCCGCGCCCGCAGCGTCACCAGCGACCTCATCGACCGGAACGCGGTCTGGCCGGCCAAGCGCGCCGCGCGGGAGATCATCTACCGCCGGTCGCGCAGTGATCAGCGGCAGGCCTGCTTCGAGCGGTTCCGCGCGCGGGAGGGCCAGCCACTCGCCGACTGGAGCCTCTGGTGCGCGCTCGCCGAGATCCACGGCGCGGACTGGCGGCGTTTTGGGGAGCTGCGGGATGTTCGTTCGGCTGCTGCGGTTGCCGGGCGGTTCGGCGCGAGCGCTGACTTCCATGCCTGGCTGCAATGGCTCGCCGACGAGCAACTGGCGGCGGCGCAGGACGCGGCGCGCGCGGCCGGCATGGGCATCGGCGTCATCCGGGACCTGGCCGTGGGTACGTACCCGGGCGGCGCCGACGCCTGGGCCAGCCAGGACGTCCTGGTGCCCGGTATGAGCGTGGGCGCGCCACCCGATGAGTTCAACCAGCGGGGACAGGACTGGACGCAACCGCCGTGGCACCCGCAGCGGCTGGCTGAGGCGGGTTACGCGCCGCTGGCCGGGCTGATCGGTTCGGGCCTGCGGCATGCCGGGGGGCTGCGGGTTGATCACGTGATGGGGCTGCTGCGGCTGTGGTGGGTGCCGGCCGGGATGCCCCCTGACCGCGGCACCTACGTCAGGCCATGGTCGGCGTGCTGGCCGGCGAAGCGGCCCGGGCCGGCGCGCTGGCCATCGGCGAAGACCTCGGCACCGTGGCCCCCTGGATCCGCGGCTACCTCGCCGCCCGCGGGGTGCTCGGCACGTCCTTGCTCTGGTTCGAGCGCGACGCCCATGGCCTGCCGCTGCCACCCGGCCGCTGGCGCCGCGGCAGCCTGGCGACGGTGGGCACGCACGATATCCCTCCGGTAGCGGGATTCGTCACCGGCGAGCAGGTCGCCCTCCGCGCGCGGCTCGGCTTGCTGACCCGTCCAGAAGCGGCTGAACGATCCTCCGCCGCCGCCGCCGTCTCCGCCTGGCGGGACGCGCTGGCCGACCAGGGCCTCCTGTCGGCCGGCAGCCACCCGGCGCCTGCGGAGTTCACCGTCGCGCTCTACGCCTACCTGGCCCGCACTCCCGCCGCATTGATCGGTGTCTCACTGGCTGACGCGGTCGGCGACCGGCGCCCGCAGAACATTCCCGGGACGATCAG
>WNFJ01735352.1_pt1 | contig 18416 bp, 16 predicted proteins | sample 5400461 | NCBI WGS metagenome assembly WNFJ01 (sample SAMN13153349, study PRJNA577476) | soil metagenome | isolation source: 115 cm saprolite on Douglas fir-dominated hillslope | place: USA:California | collected 2013-09-17
TCCATCAGCACCGGGTCAGCGTCCGCGGTCGGAATAATTTCCAGCAGCCGCATATACCGCGGCGGATTGAAGAAATGGGTTCCGAACCAGCACCGCCGGAAGTCCTCCGGAAATCCTTCCGCGATCTTCGCTACCGGCAGCCCGCTGGTGTTGGTGGTCACAATCGTCCCCGGCTTCCGCAGCGCATCAACTTTCTTAAGCAGCGTCCGCTTAATCTCCAGATCCTCGATGACCGCCTCAATGATCCAGTCCACCTCCGCCACTCGCTTCAGATCATCTTCAAAATTCCCGGTGCTCACCAGCGACGAAAGCGAAGGCTCAAAAAACGCCGCCGGCTTAGATTTACGCGCAGCCTCCAGCCCTCCGGCCGCGATCTTATTACGCCCCGGTCCCGACGCCCCCGCTGCAACAATATCGAGAAGAAAACAAGGTACGCCGGCATTCGCCAGATGCGCCGCGACCCGCGCCCCCATCGTCCCAGCGCCCAACACCGCAACCTTATGAACGGATTTCATGCAATGACTCCTTACTTTCTCGAGCCCGGAGTTTTCGGAAAAGACGGATGGATCAATGCGTCTGGATTTCTCCCGCCTTCTGTTCCAGTGCCTTGGCGTTATCGACGTCACCCTTGGTGCGCTTTAGTTCGGCATACTCCAGCAGTGTTCTTTTCAGGCGAGCACTGTAGTTCTCTTTCATGTTTGGCAAGTTGACGATGGCATCCTCGAAGATGGTGACGGCTCGGTCATACAGCGGGTCAGCCTTACCGAACTCCCCGATCAAAGAATAGGCCTGCGCAAGATTGGCATTGTCACTCGCAAAGTCAGCCTCCCGTTCGCTGTGCTCCATACCTTTGTAGATATCCAATGCCTTCTCGTAGAGCGGAATAGCATCGTTGACTCTGTGTTCCCCGACAAGCGAGTGAGCGAGGAAAGTACGGGACATACTTCTTTCGATGATGCGATCAGGTGGGAGTTGATCCGACAGAGTTACAGCCTCCGAGCACTTCTTCTCGGCCTCGGAATCTTTCTTGGACTGGACGAGTCCATAGCAGGCATCGAAGGCCGGGTAATAGTCTCGCAGCGCCTTCTCCTCCGCCTTTGTATGGCTTGAGGCCGCGAATTTGCAATCTGCCTTAGCTATTACACTGGACAGCTGTCCGTCCATAACCAAGGGCTTGTATTCCCATCTCTTTACGGCCTCAATGCAGGCCGAAACCAACAGGGGGTGTCCGCTCAGAACTCTGACTGAACTCACTTTGCCTTCGGGCGAGATCGTGACGTCCACGACCACGGCGCCGCCGAGTCCGATCGCCTTGGCCAGAGGCGGAACCGCCGGATCTATTCGCTTGATCAGGTTCTGGCTTGCGACATTATCGTCGCTGCGCTTCGGCTCGTCGCCCGCGAACGCAGCACTTAGTGCAAGGAAAACAAATAACAATTGCCGCAACATGGCCAGTAATGTACCACGACGTTGCCACACCCTCACGCAATCAGCTTCGCCAGCGCAAACGCCGCCGCCGCCGCCAATCCCCCAATCACCGCTGTCTGAAACGCACTCCTCCACGCCCGTTCCCCGGTATATCGCCCTTTGATATATCCAAAAACGGCGAGCGCAGCCAGCGTGACAATCGCCGAAAACTCCAGCCCGCGGGTTGCGCTGGCAAGAATCACATACGGCGAAAGCGGAATCATCCCTCCCACCACATAAGCTCCCGCAATCGTTCCCGCGCTGGTCACCGCGCGTTTGGGGTCCGGTTCCTCCAGGCCAAGCTCAAACCGCATCATGAAATCCACCCAGGCATCCGGACGCTGACTCAGAGCCTCCGACACCCGCGCGCTCTCCTCCGCCGGCAACCCATAGTCCTGAAACACTCGACTCACCTCCGCCTTCTCTTCTTCCGGAATCTCTTTGATCTCCCGATACTCGCGCTCTTTCTCCTGCTCGTAGTGCTCTGCATCGCCGCGCGCCGCCAGATATCCGCCCAACCCCATCGCAATCGATCCCGCGGCAATTTCAGCCAGCCCGCCAATCACGATAAGCCGTGTTTGCATGATCGCGCCCGACAACCCTGCCGCCAGCGCAAACGGCACCGTTAACCCATCCGACATGCCGATCACCATATCGCGGACAAAATTACTGGAAGTAAAATGCTTCTCAGTGTGAATGATTCGCGCCATCAGTTCGCCTCCTGGGCGTGTGACTCCAAATATTTCTTTGCCAGCCGGATGACTTCTTTTTCTCCGCGATAAGCCAATCTGCGCTCCGCCTCTTCCAGCGGAATCCACAAGCCCCGCTTGACCTCGACCCGCATCTCCGGCGCGATCTCATCAATCGTTCCTGAATCGTACCGCAGCAAATAGAAACTCACGATCTTGAACACCCGCTGCCCGTCGCCCCAGGTGCGGACATAAACATATTTAATGTCGGTGAGTTTCGCCACCGCGGTCGCGCTGATCCCGGTTTCCTCGCGTACTTCCCTCAGTGCTGCCTCTTCCGCCTTCTCGCCGGGGGCAACCAAGCCCTTAGGCAGAGCCAACACCCGTTTGTGACCTTTTTTGTCACTTTTGGCCGATCGGGACACATGCGCTTCCTCCCGTTGCGGCTCAATCACGGCCAATTCCCAGCCTTCTCCAGCTGCCCGCACCACCACTCCGCCCGACGAGATCTCTCGTAGCATCGCCCTCAAGCTATCAGGAACAAAGGAGTTCGTCACCTCAGGTAACGAACTCCGAAACCTCCGTAATAGATAGTAGGAGCTTTTACCTAGGTCGGCGGCATCTTACTTGCTGTAAGGGTTAGTAGCGCTGGAGGCCGCGGTTATGGCCATCAAGGGCTTGAAAAAAATCGTGCGGTCGGTGCGCGACTTCGGTCGCGAGATGGCCGGTGTTCCATCGCTCGCCAGCCCCGCAAAAATTCCTTCTATCGGTCTGGCCCTCGGGGGAGGCTTCGCCCGCGGAATCGCGCACATCGGCGTCCTCAAAGTTCTCGAAGAAGAAAATATTCCGGTAAGGTTCATCGCCGGAACCAGCGTCGGCGCCCTCATCGGGGCCGCCTATTGCAGCGGCGTCTCGACCGAAGAACTAGAGAAGGTAGCTGCCCGAGTCCGTTTCCGCGATCTCGCTCGCTGGACGCTTTCCCGCTACGGTTTTGCCAGCAACCTGCGCATGCTCAGTTTCCTGAACAACCTGCTGAAGGTCAAAACTTTTGAAGAATTGCGGATTCCGCTGGCCGTAACCGCAACCGACTTCGCTTCCGGAGAGGGCGTAGTCTTCCGCTCCGGCCCGCTCGCCGATCCCGTTCGCGCCAGCTGCGCCTATCCCGGAGTTTTTCTACCCGTCACCGTAGATGGCCGCCTTCTCGTGGACGGCATGCTCGCTCATTCCCTGCCCACGAAACCGGTGCGCGAAATGGGCGCTGACCGTGTGATCGCGGTCAGCCTGAAAAGCAACTGGGCCAACGGCGGCGTCGGTCCGAAACACATCTTCGACGTCATCGGACAATGCTTCGCGATTGCACAAAACATGAATTGCGTGCAAGCCAGAGAATGCGCCGACCTGGTGATCGAGCCCGACGTTACCGGCTACCGCTACGATGATTTCGAGCACAGCGCAGAACTAGTCGGCCTCGGAGAACGCACCACCCGCGCCGCTCTTCCCGAAATCCGCAAATGGCTCGAGACCGCCGCCGAACTTACACACGTTCTTTCGAAGACCCAGCTTGTAAATCGCGCGCTCGAACCCGTTACCCCCAAGTAAAAAAGCTGCCAAAGCAACCGGGGGGAGGCACCTCCGAATCGCCCATCCAGCAAGGGTTTCGCCGTAAAGAAAAATGTTTGCCTGCGGAAGCCCTCCGGTGTATATTACTTCCCACCCGGAAATCGACCGGCCAGCAAGACTTTCGATTTTCGGTCACTGCCCGCCCTCTTCGTCGAATTAGTAAACGCCGCGTCCTCTTCGTCGATATTTCCAATCAATACTTCTACGCCCGGGTGCGCCCATGTCAACGCCCGAACGTCGCCAAATCCCGCGCACTACGTTGGAGAGACTCGCCTACCTTCAGATTGAACCGGATAACGGCGGCATCGTCTTGAATGTTTCTAACGATGGGCTTTGCTTTCACTCCATTGCTGCGGTGGAGAAGAATGGTCCGCTTCGTTTCTCGCTATTGGAGAAGAATCGCCGCATCACCGCCTGCGGTGAGCTGGCATGGACCGATGAAATACAAAAAGTTGGCGGCGTCCGGTTCATCACCTTGACCGCGGAAGCTCGCGAGCAAATCCAGAACTGGATCACTCAGCCAGCCGTTCCTCTTGAGGAACACACTTCGACCCTGGGATCTGCCATTCTCAAGGCATTTCCCAGGTTCCGCCTCTTCCGACTTGACCCCAGCCGCGACTCCCCTGGTTCCTCAGTCTTTGCGACCGCTTTGCCGAGGATGCGCCTGCGCATAAAGTTGAGCGGCTTTGCCCGAGGCCTGGCCACGGGCCTGCTTCTTTCGTTGCTGTGCGCCTCTGCATTCATACTGTACGCACAGCGCCGCGACATCGGTGAATCACTGATTCATCTAGGAGAACGATTAGCGGGAGAACGACTAGCGGGAGAGCGATTGGCAGCAGAACATCTGCCGGCAGCGCTCCCGGTCGCAAACCCTGAAACCGAGAAGCAACCCGTGCCGCCCCCATCCCTAGCCGTCTCTTCAGCCAGCAAACCCTCATCGCCGGTCCGCAGGCAGACTTCTGTGAGTGCACAAAGCATAGTGAACGCGGAAAAGACTCCGGCGCATCGTGAGACTCCTCCGCCTTCTCAGATTCCGGTCCGAACACAAGCTTCAGCTGTGCATCAGAAAAATCTCTTCGCGCAAACCCTGCCCATCCCAGCGAAGCAGCAGAACGCGACGCTGAAGCCCGTGGCGTCGGCCAACGCTGCTTCCCGCGCACCGAAGGACCCTGTCTCCCAATCTCCCGCTCCCCGAACCGCCGAAACGGTCGCGACAAGCCTGCCGGCGACTTCGCCCGGCGTGCCATCATCGCCGGCGGCAAACATTGTTGCAAATAGTCCGTCTACACCTCCCCAGCCCGAAGCTGCGGGTCCCGTCCAGGTAACCGGTCTCTCTGGAACAAATGCCATTTCGCTCCCGCAGATGTTTTTTGAACTCGGTAAATTCAAAGATGAACAGCGGGCCCGCGACCTTGGCGATAGAGTGTCGCAACTCGGCTTGCACCCCAGCGTCGTTCAAAAAGGTCATCTATGGATGAATGCTTTCTATGTACTGGTCGGCCCCTACGGGAATCCCGAAGAAGCCGCGAGAACCCACAAAGATCTGTTGTCCCACGGTTACAACCCGCGGCCCTTCGAGCGCGGCTCTCGGAGTTTCACCTTCATTTCGGGGCTGACGCTCGCCGGCGCTACCTTGCCGGTCGGCGACTTCACCATCAACTGGGAATCCTACGTGACCGACGCAAAAGTAAAGTTCGCGCAAGGAAATAGTGTGCTGGCGACGGCCAGCGGTCAGTGGGTCAAACGTCCCGCACGGTATCAGCGCGATGAGTATGTGTACGTAAAGAGTGGTAACGGATCACGCTTGCTCCGTGAAATCCATTTTTCAGGTCTGGATCGGGCCCTGGTCTTTCGGGACTCGTCGTAGTCATCTTCTCGCCACTTTGAGCGGAGCGGGCAGAATGGGGAGAACACGGTTTCACTCGTTCCACTAACCTCCCCAAGCTTGGTTATCGTGCGACACCAGTCGGCCCCCACCCTTGCGTTTCCAAAGGGTGGGAACTCCGACTCGAGTGAACCGGTCTAGCCGTTAGTGATGCGGCCTGTCCTCATGTCCATTACCCGAACGCGAGTCTCGCTCCCCGCGAGGCGCGTTCTCGTGCGGACGAGCATTCTCCTGCCGCGGAGCACTCGCACGCGGACCAGCATTGCCACGGTCCCGCACTTCTGGAGCTCCGTTGTGCCCTTGTCCTCCGCGGTTGTTGGCGTAGGAGTCATTCCGCTGCATTCCGCGCTCTGAATTGGCAGGCCGCGGAACGCTTCGGTTTTCCGAGGGACGATTCTCGAAGGAACGGTTCCCTCCGCCGCGATTTTCGGACGCGCGATTTTCGGACGAACGATTCCCAGGACGGTTAACTCCTCCGCCACGCGCTGAAGTCACTTCGCGCCCGCCGAATTCCCCAGGCCGCGCCGTAGCTGCAACCGAAGGCCGTCCATGATTCACCGAAGCCAGGAACTCACGGTTACTACCGGCGGCGTGCTCATGCTGCACCTGCATGCCGGTCGCTTCGAAATGACGCTCGTGCGCCGCGGTCTCTTCAAAACGGCCGAGACGGGCATTAATTCCGCCGCGCCCGCCGTTGTAGCTCACCCGATTCTCGAAATTATTGTTGATTACGGTCTTGTTGTAGATGTGAACGTTGGTGATGTTCACGTTATTCACTGAGCGGTTGTAGTAGAACGTCCGGTCGCGCCAGTATCCGCCCTCGTAGCCATGGCCGAAGTAGCCGAAGCCGTAATTCACGCCACCATAAAATCCGATGTGCGGGCCCCAGTATCCGGCATGCCAGATATAGAAGCCTTCATTCCATCCCCAATACCCAGGAGTCCAAAGCAGACCAGGTTCGGGAGCAACCACCCATGTGCCCGGAACCCAGTAATATCCGTCCGGCCCGTAAGCCCAGTAACCCGGCGTCCAGATATAACCGTCGCTCGGACAAGCCGGCTGCACATACACCGGCAGCACCGGTGGCGCAAATGACACCGAAACCACTACTCCCGCGAACGATGAAACCGGAATCATCACCATCAGCAAAACCGCAAACGCAATCCAGCGAACGATGTTTGTGATTTTCATGAAATCTCCTCTCGCCCGAAATGCAGGTTCTGAAGGGTCGTGTGTACAAACACGATTTCAGGGACGATGTTCTGCGGCGCGCAGCGTGCTGATTCTACATCGCTTGTGATGCACCAATTACGCACTGAGTTAATCCGAAGGGTTCCCTTAGTGCACCTAAGGTCAGGTGCGAGTCAATGCGGCCAAAGGTGGTGCGGTGGCGGGTGCCCCATTTTTCTTGCGCCGCTACCCATTTCTCGTGCCCATTGGGAGAAAGTCTGCCGAGCAAAATTGGTCGGGGCGGGGCTTTCCGCGCGATCAGAATTTCCCCGCTGTAAGATTTCTTGCTAGGCGAGCGGAATCTGGCGGGCGTTGGGGTGGGCAACCGGGAAGGGCACGAGTTCACTCGTGCCGATTCAGTTTGCGTAAGCAAGCGGCTTCCAGCCGCTGGGGGTTCGCTTTCGGCTGATGCCGTGTGCGCTACTGCCCGCAGAACCGCGGCCTGAGATATTCACCGACCACTATCCACTAGCCACTGACCACGGCTACTTCACCACTCCCCGCTGCGCAATCCCAATATTGTCCCTAGTGCTGTTCTTAACCAGATACATCATCTCGTCGGCCTGACGAATAATGTCGTGCGGAGTCTTGGCGTCATGCGGATAAGTCGCGAGTCCCAGGGACGCGCGCACGTTCAAGTTCAATCCTTCTTCCTTGCAGAAGGCGCTGCCGCGCAAGCTGTCGCGCAATCGGCGCGCCACTACCAGCGCGGAATCTTTTCCGGTTTGCGGCAGCAGCACTACGAATTCGTCTCCGCCATAGCGGAAAGCGAAATCAATCAGGCGAAGTTGAGCCTTGACCAGGTACCCAATTTCCGCCAGCAGTTTGCTGCCGATTAAATGCCCGTGGGTGTCATTAACTTGCTTGAAGTGGTCTAGGTCAATGAACAACACGGAAAATTCATATCCAAATCGCGCTGACCGGTAAACCTCGGTCTCCAGCGTCTTATAAAGATGCCGCGCATTGTAGAGCCCCGTGCAGTCATCGGTGATAGTGAGTTCTTGAATCTTTTCGACCGAACGCGCATTTTCAATTGCAATCGCCGCGTAGTCGCACAGTGCCTGCAGGAAGAAGGATTCTTCGGGGCCAAAGTGCGCCATATCCACGTTCACCAGTTGGATTACGCCCTGCACCCGCAGCTTCGATTTCACCGGCACGCAAATAATGGATTGCGTCTCCCATTGTGTTGCCTGATCAATCCGTTTCGCGAAGCGCTGGTCTGCGCTCACGTCCGGCACAATCAGCTTCTCGCCATACTTGGCCACATGCCCGGCAATTCCTTCCCCAACTTTCAGCCGGACATTCTTCAGCGCCTCTGCCGCCGTCCCCACCGCTATCGCAAAATAAAGTTCGTTCTTCTGTTCATCCACCATCAGCAAAGACCAGTTATCCGGACGGAAATATTCCGCCATCTTTTCCAGGATTGTCTGCAGAATGGAATCGAGGTCCAGCGAAGAAGTCAGGGCCTTGGCCACATCATGGAAGATGTTCAGTTCCTGCGTTTGGCGGGCAGTTTCTGCACCTGTGGCGTGCGACATCTCAGGGGTCCTTTGTTGGCCAGCGGTTTTCAGATTATATGCACCGCCCCGAACCAGCGGCAATGAACCATAGTAACGGAATCTGGACCGCTATCTTGCCTCAAAGTAGCCCCCGCCTAATACCTCCGTACTCGATTGCAACCGTTCGCCTTGCCTCGCACTCCACCCGACCCTCGTAACTCCCATCCCACTGTTCGGTCCTGCGTTTGGGGCAAAATTCGTTGCGCCTACCGGGGTTCTTTGATAGCTTCTAAGAGACCGCAGAACGTTCATTCTGTGACGATTGCGTCCTGAACCGTGCTCCGAACATCCCCTCGGCGTTGCTGCGGCTTTCGCGAAGGAGAAAACTGAATTGTCATCCCGAAACCGGTATCTTTTTACGTCTGAATCCGTGACTGAAGGTCACCCCGACAAAATTGCCGACCAGATTTCCGACGCCGTCCTCGACGCCTGCCTGGCCGACGATCCCTTTAGCCGCGTCGCCTGCGAAACCCTCACCGCCACCGGCCTCGTCGTCATCGCCGGAGAAATTACCACCAAGGCCTACGTGGACTTTCAGGCCCTCGTTCGCGGCACCATTTCCTCCATCGGCTACAACAACGCCCTCTATGGGTTCGACTCCAACACCTGCGCCGTCATCTCCAGCATCAACAAGCAGTCGGGCGACATCGCCATGGGCGTGGACACCGGCGGCGCCGGCGATCAGGGAATGATGTTTGGGTATGCATGTAATGAAACTTCCGAGCTGATGCCCATGCCCATTGCGTTGGCGCACAAGCTCACCATGCGGCTTTCCGATGTTCGCAAGCATGGCAAACTTCCCTACCTTCGTCCCGACGGCAAATCCCAGGTCACAGTTGAATACGACGCGAATAAGAAACCGATTCGTGTAGATGCGGTCGTCGTTTCCACCCAGCACGCCGAAACCGTCACCAACGACGAACTTCGCGCCGACATTTTGAAGCACGTGATTCAGGCGACCATCCCTGCCGAGTTGCTCGATGAAGACACCAAGTACCACATCAATCCCACCGGGCGTTTCGTAATCGGCGGCCCCATGGGCGACACCGGACTGACCGGCCGCAAGATCATCGTTGATACTTACGGCGGCATGGGACGGCACGGCGGCGGCGCCTTTAGCGGCAAAGATCCGACCAAGGTTGACCGCTCGGCGGCTTACGTCGCTCGCTACATCGCCAAGAATATTGTTGCCGGCGGACTTGCCGACCGCTGCGAAGTGCAGCTCGCTTATGCTATCGGCGTCGCAGACCCAGTCAGCGTTCTGGTCGAAACTTTTGGCACCCACAAGGTCGATCCCGAGATCGTCCCGGACATCGTGCGCGCGCATTTCAAGCTCACGCCCAAGGGCATCATTGATTCCCTGAAGCTGCGCCGGCCGATTTATTGCAAGACCGCCGCCTACGGACACTTTGGCCGCAGCGATCCCGACTTCACCTGGGAGGCGACCGACAAAGCCGCGCAACTGGCCAGCGATGCAGGCCTGCGTGAGCCCGTCGCCGCAGGAGTTAGAAAATAGTGGTCAGTGGCCGGTGGTCAGTGATCAGTGGGTCGGTTTTTACTGGCCACTGACCACTGGCCACTAGCACCTTCACGAAATCCAGGACTCACAACCGAGATAACAAAGTACAATCAGAAAAAGCAACGCCACAGGAGACGTATGTCAACCACTTCGACGCAAGTGCAGTGCGATATCAAAGGCATCGAGTTTGCCGACCTGGGTAAAAAGCGGATCGAATGGGCCAATCAGTCCATGAAGGTCCTGCAAATTATCCGAAAAGAGTTCATCAAGAATCAGCCACTGAAGGGCATGCGCATTGCCGCCTGCCTGCACGTCACCGCGGAGACGGCAAACCTGGCGATTTGCCTGCGCGACGGCGGCGCCGACGTTGTTCTCTGTGCCTCCAATCCGCTTTCCACGCAGGACGACGTTGCTGCCAGCCTGGTCCGCGACAACGGCATTCAGGTTTTCGCTATCAAGGGCGAGGACAATGACACTTATTACAGCCATATCCTCGCCGCGCTCGACCACAAGCCCCATATCACCATGGACGATGGCGCCGACCTGGTCAGCGTTCTGCACACCAAGCGTCAGGACGCGCTGGCGAGCGTCATCGGAGGCACTGAAGAAACCACCACCGGTGTCATCCGCCTGCGCGCCATGGCCAAAGAAGGCGTGCTGCAATATCCCATCGTCGCCGTCAACGACGCCGACACCAAGCATCTCTTCGACAATCGCTACGGCACCGGCCAGTCCACCATTGACGGCATCATTCGCGCCACCAACTTCCTGCTTGCGGGAGCGAAATTCGTGATTGCCGGCTACGGATGGTGCGGCCGCGGCCTCGCCAGCCGTGCCCGCGGCAACGGCGCCGAAGTCATTATCACGGAAATTGATCCGACCAAAGCGCTTGAAGCCGTGATGGACGGCTTCCGCGTAATGTCGATGCCCGAAGCCGCGAAACTCGGCGACGTTTTCTGCACCGTCACCGGCAACAAAAACGTCCTCGACAAAGAGCACTTCGAAGTCATGAAAGACGGCGCGATCATTTCCAACTCCGGCCACTTCAACGTGGAGATCGACATCCCCGCGCTAGAAAGCTTGTCTTCGTCGAAGCGCACCACGCGCACTTCCGTCGAAGAGTATTCGCTGCGCGATGGCCGCAAGATCAACTTGCTCGGCGAAGGCCGCCTCATCAACTTGGCCGCCGCCGAAGGCCATCCACCGTCAGTTATGGATATGAGTTTCGCCGACCAGGCTCTGTCGGTTGATTACATGGTGAAGAATCACGCCACGCTGGAAAAGCGGGTCTATCGCGTCCCTGAAGAACTCGACAAGCGCGTCGCCAGATTGAAGCTGGAATCTATGGGCATCAAGATCGATCGGCTGACGCCGGAGCAGGAAGAGTATCTGGCAGGATGGAGCGAGGGAACGTAGTCAGCACCGACCGTGTGGGTCGGGCACTCCCTTCGGCTTCGCTCAGGGCAGGCTCTGTCCGACGCTTTTGACTGTAGTTAGAAAAGGGCGGCGCAAGCCGCCCTTTCTGTCTCTCCCTAATAATGTCGTTGCGGGTGCCCCGTCCTTGTCTAACCGTTCTTATGGGGACAAGGACAGGAATGTTCCGAAGTCCAGTTTCACGCCGATTTTTTCGGCAAGCTGAACTCGATCACGCGCCCGCGTTCATCCCGTGTACTCCGCCGTTCGTCCTTGCGAAAGTTTTTCGGGATGTAAAACTCAATTACTTTTGCCATAACCGGCCTCCCCTTAGCCCCAACTCGATCCCCCTAAATTCTAGAAACACTGGCGCAGGAAAAAAGTCGTAAGGTAGATTCCTCCTTCGCCGGCAAGGAGATACGCAGAACCTGATGGGAAACTTGGTAGCAAGTCAAATCTCGCCATTTCTGTCCGGCCTTATGGTGATTGCCGGCACTGGACCAAAATCAAAGCTTCCGAATATCCTTGTGCTCCCATCATGCCCGCGTATAACCAATCGGCGTTGGGGGCGTTTGTAAGTGAAAATCCCTCCACCATTCTCTGGAAACTGGCGCAGGCAAATGCTGCGGCAAGATTCTTCCCGCCCGTCCTGAGGCAACGGACTGGGGCATCCTGCTGGAGTACCCCATCCCGATCGTTGGTAAGCGAATCGACGCAGTTTTGCTTAAGCGCAACTTCATCATTGTTATTGAAACGAAAACAGGCGCCAGTCCAACCTCGGCTGCGCACAGGTGGATGACTACGCTTTGAATCTCGCGTGCTTTCAGCCCCCTTCTTTATACCCTCTATTAAAACGTGTCAATACTGCTGCTTAAAGCCAGTGCGAAAGCTGCGGGGCGCTAAACCTCTTCGAAATGCTCTGCCGGCGAAATTTAGGTATCGGTTTTCGCCCAAGGACTCCCTCCGATTCTGTGTGATAGATTTTGAGTGTCCGCCGTGCAGGGACCCGCGATGCCAGAAAAAGACCTTGCTTCCTGGGCACTCGATACCGCCGCGCAACGCGGCGCCACGTATGCAGACGTTCGCGTGGTGCAGGACCGCAGCCGGGCGCTGGCCACAAAAAACGGGAAGATTGGCAATGCGTCGGATTCGCAATCGCTTGGATTCAGCGTTCGCGTGATCGTGAATGGTGCGTGGGGATTCGCTGCGTCGGCGGACATGAGTCGCGGGTCGGTCGAGGCAACGGCGGCGAGAGCGGTTGATATTGCCAAGGCGTCGGCCAAAGTCAAACAGAGTGAAGTAAGACTCGTCCCGGAGCAGGTGGTTACCGCGGACTGGACCACGCCCTACAAGGTTGATCCATTCACGATTTCGGTGGAGCAGAATCTGGCCCTTCTGGAGAAAATTGACGCGGAGTTGCGTTCGGTAACGGGAGTGACGTTGGCTGAGACCAACATGAATTTCCGGCGCGAGGAGCAGTGGTTTTTCTCGTCGGAAGGGTCGAATATTCATCAAACTAAATTTGTAACCGGCGCGGGGTATGTTGCATATGCGTTCGCGGGAAGCGAGATTCAGAAACGGTCGTATCCAAACTCATTTGGAGGGCAGTGGCAGAACAAGGGATACGAACTGATAGATGAGCTCAAGTTGCTGGAGAACGCCCGCCGGATCGGCGAAGAGGCGGTGGCGCTGCATGGGGCGGACCAGTGTCCCGAGGGGGTGTTTGACATTATTTTAGACAGCTCGCAACTGGGATTGCAGATTCACGAATCGGTGGGGCATCCGATAGAGCTTGATCGGGTGCTGGGGATGGAAGCGAATTTCGCGGGGACTTCTTTTCTTACGTTGGACAAGCTGCGGACTTTGAAATATGGCAGTGAGTTGGTGAATGTTGTAGCGGACGCTCGCCAGGAACACGGCCCCGGGCTTGGAACTTTTGCGTTTGATGATGAAGGCGTTCCGGCGCAGTGTACGCCGATCATCAGCAATGGGCTGTTCACCGGATACCTCAGCTCGCGCGAGACGGCGCCGACGATTGGACTGGAAAGATCCGGTGGAACGTTGCGTGCCGAGGGATGGAACCGACTGCCCATCATTCGCATGACCAACATCAGTATTCTTCCCGGAGAGAAGCCACTGACGCTGGAACAATTAATTTCCTCGACTGACCACGGCATTTTATTTCAGACAAACCGCTCGTGGTCGATTGACGACAAGCGCTACAACTTCCAGTTCGGGACCGAGATTGGATGGGAGATCAAGAACGGCAAGCGCGCGTGCATGCTGAAGAATCCCTCGTATTCGGGCATCACGACGGAATTCTGGAACTCGATGGATGCGATTTGCTCGCCCGATGAATGGACACTTTGGGGGACGCCAAATTGCGGGAAGGGGCAACCGCAGCAGGTGATGGGGACGGGGCATGGGGCGAGTCCGGCGCGGTTTCGGGGGGTGAAGGTGGGGTCGGCGTACAAGGGCAATTAGACTTGGCACTTAGCATTTGGCCTTCTGGTGTCGGCGGCCGACCAAATGCTAAGTGCTAACTTTGGATCAAGCTGCTGACATTTTCTTCCGCATTCGTAAGTATGCGACGGCGGATGAAGTGGAGTGTCTGTTTTATGGGGGACATTCTGCGCTGACGCGGTTTGCTAATAACACGATTCATCAGAATGTGGCGGAGGAGAATTTCGGAGTTTCGGTACGGACGGTTTTTGGCGCGCGCACGGCGCGGGCTACTACTAATGCGTTTGACGATCAGGGTTTGCGGAGAGCAGTAGAGACTTCGGAGAGTCTAGCCAGAGTGCAGCAGGAAGATTCGGATTTATTGGGAGTGCCTGAGTCGGACAAGAGTGTCGGACCCACACAGGCAGTGCCGACACGATATTTTGACGAGACTGCAGCGCTGACTCCTGCGGAACGGGCCGATGCCGTCGGGAAGATTGTTTCGATTGCACAGAAGCAGAAGCTTACGACTGCGGGGATTTTCGCGAGTTCGGAAACCGTCGAAGGGATCTTCAATTCGCGTGGATTGAGCGATTGGCATACGCAGACTTCGGCTGAGATTTCGATCACCATGCTGGCCGCAGATTCGTCGGGCTGGCAGAAGGCGAACTCGCCGAATGTGGCGAAGCTTGATGCTACGGCGCTGGCGCAGATCGCTGCTTCGAAAGCTACGAAATCTGCAGCTCCGCGCGAGATTGCTGCCGGCAAGTACACCGTAATTCTTGAGTCGTCCGCGGTGCTCGACATGGTTGGGTTTGCTTTCTTTGATTTTGGCGGGCTGGCGATTCTTGATCAGCGGTCGTTTCTGAACAATCGGATCGGGACGCGGTTATTCGGGGAGAACATCACGATCTGGGATGATGTGGCGCATCCGCTGCAGTCGGGTTCTCCGTTTGATGGCGAAGGACTTCGCCGCAAGCGGATGAAGTTGGTCGAGAACGGAATTGTTCAACGTTTGGTGTATGCGCGCGCCAGTGCGGAGAAGATGAAGAAGTCGGAGTATGCGGACAAAGTTGGGCCGATCGAAGCTACGGGGCACGGCTTTCCGATTCCCAACGAAATGGGCGAAGCGCCGATGAATATCGTCTTCCAACCTACATCCGAACCAAAAACGGTAGATCAGATGATCGCTTCGACCGAGCGCGGGATCCTGGTGACGCGGCTGTGGTACATCCGCGAGGTTGATCCTTACGAAAAGATTCTAACTGGGATGACTCGCGACGGCACCTTCTTGGTCGAGAACGGAGAGATGGTCTGTGGGCTTAGGAACTTTCGCTTTAATCAGAGCCTGATTGAGATGCTTTCGAATGTCGAGCAAATGAGCACGCCGGTGAGAACCAGCGGAGAGGAGGCGTTTGACATGGTGGTGCCGGCCATGAAGGTTAAGGGGTTTAACTTTACGGAAGTGACGAGGTTTTGAAAGCAGCGCTTGGTATTTAGCATTTCGCCGCATGAGTTTGGGCAGGCTGAGTTGAAGATGCCAAAGCGGCAAACCGTCAGAGCGCAAGCAGTCAAGAGGCCCATCTTTTGAAAACCGTTTGGGTTTTGCAAAGGTGGGCCCGCCCGCCAATCGGAATTTTCAACATCTCCCAAACCGCGATTGTGCGGTTAGCCGCCGGAATAACAAAATGTCCATGAGCAAATTTGCAAGATTCGATAGGTCAAAGTGACCGCCACCGCAAGCATATTGGACATTCCTCTCCGTCAAACGCGGATCGTTTCGCGATCCGCTTCGCTCGAAATGACAGAGTCTGGAAAGGACTATTGGCACGGCTTGAAGTCGTGCCCGTCGCGACACTCACAGCTAACCTCAGCGGCTTAAAGCCGCTGTCATTGCGACTTGATGTCGGCACGAGTAGAACTCGTGCCCTTCCCGGTTGCGCGTTCCCGGTCGTCTGCCAGTTAGTCCTCTCAGCGTTTTTCGCCGAATCCTGAGCGCTGAAGTGGAGCGCTGAAGGCGAAGCGGCATCCTACCCGCAAGTGCATGTACCGCAAGCCTTTATACCTCGAAGGCCAATGACTTCGGTAACTTTCGCCGGTGGAATGCGCAGTGTAGTCTGCGCATGATGTCCAACGAATCCACTAATTCTCCTGGGCCTGCGAAAGCCGCGCGGTCGCGTTATTCGGACGTGCAGGGTGCGGCGCGTTTCCCTGTGAAGCTACCGATCCATATCAAATCGCAAACCGGGAACACCGACACGGAAAGCGAAAACATTTCCGCCAACGGAGTGCTGTTTCACTACGACGTGGATATGCCGGTCGGCTCGACAGTGGACTTCACGATCTCGCTTCCTGCGGAAGTTGTGGGAGCGGAGGCCGACGTACAGGTGGAATGTCGCGGCCGGGTGGTGCGCAGCGGCGAGCAGGACGGGCGGCGCGGCGTGGGCGTGGTGATTGACGAATATCGTTTTGAGCGGCGCTAGAGGGTAAGAGCTGGGGCCGGATCAAAAGCGAAGAACAACAGCAAGATCAAGAGCAAAGGCGTCGGACAAGAGTGTCCGACCCACACGAATAAACCGATGGCTAGCGCTGGGTTGAGTACGGGAGAAGTGACGGTGGCCCCTCCGGAGATGGAGAACAGGGAACAGTTCATTCGTGTGATCGTGGCCGACTCGCAAGCCATCTTCCGCGCCGGATTGCGCAAGATTTTTGCCGTAGAAGACGACATTCGCGTCGTAGGACAAGCCGAGACTCTGCCGCAGGCGGTTGCTGCGGCGCAAAAGTTCGCAGCAGAAATTCTGGTTTTTGAAGTGGCGCTGGCGCAGAATCCTCCGGAAGCGGTGCAGGACATTCTGAAGCAGGCACGCAACCTGCGCGTGGTCGCCGTGACAGAGGCTCCAGACCAGGACCTCACGCTAGAGTTGTTCCGGCGAGGGGCGCACGCTGTGGTTTCCCGCGAGATTGATTCCGAATTGTTCGTTGAATGTCTGCGCAAGGTTTCGAAAGGCGAGCCTTGGCTGGAACCGCACGCGGTACAGTGGGTGCTCGAGGCGTATCGAACTCATGGCACGCGTCCGACGTCGACGCGCACCAACGTTCAGCTCACGCCAAAAGAAGCGCTGATCGTTTCCGGGGTCACCCAGGGAATGAAGAATAAAGAAATTGCGGCGCGGGTGGGCACTACCGAGCAGGTGGTGAAAAACTATCTGCGCAAAGTTTATGACAAGCTGGGGGTGGCTGACCGGCTTGAGCTTGCGCTGTACTGTCTGAATAATCGCGTGTTGCAGGATGCGAAAGTAGCCGCCCCGGCCGGCCAGTCCCGAACCGCCCCGGAAGCTGCTTCGGGGCCTGCTTCGGAATCTGCGAAAGACAAGACGGACAGCGTGGAAACGGCCGAGACGCCCAAGAAAGTCTTCTGATCGTCTTCTGGCTCAAAAGTCCTCTGGATCAAGGATTACTAGTCTCAATACTCTTACCTTTCACTCATCCAAGTTGCGATAGCGGCCCTGCGCCCCATAGAATCGTTGTTGGTCCTCAATCGTGGCTTCAGTATTAGCTTCCTGATAAGCGCCGGAGAGATGGCCGAGTGGCTGAAGGCGCACGCTTGGAAAGCGTGTTTACTCGAAAGGGTAACGTGGGTTCGAATCCCACTCTCTCCGCCAGTCTCCTTGTTATCTTTAAATAACTTACACGTTCCTCCAGGGGGCACTAGGGGGCAATAAGCCCGCAGGTGCGCCCAGTTCGGTTGGTCTTGCCAAGACCGAGCGGACGATTCTGCTGTGCGCTTGGCGCTTCTGATCGGTCATCGCTTGCGTGTAAATGTTCATGGTGGTGCGGATGTCAGCGTGGCGCAAAAGCTCCTGCTGTACCTTGAGGTCCTCGCCGTTGGCGTGTAATAAGGACGAAAAAGTATGCCGGAAGGTGTGCCAGCCGATGCCAGAGCCGAGTCCTGCTTTGCGGCCTAACGGTTCAATTCTCCGCTGCTGGATACCCCAACCGCGATAGGGCCATTCCCCATTTTGCAATGGACTGGCAAAGACCCAGTCGGAATCGCGATGGAACGGTGTTTTCGCTTTCCAACTCCAGAGAAGTTCCGCGAGTGCTGGGTCGAGGGGAAGACCTGCCCGCGAGTACTTGGTCTTTACCTCGTCGACTACTCCAGCCACGATTGCCCTCCGAACCAGAAGGCCGAGCGTTTCCCACTGAAAATCCCGCCATTGCAGCGCTAGCAACTCACTGCAACGAAGACCTGTGGCCATGTCCAGTATGACCATTGTGCGGTAAGGTTCTTCGTCGAACTGCGCGAGCAAGCGATGACATTCTTCCATAGTCAATACACGTGGTTCGCGTTGCCGCTTGCTAATTCCGCGTACACGAACCAGCTTCATCGGATTCTCGCCGAGTTCGATCAGTTCCCACCGCATGGCAGAGTTGAACATCACACGCATGATGTTGTGTATATGGCCTCTTGTTTTGGGAGCCAAATCCAGAGACTTAAGCCATTGTTCTACTGGAAAGGCTTTGACGCGGGAAATCGGATACTCTCCCCACTTTGTTTTAACGTAGTTGTCAATGTACGACGTATACGCCGC
>WNFJ01263226.1_pt3 | contig 18413 bp, 22 predicted proteins | sample 5400461 | NCBI WGS metagenome assembly WNFJ01 (sample SAMN13153349, study PRJNA577476) | soil metagenome | isolation source: 115 cm saprolite on Douglas fir-dominated hillslope | place: USA:California | collected 2013-09-17
CGCTATGGGCCGAGATGTGCTCGACCAAATCGTTGCTCGCCGGCGATGGCGAGATCATCGCCCAGATCTACAAGGAGCGGGTCTTGAAGCGCGGCTATGGCTCCGGCGCCTGGGGCTGGATGACGGCTTATTACGAGGACATCGAGGTCTGAGCGGACAGGCCCTGGTGGATGATCGCAACATGGGAGGAGGTTGATCGTCATGAGTTTTCTTGCGCGCATCCGCCTCGTTGTGGTGGCCATGACACTGTTCGCCATGGCTGCAATCTGTCCAACGTTCGCCCAGAAGCTCGGCCCCGATGGCGCGCCCAATCCAACCGCGAGTGTGGTCGATCAACAGACGCTGCTCAAGCAAGTCCCTCGCGTCGAAGGGCGCATCGATATTCCCGATACAAAGGCCGGCGTATTGATTCAGCCCGTGGGGCGGACGTGGGATTTCTTCCACGAGGTGCTGCTGCATTGGGGCGCCGCAATCCTGATCCTCGGCACCATCGTGCTTTTGGGTGCCGCCTATCTGATCATCGGGCGTGTCCCGATCGCGGAAGGGCGCTCCGGCCGGAAGGTGCTTCGCTTCAAGGCCTTTGAGCGGTTTTGGCATTGGCTGACGGCGGTGTCCTTTGTCATTCTCGGCTTGACCGGCCTGAACATCACCTTTGGAAAAATCGTGCTTTTGCCGCTCATTGGTCCAGACGCTTTCACGGATATCTCCGAGATGGCCAAATACGTGCACAACTTCACCAGCTTCGCATTCGTCGCGGGTCTCTTCCTGATTGGGGTGATTTTTTTCCGGGACAATCTTCTGGAGAAGGTTGACATCGACTGGGTCAAGCAAGGCGGCGGCTTCGTTAAGAACAAACATGCGCCCGCCGGACGCTTTAACCTGGGCGAGAAGCTTGTCTATTGGCTTTCCCTTGCTGCCGGCGTTGCCGTCTCTGTGTCGGGCTTTCTGCTGCTGTTCCCCTTCTTCGCCGGGATCAACATCGCCGGCATGCAGCTCGCACAGGTAGTGCACGCCGTCGTGGCCGTTCTGTTCATCGCGCTGATCCTCGGCCACATCTACATCGGCACGCTCGGGATGGAGGGTGCGTTCGAGGCCATGGGCACCGGCGAAGTCGATCTCAACTGGGCGAAAGAGCATCACGATCTCTGGCTCGCCCAACAACTCGCGAGCGAAGACCGGCAGGGACATCCGTCTGCTACGCCCGCGGAATAAGTGTGCTCACTGAACATTGATTGGACAGCAAGTTAATCTCCACGAAACGCGACATAGATAGCGCATCACATCAACATCTTGTCCTCGCGGATCTGCGAAAATCTGCAATTAGCCGATACTTAAAGGAGTGAAGTTATGGACGATCTCTCGCGACGTACATTATTGGCGGCGACGGCTGCTGGCGGCATTTTTGCTGCGGCGACTGCGGCTGGCGCGCAACCCAGCGAACCGGCACCGCAACCCAAGCGACCTGGAGAGGGCGGTAGCGATCCTGGTCCGCGCAACATCGCCCGTGACAGGCAGAATCCCGATATGCTGGCGCCCCCCTCCACCGATCACGGCACGCTTCCTAATCTGCGCTTTTCCTTCGCGGACGCTCATATGCGGCTGGAATCCGGTGGCTGGACCCGTCAGGTCACCGCGCGCGAACTCGGTGTTTCCAAGGATATCGCAGGTGTCAACATGCGCTTGAATGCCGGCGGCATTCGCGAACTGCATTGGCACAAGCAGGGCGAATGGGCCTACATGTTGTACGGCAGCGCCCGCATCACAGCCATCGATCCTCAGGGACATAGCTTTGTCGATGACGTCGGCGTGGGCGATCTCTGGTATTTTCCGGGCGGTGTCCCGCATTCCATCCAGGGGCTCAACCCGGACGGCTGCGAATTCCTCCTGGTATTCGATGACGGAGATTTCGACGAAGATGATACTTTCCTGTTAAGCGACTGGTTCAAGCACACACCGAACGAGGTGCTGTCCAAAAATTTCGGCGTGTCCGGCTCCTCCTTCGATCACCTCCCGAGTCCGAGCGAGCGCTACATTTTCGCCGCGGCTGTACCGGGACCGCTTGGCTCCGACAAGATCGCCGGAACGATCCCGGTATCGCCGACCTTCAGCCACAAGATGCTGGCGCAGCAGCCGATCAAGACCAGGAGCGGCAGCGTGCGGATCACCGATACCAGCGTATTTCCGGCTTCCAAGACGATCGCCGCCGCGCTGGTCGAAATCGCGCCCGGCGGCCTGCGCGAGATGCACTGGCATCCCAATAACAATGAATGGCAGTATTACCTTGAAGGCCAGGCGCGGATGGGCGTGTTCGGGGCATCAGGCCAGGCGCGTACCTTCGACTTTCAGGCCGGCGACGTCGGCTACGTGCCTTTCGCGATGGGACACTATATCGAGAACATCGGAACCACGCCGGTGCGCTTCCTCGAGATATTCAAGAGCAGCTATTATGCCGACGTCTCGCTCAATCAATGGCTGGCGCTGACACCGCCCGAGCTGGTGCAGGCGCATCTGAAGCTGGATGACAAGACGATGGCCGCCTTCCACAAGGAGAAGTTTCCCGTCGTGCCGGCATGATCGGCGGAGATGTTATGAGGAGGCGGTGAATTGAGATCAACAGCCCTTGCGCATATTCCGGTTGGCGTTGTCGTCGAACGGCGCAAGGCCAAAAGCGCGTGGGTTGAGTTTCTGTGGCGGCCGGTCTCGGTATTTGTCGGCATTCCCTCAGCCGCGCCCTGGACGCCACTGGATACGGGAGCAGAAGCGGACCTGTTCTTTGCAGGTAACGCCGTGATCGAATTGCACCGGACCGAGACCACGAATTATCGCGACAACCTCGCTTCCGGCGCGCCCGCATTGTGGGTTGCCTTGCGTCCTGTTGCCTCGCAGCGACCATATGAGATTCTGGCCGTAACGGCTGATCCGGCCGAAGGAGAGGCTTTCACCGATGCCGGCAGCAATCTTGTCGAAGCCGTGCCAATGCCGCCGGAGGTCGTAGACGCCGTCGTTCAATTCATCGCTCAACATCATGTCGAGCGTCCCTTCGTCAAGCGCCGGCGTGATCAGCAGATGCCTTCGCAGCGTAGAGCAGGACGGGAGAACGAGGCATGACCGAGCCGGATAGCTTTTTTCTGCGCTGGGCGCGGTTGAAACGCGATTCAGACGCGGGGCATAAAACCGATCCTTCCCAGAATCTACCGCCTCAATCGGTAGAAACAGTTTGCGCCGGCGCCGAAGGAGCGGCCGCGCAGCAGCGGACCGATGCGGCGGCCGATGAGTCCTTTGATCTGGCAAACCTGCCATCGATTGAAGCGATCGCCGCCGATACGGACATCCGCGGGTTTCTGCAATCCCGCGTGCCCGCCGAATTGACCCGGGCTGCACTGCGCCAAGCCTGGGCGAATGATCCGGCCATTCGCGACTTCATCGGCATCGCCGAAAACCAATGGGATTTCAACGACCCGAATGCGATAGCCGGCTTCGGTCCGCTGCAGGCGACCGATAGCGTGCCGGCTCTGTTAGCGCAGGCGCTTGGCAGGCCCGGCGATCTCGCCGAGATGATTCCGGAAATGCCGGTATCCGCGCGGCAGTCGCTGTCGGCCGCGACCGATCACGAGCCCGCCGTTATCGATCAGAATGTGCAGCCAACGTTTCACGGTTCGCCGTCGACCAGCAACATTTGCGATTTACCAGACGATGCGAGCGGAGAGGGTAAGGCGCCCGAAAGTGATCGTGTCGCCAGACCGGATGATGTTCCAGGAAATCACCGCTCGCACGGCAGTGCTATACCGCGCTGGGGTCATAGTCTTGGATAGCCGCGGCCGGTTGCCGTCGTATCAATATGTTGCGGCCGAGAATGGAGCAGATGCAGGAGTCCAGGTCTCATACTTCCGAGTCTCATACTTCCGAGTCTCATACTTCCGAGCACGCCGTCGATGAGATCGACCGCGCCCGTGTGCAAGAGTATGCGCTGCTGGCAACCTTGCTTTCGCGCAGCCCCGATACCCAAATGATCGGGCGCTTGGCCTTGCTGCGCGGTGACGCAAGCCCGCTTGGAGTGGCGCATGCCGCACTCGGTGAGGCCGCGAGGCGGATGAATGAAGACAATTTAGGGCGCGAGTACTTTGATCTGTTTGTTGGGCTCGGAGGCGGCCTGCTGTCGCCGTACGCGTCTCACTATTTGACGGGCTCGCTCTACGGACGCCCGCTGGCGCGGTTGCGGGAAACCCTTGGACATCTCGGCATCGAAAAAGCGGCGGAGCGTTCGGAGCCGGAGGATCACGCCGCGATTCTCTGCGAAATCATGGCGGGCCTTGTCGGCGGCGGCATCACCGCTGCGGCCGGCGCTGATCGTGAGTTCTTTGAAAAGCATCTCGCTCCCTGGATCAGGCGTTTTTTTGTCGATCTGGAGCACGCGCAATCAGCCGACTTCTACGCGCGCGTGGGCGCGCTCGGGCGAATTTTTATCGAAGTTGAAACGGAGGCATATGCCCTCTCGGCTTGAATAAGAATCTCGGGGAGTCTCTTTGAAAACGAGATCTTCCGTTCCGGCAAAGTGCTGGAGGGTTACGAAAAACAGGAGAAGACGCGATGCGCGAGTTCATCGTTGCGTGCTTGGTTGCCGGCGTTATTGCGGTCGGAGCCGCTGCGATTCTTGATAATTTTGTGCAGGAGCCTGCCTCGGTCGCGTTCGCGGAACCCAGCGTTCGAGTCTAGCCGCGGATACGTCTTTGAAATCTAGCTGAGACGTTCTTGACGCGGAGCTCGCCGCTCCACCGGCAGATATTCCACGCCGCCGCTGCCCTGCGTGCGGACGGGTTGCGGATAGAGCGTCAGCAGCTGAACAACGTCATCCGGCAGACCGTGACCTTGCCCTTGTGCTCACGGACAGCCTTCGCGCGGCGTGGCTGCGATCATATTTGACACGCCTTTCGCAGACCCGACGCCCGCCGTTCACACGCGCGGACAAAACCATCGACGAGCGTAGCCGGACCGCAGGCCACAGCGATGACCGCCGTCAATTTTTCCCAAATCGTTAGCGGTGCGCCGCGTGGTCGTGCGCACCTGCGGTGGCCGCCATCGCATCCTTTTAAAATCAGCAGGTTAGAGCCATCAGCGCTGATGAGGTGTGCACGCTCCCAAATCCCTCGGGTTGATGTGCTGCACTGCAATGCTCGCCGACATCGCATCGACATCAATGCTGCCACTTCCCGGCAAATTGAAAGACTCTGGTCCCGACTCCCTGCTAAGCTGTTTGGGTAAATTGGCTTCACACGCAGGAGTGGAGTTCATGAACCGGCTGGTCGAAATTCGCGAACAAGAATTTATCTGCCGAGAGCGCGCTTTATTGGATTCCGAACGCAAGATTTTTTGGCTGGCAAAGGCAGAGGAGTGGGAACAGCGCGCGCTTGATGAGATTGCGTTTCACTTTAGAGAATGCAACCTCGGTAGCGCTGATTGCCAACCTGCCGCGCACTAGGACGCGGGACGTTTCAAACTTCGTCGTGCGTTAGACCGTTGATCGTTGCACGCTCACGACCATCGTCGTTGACATCGTCAATGAATTGGCGAGGAGGACGCCAACGCGTCAATGCCGTCGTTCCGGCTTCGTTATCGTCTGCCTGACTTCGGCGCCGCAGTCGGAGCACTCATAGATGAAGTCGATCTTCGCCATGCTCCAATGGGGCTCGACCTCTCTGACATACATAGGCAGTAATCCCACGCAGCCGGGGCAGAGAACCGCGGGCGTCTCAATTTCGCGGTGCTGGATATAGGCTGGCATGTCGGCTCTCCTTCACAGCGGAAGCAACGTAGACCTCAACCCCGAACTAACGTATCGCGGACGACCAATGTCCATCATCAACTCTTTCGAACGTACAAAGAACGACCACACTTTGTTGGTGTATGTTGTATTCCTGTAACATTCGCTGCAGACGCTATTTTGAGCCGGATATCAGTGATTTAGTGTGCTCCGGCCCCGCTTCCTTTGGCCTTGCGCGTGAATGCGACCGCGACGGCGGCGAGCACCAGCACCGCGCCGATCACCGCAAAAGTGTCACTGAAGCCCATCACCAGCGCCTGGCGCTTCACCGCATTGCCGAGTGCAATGATGGCCTGCTGATGTGCCGCTGCAGGATCGGGCATGCCATGGCTCATGAAGTAGCTTGTCGTTTGCGCGATCCGGTTGCGTACTTCTTCGCGGCCAAGCGTGACCGACTGGCCGATGATGTTGGAGTGGAACTGCTCGCGCTTGGTGATCACGGTGGCGAGCACCGCGGTACCGATCGCGCCACCGAGATTGCGGAACATGTTGCTGATACCGGACGCCGCCGCAGCATCTTGCGGAGCGATATCGCCTGTGGTCACTGAGGTCAGCGGGGTCAGCACCATGGCCTGGCCAATGGCGCGCACGATGTTTGGAATCCAAAGCTGGTCGCCGGCGTAGTCGAGTGACATCGTGGTATTCATGAAGCAGCTATAGGCGAAGATCATCAATCCGGTGAAGGCGATAAGGCGCGTATCGAACCGCTGCATTAGCCTCGGCACCAGCGGAATCAGGATCAGTTGAGGCAGGCCGGTCCACGCCAGCACTGCGCCGATCTGCTCGGCGTTGTAGCCCTGCGCCTGTCCGAGATAGGCCGGCAGGATGTACACCGATCCGAACAGTGCGAAGCCTAACAGCGTCATGGAGATGGTGCCGAAGCCGAAGTTACGCCGCGTCAAGAGCCGCAGCCGGATCAGGGGCTTTGCCGTCGTCAATTCGATCCAGACGAACAGCGACAACATCACCAGCGCGATCATCGCCAGACGCTGGATGAAGGGTGATGAGAACCAGTCATCCTTGTTGCCTTCCTCGAGCACGGTCTGGAGCGCCGACAGTCCAATCGCCATGGTGACGATGCCGGCCCAGTCACCTTCCTTCAGGAGCTTGAGTTGCATCGGCTGCTGCTCCAGCGTGAGATAGAGCGCGCTCACCATCACGATGGTCGGCAGCACGTTGACGAAGAAGATGGTTTGCCAGCCGTAATTCTCGGTGAGATAGCCGCCGATGGTGGGGCCGATCGCAGGCGCAAAGGTGACGGACAGCGCAAAAACGGCAAGACCGATCGGCTGTTGTGGCTTCGGCAGCTTGGTCAGCACCAGCGTGAACGCCATCGGGATCAGCACGCCGCCCGCAAAACCCTGCAGGCCGCGCATGGCGATCATGGAGGGCAGATCGTGAGCAAAGGCGCACGCAACTGAGAACACCGCAAACAGGGTCGCGCTCGCGAGCATGTAGCGGCGGAACGAAAATACGCGGCTGAGATAATCGGTGAGCGGGATGACCACGATCTCGCCGATCAAATACGAGGTCGAGATCCACGAGCCGTTGTCGACGCCGGTGCCGATGCCGCCTTCGATATTGAGCAGGGAAGCGTTGGTGATCTGAATATTGAGGATCGCCATGAACGAACCGATCATGGCCGCGAGAACGGCAATCCAGGTGGCCGTGCTGGCGCGGTTGGGATCGAGCGTTGCCCGCTCAGATCCGGCCTGCGAGATCGGAAGCGCGGATATCGAGGCTGAGGGGATGGGATTTGACATGGCAAGACCCTCCGGAGAACGTATTCGATACTTTGGATGCGGCTGCCGCCTCGCGGGTGCGAGCTTGCGACTTGGTCTCGATGGTCGGAATCACCGACATGCCCGGACGCAGTTCGACTGGCGAGTCATTGTCACGCTGAAGCGCGATCTTGACCGGTATGCGCTGCACCACCTTGGTGAAGTTGCCGGTGGCGTTGTCCGGCGGCAGCAGCGCGAATTCCTGGCCGCTGGCGGGCGCGATGCTGTCGACATGGCCGTGCACCACTTGGCCGGGGAACGTGTCGACGGCGATGTCGACCGCCTGGCCTTCGCGCACGTCGGTAAGCTGCGTTTCCTTGAAATTCGCGACCACATAGGCGCCGGCGACCGGCACCACCGACATCAGTTGCGTTCCGGCCTGTACATACTGGCCGACACGCAGCGTCCGGTTGCCGACGACGCCGTCGATCGGCGCGACGATGGTAGTGTAACTGAGGTTGAGTTCGGCCTGGTTCTGCAGGGCTTCGGCGCGCGCCAGCGCTGCGTTTGCCTGAACGATCTCAGCCTTCAGCAGGTCAACCTGTTTCAACGCGGAGGCGAGGTTGGCGGTGTCGCGCTGGATCGCGGCCTGCGCGCCGGCGTTGCGCGACTGTGCCTGCTGCGCGTTCTGTACGCTGCCATAGCCGGTCGTCGCGAGATCGGTGTAGCGCTTGTTCTCCTGCGCCGCGAACGTGACCGTCGCCTTGTCGACATCGATGGTCGCCCTGGCGGCGTCGATCACAGCCTGTTGAACGGCGAGCTGGGCCTGCTTGCTCGCGATCGCGGCATTGGCCGCGGCGACGTCGGATTTGGCCTGGTCGAGCGCCACCTTGAAATCGCGCTCATCAATCCGCGCCAGCACCTGGCCGGTCTTGACCGGCTCGTTGTCGCCGACCAGCACCTCCCGCAGATAGCCGAATATCTTCGGTGCGACGGTGGTGTTGTCGGCCTTCACATAAGCGTCATCGGTCGAGACCAGATATTGGCCGACAGTCCAGTAGTTCCAGCCGTACCAAGCCGCACCGGCAAGGACCGCAACGGCCGCACCGGCCATTAACATCTTGCGAAAATTGAATTTTCTTGTCACGGCGGGGGCAGGGGCCCGCTGGCTCACGCCGCCTTTGTCATGTGTGTCCGGCAGCAGATCCTTGATGGTGTCGCCGGCTGGCATCGGTCGCTCAGCCTCGAGGGCGGTGGAATGGAGGGTCATGACGTTTACTCCTGATGGCTTTGCCGGACGCCGGCCGAATTAGGAAACTTGATATTTTCCAAATAGGGCATAGCTTGGAGCTGTCAATGGAATGACAGGCATCATGTAAAGGCATGGCTGAGATCGACACCACCCAAGACAAGCGCTGCCGGGGCCGCCCACGGGTCCGCCCCGACGACGAAACACGCCGGATGATTTACGAAGCCGCGCGGCATGAATTCGCCGGCAATGGCTATGCCGTGACTTGCATGGAGGCGGTGGCACGTCGCGCGGGGGTTTCCACCAAGACGCTATATCGTTTGATCCCGAACAAGGCCGCGTTGTTCGAAGGCATGGTGTCGGACCGCATCGACCGCTTTGTCTCCGAGGTCAACCTGCGCGCGGCGGATCACACAGACATCGACGAAGCTCTCGTCGCGGCCCTGATCGCCTGTGCGGAACTGGCGCTTGACAAAGAAGTGATCGCGCTTCAGCGCCTGCTGCTGCAGGAGGCCGGCAAGTTTTCCGATATCGCCCGGATGTTCTACAAAAATGCTATTCAGCGCACCGTCGTGGCGCTGGCGGATTGGCTGCGGGTGCAGCAGAAGCGTGGATTGATCGCGCTCGACGATGTCGATGAGGCCGCCGGCATGCTGCTCGGCATGGTCACTTCTGCGCCGCGGCGCGCTGCGCTGTTCGGCGGCGTGCCGCTGCCATCGCGCTCGCAGATCAAAGCGCGGGCGCACGCCTGCGCGGCATTATTCTTGCGGGGTTGCCAGATACGGGGAATTCGGAAGCGCTGAAGCAGATCATGCGTTGTCGCGCAACTGCCAGTCCTTGACGATCCGGAATCGCGAATCTGCATTTTCCTGACGGAATACCGCGACCCTGTCGATCGCGAGCGTCTTGACGCCGACTGCGGAAAAACTGTTGCGCAGCATCGTTAGGACAGGCTCGCGTCGCTCGGCGGCAAGCCGGCCCGTAAGCGTCATGTGGAAGCGGAATTCTTCCATGACATATGGATATCCCCAGCGGTCGAGATACTCGCGCTGCCTCGGCGTCAGGTCAGTGGGATTTCGCCGCGCACGATCCTCTGGAGTGAGCAGCTCGCGGAACGAATCGAATTCGCGTGTACAATCCTCGGCAAGCCGTTCAAGTTCGGGCGAGGGCGCGGCCGGCACGACAGCGATGAATCCGCTTATCGAACCGACCACAGGTGTGATGATTGGAATAGGCCGCGATTTCCCGGCAAAGGATTCGCAAGCTGCAAGAAGCTCAGGCTCGGTCTTGCCGGGCGACAGTGACATCGGCGCCTTCAGCGTGGCATGAAAACCGTATTTTCGTGGATCCTTGGTCAGATCGCGCCAATCCGATGCGATCTGCATGATGCCCTCCGGAAAGGGCAGGTCCTCGCCGCTGTAGGCGTCATAGCCGAGCACCTGGGCGCCGAAGCGATCAAGGTCGCTACCGGGTGCCGCAGCATAATAGATCGCGTAGCGCGGATAGTCGGCCATGAACCTCGTGTAGGGCGTAGCATGAACGGATGCGTCGCTCGATGCCGTCAATCGCGCCGTAGTGGTCGATCTGATCGATGAAAAGAAGCGCGCGGGTGTTGCCATCGTCGCGATTGTCCATGACGATGAAATCCGTCATCTGATCGCCGACCGGGTCGTCGACGTGACATCGTTTGCCGCCGCGGCATGAAGGAAGACAATTGAGATGCCTTCGACCGGGTCCGAAACCATACTTCGCAACGCCGGGATTGTTCTGGCGGATCGTGTGATCCAACGCGGCTGGATCGCTTTTGCGGATGGCCGCGTCGTCGGATATGGCGACGGCGCCGCGCCCGCAGGCGGCGAGGACGCCGGCGGCGATCTGATTATGCCCGGCCTGATCGAACTGCACACCGATCATCTCGAGGCGCATTACGTACCGCGCCCGAAGGTATTCTGGGATCCGATCGCCGCGGTTGTCTCCTATGACGGGCAACTGGCGACAGCAGGAATCACCACGGTGCTGGATTCGCTGCGGGTCTGGCGCGAGGATGGCGCCGAGGAAGTCGATGGCAGGGCGGGCGTGCTGGCTGAGGCGATTGCATCGGCGCGCGATGCCAACCTGTTGCGCGCCGAGCATTTCCTGCATCTGCGCTGCGAAATCCCGATGCCAAGCGTGGTCGAGGAGGCCAAGGAGCTGGTTGGGCGGCCGGATGTCCGCTTGATGTCGCTGATGGACCACACGCCGGGGCAACGCCAGTTTCGCGACGAAGGCAAGTTGCGCGATTATTATCGCGGCAAGGGTCCAGGCATGACCGACACTGAGCTGGACATTCTGTTCGAACGGCGTTTTGCCTATCAGAAGGCCCATGCGGCCACCAATATGCGCGCGATCGTGGCGCTGGCGCATCAATATGAGATCCCGCTCGCCAGTCACGACGACACTACCGATGAAAATGTCACTGACGCCATTCGCGACCGGGTTTCGGTGGCGGAATTTCCGACTACCATGGAAGCGGCGCGCGGATTGCACCGGGCCGGCATCGGCATCCTGATGGGCGCGCCGAATGTGGTGCGCGGCGGCTCGCATTCCGGCAACGTCGCCGCGGTCGATCTGGCCCGCGAGGGGCTATTGGACATATTGTCGTCGGACTACATTCCCTCAAGCCTGTTGATGGCGGCGCTGCAACTGCCGCAGCGCGTGCCGGCGATCGATCTGGCATCCGCCATCCGCACCGTCACCAAAACGCCCGCGGAGGCGGTCGGCCTTGCGGATCGGGGTGAGATCGCGATCGGCAAGCGCGCCGATCTGATCCGCGTCCATGTGGCGCGTGATGTCCCGGTGGTGCGCTGCGTCTGGCGTGAAGGACATCGCGTGGCGTGACGGGAGCGCCGACCATATCTGGTGGTCGGCCGGCCACGATCGGACCCGGCCGGTTCATTGTGGTGGTCGGTCCGAGCGGGGCCGGCAAGGATACGCTGCTCGGGCTGGCCCGGGCCGCCTGCGCCGATGACGGCAGTGTGGTTTTTCCGCGCCGCGTCGTGACGCGGGAAGCGTCGGCTGCCGAAGATAATGAACAGGTGAGCCTCGATGCCTTCCGGCAGGCGCGCACGCGCGGCGAGTTCGCGGTGCATTGGGAAGCGCACGGCCATTGCTACGCATTGCCCCGCGCGATCGACGATGATATCCGCGCCGGCCGCACGGTGGTCGCAAATGTTTCGCGCACCGTCGTTGACGCGATCCGCCGCGGCTATGCCGATGTCACGGTGGTTTTGATCACGGCTCCGTCAGAAATTCTCGCTGAACGCCTTGCTGCGCGGGCGCGGAGCAGCGACGGGCAGATCGAGCACCGGCTCAGTCGCGCGGTTGATGGCGTCGCCACCGCGCCCGACGTGACTATCGCCAATGTCGGCAGCGTCGAGAACCATGCGCGGGAACTTGTACAGCTCATCAAAGGCGTTTGAGGCTTCGATACGGCGGAGAGCAGGAGAACGGCAAATGTCGATCATTGCGACGGTCGAACAGCTTGAAGCGATCTACGGCCAGCCCAACGAGGCCTCCACCGTCAAAGTCGCCGACAAGATCACGCCGCAATATCGCGCGCTGATCGACAAGTCGCCGTTTGCCGCGCTGGCGACGTGCGGGCCGGAAGGACTGGATTGCTCGCCGCGCGGCGATCTAGCCGGTTTCGTCCGCGTTCACGATGCAAGGACGCTGATGATGCCCGATCGCCGCGGCAACAACCGCGTCGATTCGCTGCGTAACATTGTGCGCGATCCCCGAATAGCGCTGCTGTTTCTGATTCCAGGCTCGGGCAGCACGCTCCGCGTCAACGGCCGTGCCCGGGTATCGGTGGATCCCGGCTTGCTGGCGTCATTTGCGGTGGACGGCAAACCGCCGCGCACGGTCGTCATCACCACCGTGGACGAGATTTATTTTCAGTGCGCCCGGGCCATCGTCCGGTCCGACCTGTGGAATCCCGACAGGCGGGTCGACCCCAGAACTTTGCCGACGCCGGGCCAGATTCTCGCTGACATGAGCGAAAACCGTGTCGGCGGCGAGGATTATGACCGGGCCTGGCCGGAACGCGCGCGGCAATCGCTGTGGTGACGGGCCGATTGGGAGCGATTCGAATTGCATCATCTGTTGGGGACGGGTTACCAGCTCAGATTGGCTTGGCTGCTGCCGAGCCGGATCACATAGCGAGGAAGCCATGAGCTCCAAAGCGTTCGACATGGTCATCACGGAAACCTCCGATTCGCTGGCCGGGCCATGGCGCCGGCCGCACCAGATGCTCAATGCCCAGGTCTACGATTCTCACGCATCCATTCACGACGATACGACGGCGCAGAAACTGGGATTTCAGGGAGGCACCATCGAGGGGCCGACGCATTTCAGCCAGTTCGCTCCGTTGTGTGTGCGCCTGTGGGGAAATGCGTGGTTCGAGACCGGATGCATTTCCGCGCACTATCGCAATCCCTCCTTCGACGGTGAAGAGGTGCAGGCTATTTTGGCAATGCCGGAACCGGGCGAGATGCAGTGCAAAATTCAGATGATCAAGCGCGATGGGACCGAGGTTCTGCGCGGCACAGCCTCAGCGGGTCAAGGCGCATCGATGACGGCGCTTGATCAGCGGCTGACCGAGCTCAAGCCGCTCGCCGATCTGGTGATCCTGCGCGACGTCAAGGTCGGCATGAAGACCAGACGTCAGACCGTGCGGATGAACTTCGACCAGAACATGGGCGACCTCTATCCATTCTCACTCGAAGACAAACTCGAGGTCATCACCGAGCCAAGCCCGTTTTACCGACAGGATGCAGTGTCCGGCAACCCCTGGGGACGACCGATCATCCCGATCGAAATGCTCAGCGTGCTGTTTCAATATCGGTCGAAAGAGGACCGCTTGCCGCTAAAGGGCCCGGCGGTCGGCCTGTTTGCCGACCAGGAGATCCGGCTGCTGCGGGGGCCGTTGTTCGCTGGAGAGGAATATCAAACCGAGCGGGAAGTGGTCGCGCTGAGCGGCAGCCGCAGGACCGAAAGCCTCTGGCTCCGGACAATGGTGTTTGCAAATGATGATATTGCCGTCGCGAAAATGCTGCTGAATCTCGCGAGCCTCAAGGACTCCTACGCGCCGTATGTTCGGGAGTACCATCAGTTTTATGGCTAAGGGCCTTGAGTAGCGGGACGCTACCTATCATTGGCAACTGCAACCCATCCGCGCCGGGGAATCGCTCGAGCTGGCTGCAGCGCCAATGATTTCTTGCTGCGAAATCGCCTGGGTGGCTCGGATTCGCAAAATTACCGATGATAACGGCAGCTATGCGATTTGATCGCCGCCGTACAGATACTCCGCCAACAATCGTCCTATGGATTGCACGGCTTCAGCGCCTTTATGGCCGTTTCGGCTTCGGCCCGTGTTTTATAAATCGTGTCGCTGGCAACGGTGATGTTCGGCGTATCGGTGCGGGGCAACTTGTCAGCGACGGTGCAGCTCTTGGTCAAGGAATTCAGCACAACGTAAAATGCAGGTGCTGTTCTATCCATCTGGGCCAAGCCGGAGCCGCCCAAAATCATCATGAAGCCGAAGCAAAGCAAACTTCGTTTCATCATAGCCTCCGTCGTCAGCCGAGGTAACTTCGTCGCAGGGATTTAGGTTCCCGGATGGAACCAATCTGAAGAGGGTGGGGGGCATTGGGGGACGTGCCAGGCGCGAGAAATGCGCGGCGTCGCTAAGGGTACGCAGTGCCCCATCCGGATGGGCGGCGCCTTCTATGTCGATGCGCGTGAGGGACGAAGACAACGGTAGCCTTTGCCCGAAATGATTGGGCCCCGGTGCATCAAGGCATCGCGGGGCCCGTGATCTTCGCCATGCGAAGGATGTCTGGTACACACCAGTTGTATGTCAAGACCTGATGGCGCGTGGCCTTTGCGCCCCGGGTCTCGTGGATATGCTCATATTGTCGGCGGCGCAAATGATGGCTAGCAGCTGCTGTTCACCTCAACCTGCGCCGTGACCCTGCATTTGAGCAAGGTCATTGCAACTTGCCCGGTGGCGTCATGCTCCTCACCAAATGTGAACCTACGGACATTATGTCTTGCGGACATCATGTCCGCGCCTGCCGCACGTCGTCTCGATCACATGATCGAACGCCAGTTCCTGCAAAGGCAGAGCCGATTACCCGTGCCTTGACAGGTGCAGCACGCCGGAATGCTGCGGCAGATGTGCGCGGGAGTCAAGTATCCAGTAGTCCGTCAAGTTTATCCAGTGGTCCGTCAAGTTCCCGCCGTAAGAGGTTGAGCGACCTTGATCCCTAATGACCCGGCCGAGAGGTAAAGATTTGATAGAAGGTGATCACGATCTCGAATGCGATGAGCCCCACGACAATCAGTTCGAGACGCAGGGACCGTTGGGTGTCGATGATGTCAGCCAGCGTATTTGCGGTCTCGGCGATCACGGCGAGTTTTCGGTTTAGCGCGTCGACGCGCTCTTGTAGTTCGTACTCATCTTCCAGACGCGCGTAGAGCCTCTCCAGATCGGGACGATCCCACAGTGCATCGGGCTTCTCGGCAATGGCGATCCGGCCGGACACCCTGTGTTGTACCAGCAGGGCATTTCCGATCAGCTTCAGAATGCCGGTCCGGTTCAGACGCGCTTTTCCGCGCGTCGCCAACTCCCGGGCAAAGGGCTCGATCACCTCAAATACTTCGGCCACCCGTCGCTCATCACGCGCAAGGACGACGCTCTTGGCTAAAACGTCGGAAATAACCAGCAGCCTCTCGGGAGACATCGCCCTTAGCTGGATTGGTCCTCCTGCCGGGACCTGATCCTCGTCCTGGTCCGCGAGTTTTATGACCGCGGTTTCTTCCTCAATCGATCGAACCTGCCTGATACGCGAATGGACAATTTTTCCAGAAATTCCTGTTCCTGTTGCGGGGATAAACCGATCAGCACGACGACCCCATAGCGAAAGAGAACGGCAATTCCTGCTTTGTCTATCCGAATCGCAAGCGGGACAGTCGATAATGTCTCGCCTTCAATACCGCTCGTGTTGATGCGGTCCCCAAGCTGAATGGCGTGGACGGTGAGAACTTGTTGGTTCGGACCAGAACTCTTCATCCAAATCCACGATCGGAACACATGGCACACTGAACGCCTGCGGCCAAAATCCTAACGGCCGGTGGAAGGGCGGCGGCTTTCCGGAACGAACTCATGTAATCGCAGGAAGCCCCGATCGAGCCATTCTCGATGGCATGAACCGACTACGGCAGTGGAACTCCGTAGTAGGCGCTTACAGCGCGGGCAAGCTGCTGATCGTTCCAATTCCAATCTGCGCTGCGTGCATATTTCGGCGCCTTCTTCAACTGGTCCTTGGTGACCATCGTTTGATAGCCGCCAAGCTCGACATTGTACTTGAGCGAGGGCCATGGCAGCGGATAATAGTCGTCGCCGATGCCGAGAAAGCCGCCGAAGCTGAGAACAGCATAGGAGACTTTCCCGTTGATCTTTTCGATCATCACCCGCTCAATCGATCCGATTTTTTCACCGCCGGGTCCATAGACCCCCGTCCCCTGCACCTTGTCACTGCCTATGAGGCTGACGGTTTCTTGCGCTTCCAAAAGCATGGTTGACCTCCCTGTTTCGCCCGACGAACCGCTGTTGTTCGGACAATCCGCCGCGCTCGCTTCGCGCGGCAGACGCTTTTCAGGCAGCCAACGCGTCGGGATTTACTTCACGTTTGGCGAGCTGGGTCAGCCGCTCATCAGTCTGTTTTTCTTCATCAAGGCTCCTGTGCAGCATCTTCTGCTCGTCGCGTAAATCCAGTTGACCGGCAAGCGCCGCCGCAGTGCCGTAGGCGGCAATCTCGTAATGTTCGAGTTTCTGTACGGAGGCGATAAGACCCGCATCGCGCAGGTCGTCTCCCGTTAGCATGCCAAGCATCTTTTTTGTCTCTTTGACGAGCGCCTGCATGGCCTGGTCGGTATGTGCTGCTGGATTGGCGCCATGCTTCTGCAGGATGGTTACAAGTCGTTGTTTTTGGGTCTCCGTTTCCCCATGATGATGGACCAACAGATCCTTCAGTGCCGGATGTGCGGCTGCTCCTGCCATGCGCAATAATGCGTCAGCAAGCTGGCTTTCGACGCTCAGCAATTCCTGCAGTTCTGCGACGTACATGTCCTTGAAACTATTGATCTCCATAGTCGCTTCTCTTTTGGCTGTAGATTCCGAGATTGCCCGAAATTCCCAAAGGGAACCGGAACGGCGATGGCCTTCGACTTCATGTCCGTTCAACGAGGTCAAGCACGAGCTGTTCCGCTAATTTTATTTCGTCTGGAACATTTGAATGAATGCGACGAGTCGGGGCTTCCAAACCGCACTCGAGCGTCGCGAGCGACGTGCACGTCTTCGAGTGAAACTACGGAGCGCCAAAGACCAAGCAACCTAAGGGCGGGTTTTCGCATTATACCGCGGAGCACTCGGAGCATCGGCAAGATGACGACGGAACTAAAATCCCACATTCCCCATGTTATGCCCCCGGTCATTCCCCATGACAGCCTCATTCTTGTGGGCGACGGTCAAAAGGCTCTGTTCTTGCGCAACAGAGGCAGCGCACAACGCGTCGATCTTGTCGTCGAGCAGATTTTCGAACAGGAAAATCCGGCAACGCGTGAGCAGGGCACGGATCGTCCAGGACGGTCCATCGCAAGCGTTGGAGTTGCCCGAAGTGCGATGGAAGAAACCGATTGGCATCACATCGCAAAGGAACGATTTGCAAGCGAGATTGCCAAAGCACTCTATCGCCATGCCCACGCCAATCTCTTCGAGAGGCTCGTCATCATTGCTCCTCCAAAGATATTGGGCAAACTTCGCAAGGCATTCCACCCCGAGGTCGTCGCACGCATCGCCGCCGAGATTCCCAAGGAACTGACGTCGCACCCTGTCTCAGAGATCGGAAAGCTAGTCGCCGCTTAGCCGTCTCAATTAGAAAGGGATCAGCAGCTCGTTACAAAGGGGATCAGCAGTTCGGCTTTCGGTTCCACAGCGAAAACTAGCGAAGGACCCTTGCGCAACGGAAATTTTATCAAGCGGTCCGGGAACGTTACCTCGGCGCAATCATTCCGAGCCAATGGGCAGGCTTTTCGCGTACGGGTGGGACAGCACACCCGGGGCCGGCTGAAGACAAAACGGGAGTAGGCCATGAAGCTAAACTCGACACAGGTGAACCAGACCTTGAGCCAATTCGACGCCGAGGTTCTTCCCGATAGCCATCCCGCGGTTCCCGAACTGAACGACTTGTTTGGGAATCATACATTCTTTCTCGACGGCAGCGGTCTCAACGTTCTGGAGCCCGCTGAAACGCCGGAGATACAAGCTCAGACTGGTGAAATTGTCAGTCTTGCCAGCTGGAGCGATGCGACTCTGACGAGTCTGAGGCCTCACGAGCCCGAACCGACGGGCGTCGTCATCGTTCTTGAGCCCAAACACTGATCTGTCGGCATCGCGGGGCGTCCAGCTATGAACTGACCATCGGGCGGTAGCCGGACATTTTAGTTAGCTAGTGTCCCATCTGGACCCGCTGAGAGCTGATTGATTTCAGCATCAGCGCCACCGGAATCATGACTACCGTTGGGT
>WNFJ01426578.1_pt1 | contig 18411 bp, 18 predicted proteins | sample 5400461 | NCBI WGS metagenome assembly WNFJ01 (sample SAMN13153349, study PRJNA577476) | soil metagenome | isolation source: 115 cm saprolite on Douglas fir-dominated hillslope | place: USA:California | collected 2013-09-17
CGACCCCGTTTGCACCAACGGAGTGCTCGTCGACGTGATGGGCTATCACACCGATGCCGAGATTCCGAACTACTGGGCCTACGCGAAGAACTTCGTTCTTCAGGACCACATGTTTCAGCCCAACGCGTCTTGGAGCTACCCGCAGCACATCATGATGGTGAGCGGCTGGTCGGCGCGTTGCACCGCGGACGATCCGATGACGTGCGCAACGAACATCGATGACGACGGGACCACCGGCATGGCGGGACCAGGCAATCACTATCCCTGGACGGACATCACCTATCTTTTGCACAAGGCCGGCGTCACTTGGAAGTACTACCTCGGCAAAGGGATGGACCCGCATTGCGGCGGAGACCCGTCCGAGTGCCAGCCCACACCGCTCAATCCCATGGTGCCAAGCATCTGGAATCCATTGCCGGAGTTCGACGACGTCGCGGACGACAGGGAGCTAGGCAACGTAACGTCCTTTGACGATTTCTATGTCGATGTGAAGGCCGGTACCCTCCCTGCCGTTTCGTGGATCGTGCCCGCGAGCAACGTGAGCGAGCACCCCGTCGCTCTCGTCAGCGTGGGACAGGCCTACGTCACGGCGCTCATCAACACGATCATGCAGTCGCCTCTTTGGAACAGCACCGTGATCTTTCTGTCGTGGGACGACTGGGGAGGCTTCTACGACCACGTGCTGCCTCCCAAGATCGACCAGGCGGGATACGGCCTGCGCGTGCCGGGAATCACGATCAGCCCATGGGTCAAAAAGGCCGGCATGATTGACAAGCAGGTCCTCTCTCACGATGCGTATCTCAAGTTCATCGAGGACGTGTTTCTCGGCGGACAGCGGCTCGACCCGAAGACCGACGGTCGCCCCGACTCGCGCCCGGGCGTGCGCGAGAGCGAGCCCAAGCTCGGCGACTTGATGGCAGAGTTCGACTTCACGGGCACGCCGGCGCCGCCCTTGGTGCTGAAGGTTCAGTAGGGCCCATCAGGCCAGAACCCCTTGTCCTCACAGACAGGGCGGGCACGTGGGTGCCGCTGCGCCCCAGGCTTTGCGCAGCGCGGGACCGACCGCCCTAGTGCAGTCGCGATGCTGCAGCCGCAACGGCACAGTCTGTCGTGATCGGCGTGGTGGAACCGACTTTGCCTTTGGCACCCAACGCGAATGCGCTTCACCGTCGCCATTGGGCTCCTCATCGCGTCGTGCGGGTGTAGCGGCTCGCGATTCGAGCCCCGCTGGTCCGTGGTTGACCGCTTTCCGAGGGAATTCGCCGCCTCCGAGCAACGCAGGCCGCCAACGGTACAAGTCCACAGCATCTCGCTCGGCTTCATCGGCGACCAACCCATTGGCATCGAGCCGGCAGCCCCGCATCGCGAGCCCTACTGGGCACGCCCTTTCCCGTGCCATTGGACCCACACGTGCTGGTACCGGCGTGTACGCGGTGCCGCTGATACACGGAGAGTGAGCCGGCGCGAGCGCGGACGTGGGTCTCCAACACAGTCCCGGTCCCCAAGCGCTACGCCGCCCTGTGCTTGGCCTTCTTTTGGGGCGAAGAAGGACCGCGGTCGCTAATCGGCGCGATCGAGCCAAACACGCACGTCACCAGGCTCGTCACCCGGTTCGACGTGCACGACCCGCGGGCGACAGCACACGGCGCAGTCCTCGATGTACTCTTGCGTTTGACCCCCGCCCGCGTCGACGTAGAGCTCTTCCGCTTCGCCGCAGAATGGGCACGTCACTTGTTCGGAGACGCCCTTCTTTCGCTTCGACGCGCGGGCCATTGCGATCAAGCTAGCCGAGCGAACTGCGATTTCTATTGGAATAGCGCCAGATCGCTCGGCGTCCGCACTTTCGACTCGATGGGTTCGCGCTGCATCCGCCACACGCCTGCTTCATCCATCACGAAGTCGACGACCTCGCCCCGGTCGCACCGAAGGTGCACCCGCAGCGGCGGGCCCTCCACCCAGGACCACTCGACGATCCTCCAGGTTCGCGGGTCGTCCTCGAGCTCCCGGGCAGCGGCCGTCTCCTGAAACCGTTTCAGGTTCCGTCGCGCCGCAGTCGTCAAAGCACCCTTCGGCATCTGGATCAAAAGCACACCCGTCCTTCTTCGGGCTGCACTCTAGACGTCTTTGGCCAGGCGCACGCCGCTAACTTGCCACCGCGTGCGCGGAGGAAAGAAGTTGCGGTACGTCGCTCGCACGTGATCGCGGGGCGAGAAGCACGAACCACCTCGCAAGACCATCTGTCCGCTCATGAATTTCCCGTTGTACTCGCCGAGCGATCCCTCGAGCGGCCGGAAGCGTGGATAGGGAAGGTACGCGCTGGCGGTCCATTCCCACGCGTCGCCGTACAATTGCGCAGCGCGTCCCGCGATGCTCTGCGCAGAAGCAGGCGCAAGTAGGCCGCTCTCGACAAAGTTGCCCTCGACTGGCAGGCCGCTCGCGGCGACTTCCCACTCCTCTTCCGTTGGCAGACGTGCCCCGCACCATCGCGCGTAGGCGTCTGCCTCGTAGAAGCTCAGATGGGTCACGGGCGCGTGCATGTCGAGCACGTCCATTCCGCGCATCGTGAACGCTCGCCATTCGTTGCGCCATTCGTGACCGTCCGTTTCCCAGTAGAGAGGCGCGCGCCATCCGCCTTCCCTCATGCACGCCCACCCCTCCGACAGCCAAAGCTCCGGGCGCCGGTATCCGCGATCGCGGACGAAACGAGCGTACTCGGCGTTGGTCACAAGACGAGAGGCGATGAGAAACGGGCCGACCAGCGCTCGATGGCGAGGCCCCTCGTTGTCGAAAGCAAAACCGTCGCCCTCGTGGCCAATCGGCGACAATGTCTCTGGGTACTCCAGCCAGTCGAGCAGCGATTCGCCGCTCGCAAGACGCGCGGGAGCGCAGTCCTTCAAGTAGCTTGGGCACATAGGATTGACCGACAGCGCGTGTTTTATGTCCGTGAGGACGAGCTCTTGGTGTTGCTGCTCGTGGTGGGTGCCTAGCAGCGTGGTTGCCAGAACGTCTTCGTCGGCGCGGGCCATGAGGTCCATCATCTGCGCGTCGACTCGAGCCCGCCAACCGAGAATCTCGCCCATCGGCGGGCGCGACAAGAGCCCGCGCATCGGTCTCGCAAACTGAGGGCCCACCGAGTCGTAATACGAGTTGAAGAGCACTCGCCAGCGCTCGTCATGCCATTTGTGCGCTCCCGCGAAGCGGGCCAAGACGAACTCTTCGAAGAACCAGGTGGTGTGACCCAGATGCCACTTGGTCGGACTCGCGTCCGGCATCGACTGCACCAACATGTCCTCGGCCGAAAGCGGTGCGGCCAGCGACTCGGTTCGCGCGCGCACTCGCTGATAGCGTTCTCCTACGGCGCCGCGGTCAAGCGACTCTCTGTTGAAAACTCCACTCCGGCTGGGGAGGCTCATGCTGAACCAGGTTTCTTCTCAATGGCGTTTCTTCTCAAAAGCTCAGAGCGAAAATCGGCCCCAGGGTGATGACGCTGAAGTCGGTGCCGAGAATCGTTTCGTAGCCCGCTTCAACGCCCAGCGCGAGACTCGGCGACGCATGAATCATAAACCCTCCGCCCGCGAGCAGGGCGAGTCCCGTCGTGCTCGATTGGGCCAGTTGCCCGACGCCGGCCCCGCCCTCGATGAATGGCACGAACCACTCGATGGGAAACACGAGTTTCGCTGTGGGCATGCCGACGTACACGTTCGGATCCAGAAAGTATGCGCCCAGGCTCACCCCCGGAGCGATGATCACCGTGCCGGCGTCGAACCCGTACTCGAGATGAAGCGCGATGGCGAAGCCGGCCTTGCCGTTGCCAAACACGACGCCCGGAGAGATGCCACCATGAAATCCGGCGTAGTAGCCAGCGATGCGCGCTCGATGGGGGTCGGCCTTCGGCACGGGCTCTTGCCCAGTTGCCGCTGGATCGGTCTCCTGAGTCTCAGACGCCGGTGGCTCCGCCGCGGTAGCGGAAGATGGAACGAGGGCAATCGCGAGAACAAGCGGCAGCGTGGCGGACGCCCTAGTACCGAACGACGACGGTGCGAATACTACCGGCCTTTGCATGGGCGTCGTCGCGAATGCCAATTAGTGCAACGATTCCTCCGTCCGGAGTCTTCTTGGCGACGCGGAAGGTGCCGCCGCACGCAAAGAGCGCGAAGGCGAAGATCGAGGACGTCGAGGTTACCTTCAGTACAGAAGACAACTTGCTCATAGCGCCTCTCCTAAAGTTCGGGGTGCTAACCCCCGAGACATTTCCAATGCTGCGAAGCTGACAACCGATGCCACGCTGTTGTCAAGCCAGTCCGTGTCGCCTCGCCTCACCCGACTTCTCGCTCAATCGGATTACGCGGCGAATGACCCCGTCTCCCCCGAGGCGGGCCGCCGCGAAAGCGCTCGCGTACGCGGTGGGCAGTTGACAAGCGACGAAGATTTTCCTTGCGCATGATGGTGCTCGCAACGCTGCCGGCCTATGGCGAATCGTTCATCGGAGCATCGGGCGCCGTCTCGGCTGGAGACGCATCGTTCGCCGCTCCACATAGGGACCCGCCCGGTGGCGAGGTCCACACGTCGCAACCGTGCGAGTCCTTCTCGAGATGCCACGACGGATCGTTCGGCCACCGCATGCCATCGCACGTCATCCAGCAGCCTGCGTCGGACTCAGCCCATCCGCCGTAGTGCATGCAGCAGCCGAGGGGACCGGGTGGGCAGCAGACACCGCCTCCGTTCGCCGTAGCCGAACCGCTGGATGCGTCGCCAACTGCGACAGGCGAGCTTGGAAGTCCCGATCCGCAAGCAAGGGCACAGAAGCCCCACGTTAGAAAAGCAAGAGAACGCATGATGGCAAGTTTCATAAGGGTGCAGGCCTTTCGTCTCCGGGAGCTGAGCAAGCGTCATGCCCGCTCGCGTCAGCCGTTTCGCGAGAAGAATTGCGGCGCGATCCGCTCGGTTCTCCGGCGGTCATACGGGACCCTGTGCCAAACCGTGCCAACGCAGGGCATGGCTGTCAGCCGCCGGCCTCGAGGAGAGGAGCCTACGCCACGCGCTTGTCGAGCCAGCTCGTGACGAGAGACCACGTCGTTCTCGGCGCATCGCGGCCCACGAGCAAGTCGATGTGCCCCAAGGGCAGCGAACGGTACGTCTTGTCCTTGGACACGCTTCGCGTGAATGCAGGGCGCACGCTCGCCGGCGGCGCAAGGTCGTCGTTGTTGCCGGCGATGACCAAGAGCGGCGCGTCCATCCTTTCGAATCGTTCTACGTAGTCGAGTTCGCGGCCTCCGAACCGCCGCTGCGCCGCCCATTCGAACAGGTCTCGCATTTCGGCCAGTGCAGCCCGGTCGAACGCGAGGCGCAAGTGCTGTTCGAGCACGTGCGGCTCGCACGAGCCGGCGTGCCAGCCGCGAACCGGCAGCGGATAGAACGGGCTCTCGGCGAAGCGCCGCAGGGTGCGCATGGTGAGCCCCAAGGGGGCAAGCGGCAAAGGGGCGTTCGGAAGCGGCGCTGGCCGGATGGCGCGAAAGAGGAGCGCCAGGGCGCCGAGCATCGGCGAGCCCCGCGTAAAGTGGTAGGGGCTGCCTATCGAAACGATGCCGCCCACCGCACCGTCGAGAATAGGCGCCGAAGCGTACGCGACCAGTCCGCCGAGCGAGTGCCCGACGACCCAAACGGGCCGACCCTCGGAAAGCCGCTGCACGGCTTCCACGGCCCTCGGCTACGCTACGGCAGGGGCGTGACCCTAGCCGCCTCGACCTGCCGTGTCCGCGCAAGTCGAGATTGAAGACGTCAAAACCAGCGCACGCGAGGTGGTTGGCGAAACTGCGGGCCGGGAGATGCCACGCGTAGCGGTTCTGCCCGAAGCCGTGCACGAGAAGCACGGGCGCCTTCGTTTCGTTCGCGACGTGTGTGCCCACAGCTCGCTTACGCACCATCGCCAGCGGCACCTGCCCGCTCATGACAACGATTTCTTTTCGGAACGTCGCCGTGTGATCGCGATCGACCACCTGCGTGACGAGTCGGCCGTGGAGATTCACGAGTGTGCCTGTGTGCGATTGAGGTGTATTTCCCCCCCAAGCCGATCTCTAGTGTAGCATCGGGCGTGCCGTAATTGCCTACTTACCCTGGACCGCGAGGTAGCGATGAGCCGCTCATGCCACCGTCAAGCGTTGTGCCGGTCTTCGTCCCCCCCAAGTACCCCAAAGCGGCCGCGCTCGAAGAGCGGCATGGCAGTGGGCCTGGCAATTTTCATCCTCGTGGTTGCGCCTTTCGCGCTGGCGCAGGAGGCTCCCAAGCCCAAGAAGGCGGGCGCTAAGCCCGCCGCATCCGCCTCCGCGAGCTCCCCATCCGGCACTGCGGCTGAGCCATCGGCCGCCGGAAGCGCAGCGGCCACGGGAAGCGCAGCGGCCGCGCCGCCCAGTCCCGCGGCAGCCTCTCCTGCGCCCAGCGCCGCCAAGCCGGGCGAGCTGCCCAATCTTCCCCCCGAGCCCGAGTACGACATTTGGAACACGAAGGAAGATGCCGACAAGAGATATTACTTCGTCGGCCTCCAGTATCGGGGCACGGTCATCCCGCAGTTTCTTCTGAATCTCTTCGTGAACGATGGCGCCACGGTCTATTCGAACTCGATCGGCGCCGAGATCGACATCCGCAAAGGTGGACAATCGCTCATCCCTTGGATCAAATATACGGATTACAATACGGGCGACATCCTCTTCCTGCAAAAGGGCCAAGACGACATTGCCTCCAATCGCTCGGTCGTCAATAGCAGTCTGAAGTCGCTCTACTTGGGCATTGACGAGCTCTGGTCCGTGCCCGTCGCCAACCATCTCGACTTCGAATTCGGCTTCGGCGTGGGCGTCGGGGCGGTATGGGGCGACCTGATGAACAATTGGGTCTATGAGAATGACCGGGGCGGCCAGTACCCGAGCAGCAACGGCCACTCCTACTCCAAGTGTCTCTCGCCCACGCCCGGCGTTGTCGGCTGCGACCCCAACTCGCATACGACCAAGAACCCGGCCAAGGTCGGCGGGTACATCGAGCCCAATTGGTTCAACGGCGGCCCCGTGCCGGTTGTCTTCCCGCACATCTCCATTCCGCAGTTCAGCCTGCGCTACAAGCCCATCAAACAATTCGAGGCGCGTCTCGGCATCGGCTTTTGCCTCACCGGTTTCTGGTTCGGTCTAAGCGCGGACTACGGCCTAGAGCGTCCCGAGGACTCAAAGGCAAAGGCAGCCCACGGCCTGCAGGTACGCGATACGCTCTAAGGGAGAGATGGCCGCCAGGACGCCAAGGACGCCAGGAGAGAGAAAATCTCCGAAGAATCCTCACTTGGCGTTCCTGGCGTTCCCTGGCGCCCTGGCGGTTTCTCCCTCCGCTGATGTTTTCCGCAGGCGGCCAAACAGGCGGGGCGAGAGGATGAGCGTTGTTGGCAGTAGAATAGACGCACGATGATTCAGCTACCCCCGCGTTACGAGCCGGTTCATCGCCTCGGAGCCGGCGGGGGCGGCGAAGTGTGGTCGGTGCGCGACCGCGTCAGCGGCAGGGTATTGGCGCTCAAGGTGCTCTCGAGCGACGCGGGAGAGCCCGAAATCAATGCCCTCGTGCGTGAGGCGGTTGCGCTTAGCGGCTTGGAGGGCTTGGGGGTCCCACGCGTCGTGGCGTTCAGCTGGTCGAGGGACGAAGCCTCGAGCAATTGCTGCAGGACAAGGGCAAGGCAGGGTGGATCGATGCCATTGCGAGCGCTTGCGATCAGCTCACGATCGTGCACCGGGCGGGCCTCTTGCACGGGGACATCAAGCCGGCAAACATCATCGTGGGCCAGGACGGACGCGGCACCCTGGTGGACTTGGGTCTTGCGACACCTTGGCGCGAGGGGGGTGCGACAGCGCAAGGACTGACCCCGAAGTACGCGGCCCCCGAGCTCCTCAAGGGTGAGCCGCTCACGGTTCGCGCCGAGGTCTACGCGCTCGGCGCTACGCTCGACGAGGCGCTGACTTACCGGGGTGACGAGCTCGCCGCCGCCACCCGGACCGCGCTCCGGAATGTGTCGTCACGGGCCACGCAGGCAAGCCCCAGCTCGCGCTGGCCCAGTGTGGACGAGCTTGCGAGCGCGCTCAGGCTTGCTGCCGGGGTCGCGCCGAGCGTCGTCCGGAGCGAACAGACGGCTTGGCCCGTCCTAGGGCTGGACGCGACGGCGCAATCGCTCTTCGACACGGTCCGCAGTTTGCCTCCCCGCGCTGGCGTGGCCATCGAAGGCCCGCGGGGCGCGGGCAGGACGACCCTCGCCCGCCGCCTCGCCTGGACGCTCGGCGCCCAAGGGCGCGAGGTCGTGATCATCGAGGCTCCTGAGAGCGGAATGGCGATGCACGAAGTGGTCGCCATGGAGCTCGAACAACATGAGACGGCCCTAGCCAACACCTCCGCAAACAAAAGCGCTCCGCCTAACGTCATCGTCGTCGACGACGCCGAGCGACTCGACGACAAGACTCGCGCTACCTTGGGCCGCGCCTCGGAAGCGGGAGCACGGCTCGTTGTCGTCGGTTCGCCGGCAGCGGTCGCCGACATCGTGCGCGGAGCGCTCGTCTCGTTCGAACTGCCTCCGCTCGATACCGATGCTGCCGCCGAGCTCGTGCGAATATCGGTTCCGTCGCTGCCGGACGGCTTGCGCGAGCACCTGGTGGAACGAACGGGGCGGCGCCATCGTGTCCAAGGAGGACGTCGACGCGGCCCTCGACACGGCGGAACGACCGTCGTCCCGGCTGCCCGGTCTGAACCGAGCCGAAGAATTCGCCGACGCCGAGCGTGCCCTCGATCGCGGCCGTTTCGATGAGGCCGCGCTTGCGCTCGACGCGCTGGGCGCGCCGCGCGGCGAACCGGAGCGCGTCAGAATGGGACTGGCGCGCGCCCGCATCGCGATTGGACGAGGGGACGTGAGCAGCGCATCGTCGGAACTGGCCTCCATCGAGAATGCCTCCGCGGCGCACGACCGCGGTCGCGCCTGGCGGGCGCTCCGGGCCCGCGCCTCGCTTCGGGCAGGGCATTACACCGACGCGGCCAGCCTCGCGCAGACTGTGGTCGACAGCGACGCCGCGGACTCGCTGGCGGCCGAGGCGCTAAGCGTGCGCGGAGTGGCTCTCGCATTCATGGGCGACGACGCCAACGCGCGCAAGACTCTGGAGGAAGCCGTTCGCGTAGCCGATACGCTGGGCGAGCCCCGCCTCGAGGCAGTCGCCCTGGGCTCCTCTGCCATCGCGCACCAGCGCGCGGGCCGTTCGAGTGACGCGCGCGCTGCGTACGAGGCGTCTCTCGCGGCTGCCGAGCAAGCCGAAGACGCCGCCACCGTGGCCACAATGCGACTGAACCTGGCGGGACTTGCCAAGACCGAAGGGGACCTCGCCCAAGCACTGGTGCACCTGGAGGCCGCCGTCGACATGGGGCGACGTGCTGGAATCGGCGCGGCCGTGACGCAAGCTCTCCTCAATTTGGCCAACTTGGACCTTTACCTCGGACGATGGGCGCGCGCGCGCGGATCGCTCGATCAGCTCGCTGCCAAGAGAGAGGAGCTGTCCCCCGACGCCCGCGCGCAGCTTTTGGGACTGGAGGCAGAACATCTGTCTCGCACGGGAGACGGCGCCAGGGCCTCCGCGTTGTATGAGCAAGCAGCTCACGCATGGGAAGCACAAGGCCGAACGCACGATGCGGCCGAGCCGCGCCTCGAGGGCCTTCTTGCGCGAGCTCGAACGCCGGGGCCCGACGTCCGCGCCCTCGTGCGCGACCTCGATGCAATCCGTTCGATGCTTGGGGACGCGGGCTTCGGCCAGCATGCGGCGCTGGCGGAGCTTGCGCGCGGTGCGATTGCTCACGCGTCGGGCAACGAGGACGGCGCGCGCAAAGCGCTGGACGCTGCCATCGAGGCGGCACGCACAGCGGGGCGGAGCGAGTGGGCGTGGCAGGCGCTCGATGCGCGTGCCCGGCTCGCCGCGGGGCAAGGAGCGGTCGCCACCGCACGGCGCGATACGGAAGCCGCCTTGGCGATGCTCGAGGAGACGGCAGGGAGGCTGCCTCGCGACCTGCGGGAGGTTTTTTGGGACGATCCGCGGCGTCGTGCGTTGCGCCAGGCCCACACGGCAACCGTCGTCGCCCCTTCTTTGTCGTCGTCGAGCACCAGCGTTAACGGCCTGTTTCGGCCTGCGAGTGGCACAACGTCGATCTTCACGGGCGCGCCCGGCGAAGACCGGCTGACGCGCATTCTGGAGATCACTCGGGAACTGGCCAGCGAACAAGACATGGAGCGCTTGCTCCAACGGGTGACCGATCACGCCGTCGCGCTTCTTGGCGCGGAGCGCGGTTTCGTGGTCCTCGTCGGAGACACTGGCCAGCTCGAAGCGCACACTGCGCGAACACGCGCCGGCGGAGACGACCCACACGGTCGTTTTTCGCGTTCCGTCGCGGAGCAAGTCGTCGAAAGCGGCGAGCCTGTCATCACGGTCAGCGCGCGCGACGATGCCCGGCTCGCGCAGGCCGTCAGCGTTCACCAGCTCATGATTCAGTCCATTGCGTGCGTGCCGATTCGCGGCACGCCGCCGCTCGGGCGCACGATCGGGGCGCTCTACGTCGAGACGCGGCTGCGGCCCGGCGTGCGCTTCGAACAAGAGATTCCGACACTTCGGGCGTTCGCCGATCAGGCCGCCATTGCCATCGAAAATGCGCGGCTTTTGGCGGAGAATCGCGCCCGAGCGGACGAGTTGGCGAAGGCAAACGCCGCGCTGACCACCGCGCGCGACGAGCTCGCGCAGACGCTCGGCAAGCGAACCGAACAGCTTGCCGAGACCCGGCGCGATCTCAAGCAGGTGCGGGCGGAACTTCGAAGCCATTTTGGGTACGCGGGATTGGTCGGTACGAGCGCCGCGATGCGTCGCCTTTACGCGCTCATTGAACGAGTAAAAGACACCGACGTGGCGCTTCTCATCACCGGCGAGAGCGGTACCGGCAAGGAGATGATCGCTCGCGCAGTCCACCAAGCAGGACCGCGGGCGCGAAAGCCATTCCAAGGCATCAATTGCGGTGCAATCCCTGCGACGCTGCTCGAGTCCGAGCTCTTCGGCAGCACCAAAGGATCGTTCACCGGTGCGGACCGCGATCGGCGCGGACTCTTTCGTGAGGCCGACGGAGGCACCCTCCTGCTCGACGAAATCGGCGAAATGCCGCAACGGATGCAGAGCGGTCTGCTGCGTGTGCTGCAAGAGCGCCGCGTTCGACCCGTGGGGGGTGCCCAGGAGGAGCCGGTCGACGTCCGCGTCATCGCGGCAACGCACCGCGATCTGTCGGTAATGGTCGCCGACAAGACATTCCGCGAGGATTTATTTTACCGATTGCACGTGGTCGAGATTCACGTGCCCGCTCTGCGCGAGCGCGTCGAAGACATCCCATTGCTCATCGACCACTTTTTGTCTCTTTTCGCCACTCGCTACCGCCGCGACCGCAAGACCGTATCGCGCGACGCCCTGCGCAGGCTGTGCGCCTTTCCGTGGCCCGGCAATGTGCGACAGCTCGAACACGTGCTTTTGAGCGCTTGGCTGATGACCGACGCGACCGAGGTTCGTGGCGACGATCTGGAGCTTCCTGCCGCCGCCTCACGCGCGAGCGCCCCGAGCGACGCTCGCTCTCGAACGGCGGCAAGCGCTGCGCCGGCCGGCCGCACCGGCACCAAGAATGAGCACAGGACCGCGGAACGCGAGCGAATCGTGAGCGCTCTGACAGCGAGCAATTGGAATCGAGTCCAAGCGGCGAAGCTCATCGGTCTGCCACGAAGGACCTTCTATCGTCGGTTGAAGGAGTTTGGACTGGTATGAGGGCTCGGCTCCCATGACGGCGTTGCGGGTGCTGGTAGACGGCGTGCAATTACCCGACTCAGAAGCGCGTGCGATGTGGCTCCGTTTCAGCGCGTGGATGGAGGACCATGTGGGGGACCTCGCGGGATTTGCGCGCACCGAGGGCCTGGCGAGCGTGCACCCGGAAATGCACGATGGCCTCCCCGTCCTGGTCGCGAGTCACTCGGCTCCCCAGCAACCCTATGCATCGGCCCCGAAAAAACGCACGGAGCCACGGCGCCGCGCGGGCAAGGGGCACTGAACGGGGGCGCTGGAGCGTGGACGCGCCGCCGTCGCAATGCTAGTGGCCCCGGCGCTCCATGGCCGCCCCTCAGCCCATTTCCGTCGACTTCGATGCCACGTTCCTCGTCCAGGTGGTCCTTTTCGTCGCTCTGACGGTGGCCCTCAAGCCGCTGCTCTTCGACCCGATGCTCAAGCTCTTCGAGGAGCGCGAAAAATTGATTGACGGTTCGAAGCTGCAAGCCAGACGCATCGACGAGAAATCGGCAACGGCCTTGGCGGAGTACGAGGCGGAGATGGTCAAAGCGCGGGCGCTCGGGAATGCAGAGCGCGAGCGGGTGCATGCAGAGGCGCTGAAGCGCGAACAGGAGATCCTATCGGCCGCGCGCCTGCAGGCAGCACGCGTTATGGAAGAGGGCCGGCGCGCAGCACAACTCCAAGCCGATCGGGCGCGAGCAGCGCTCAAGGCAGAATCCGGCGCGCTCGCCGGCGAGCTCGGGGCACGCGTGCTCGGACGCCGGGTGTCGTCATGAGGGGCACGCTGCTCGTGCGCCGGGCGGCGCTTGCAGCCATAGCCGTTGTGACGATGTGGTCCGTATGGGCATGGGCGCAAACGCGGCCGAGCAAACCTCACGTCGCCAAGAGCGCGCCGGCGCACGAGGTAGCGCGGGAGCCCGCGGCGGAGACCGAAGAAAACGAAGAGAAAGGCCCGCCGCCCATCAACTGGATGCAATACGGGGCGATGCTCGTCAACTTCGGTATCTTGGCGGGCGCCTACTATCTGCTCGGAAGGAAGCCGATTGCCGCGGCCCTCGTCGCCCGTCGCGATACGATCGCGAAGGAAATCGACGAGGCGCAGCGCATGAAGCGAGAAGCGGAGGAGCGCGCCAAGACGTACCAAGCCAAGCTCGAGAGGCTCGAAGAGGAAGTTCGCATGGCTCGCGAAGCGCTCGTGCACGCAGCGGAAGGCGAGCGCGAACGCATCGTCGCCGAGGCCGAAGCAAAGGCGGCGCGCATGAGCAAGGACGCCGAGTTTCTCGCCCTTCAGGAGCTCAAGCAGGCAAGGCTGGAGCTCTGGCGCGAGGCCGTCGAAGCCGCCGTGCAGGCCGCGCAGGAGCTGCTCGCGGCGAGCGTTACGACCGCGGACCAGGAACGGCTCGCCGAGGAGTACTTGGCGACCCTCGGCAATCAGAAATTGCAGCCCACCGCGGATTCGGACGCTCGGGAGGCTACCCCGTGAGCGTCTCCATCGTTGCGCGCCGCTACGCCCGAGCGCTTCTGGAGCTCGGGTTGGAGGGAGGCCACCTTGATTCCACGGTCTCCGAAATCGACGCCGTGGCGCGCACGTGGAACGACAGCCCCGAGCTGCGCAACGCCCTTGAGAACCCGATTGTCTCGCTCGCCGCTAAGAAGGGGGTCGTGAGCGACCTGGCCGAGGCGCTGCAAGCCAGCGCGACGACGCGGCAAGCACTGCTCCTGCTCGTGGACCGCCGCCGCACACGCGCGCTGCCCTACATCGCCAGCGCCTTGCGTGAGATGGCGGACGCACGCAAGGGGCTTTTGCGTGCCGAAGTGACCACCGCCGCGCCGCTTTCGGACGGCTACTACACCCGACTGCAAAAACAGCTCGAGACGATGACGGGGCAGCGCGTGGTCGTGGACCGCCGAACCGACCCCTCGCTCATCGGCGGCGTCATCACGCGCATCGGCGACCGCATTCTCGATGGAAGCCTTCGCACGCGTCTGCAGTCCCTTCGCGATGCGCTCTTGCCAACCGTTTGATTGTGAAACCATGACCGCTACGAGCGGACGAGGAAACGACGATGCAGCTTCGCGCTGAAGAGATCTCCGCGATCATCAAGAAGCAGATCCAGAACTACGAGAAGGCCGCCCTCACGACGGAGACCGGAACGGTCGTCAGCGTGGGCGACGGAATCGCGCGCGTCTACGGCCTCGAAGGAGCCATGGCCGGCGAGCTGCTCGAGTTCCCGGGCAACCTGATGGGTATGGTCCTCAATCTCGAGACCGACAACGTGGGCGCGGCGTGCTTCGGGGAGGTGACGAACGTCAAGGAAGGATCGGTCGTCAAACGCACGGGCCGCATCTTGGACGTGGCTGTGGGCGAGGCGCTCGTCGGACGCGTGGTCAACGCGCTGGGGCATCCCATCGATGGTAAGGGACCTATCGAAACGCCGCATCGACGGCGCGTCGAGGTGAAGGCACCGGGTATCCTGGCTCGCCAGCCCGTCAAGGAGCCGCTGCAGACAGGAATCAAGGCCATCGACAGCATGGTCCCGATTGGCCGCGGACAGCGTGAGCTCATCATCGGCGACAGGCAGACGGGCAAGACTGCGGTGGCCCTCGACACGATTCTCAATCAGAGGGGCCAGGGTGTTTATTGCTTTTACGTGGCCATCGGCCAAAAGCAATCGACGGTTGCGAGCGTCGTCGACAAGCTGAAACAGCACGGCGCGATGGAGTACACGACCGTCGTGGTCGCCGGAGCCAGCGAGATGGCGCCGCTTCAATTCATCGCTCCTTATTGCGGAGTGACGATGGCGGAGTACTTCCGCGACAGCGGGCGACACGCGCTGTGCATCTACGACGACCTTTCGAAGCAAGCGGTTGCCTATCGACAGCTCTCCTTGCTTTTGCGGCGGCCCCCCGGGCGGGAGGCTTATCCGGGCGACGTCTTTTACATCCACTCGCGCCTTCTCGAACGCGCCGCGAAAATGGCCGAAGAATGGGCCGTCGTGAAGAAGGAAGTCTCCGAGTGGGAGAAGCGTGGCGACGCACGCGTCCATAAGGGCGATCTGGGCAAGCATCACGCGGAGACCGAGCTGAAGGAGAAGGGCAGCGGCTATTACCTGCTGAAGAACCCGCGGTCCGGTGGCTCGCTGACGGCGCTGCCCATCATTGAGACGCAGGCCGGAGACGTCAGCGCCTACATCCCAACGAACGTGATTTCGATCACCGACGGTCAAATCTTTCTCGAAACCGACCTTTTCTATTCCGGCGTGCGTCCCGCCATCAACGTCGGTATCAGCGTCAGCCGCGTAGGCGGAAGCGCGCAGATCAAAGCGATGAAGTCGATCGCCGGAAAACTCAAACTCGAACTGGCGCAATACCGCGAAATGGCCGCTTTCTCCCAGTTCGCGGGCGACCTCGACAAGGTCACGCGCGATCAGCTCGAACGAGGCGTCCGCCTGGTCGAAATTCTCAAGCAAGGCCAGTACGTTCCCGTGTCCGTCGAAAAGCAAGTCGTCATCATCTACGCGGGCACTCGCGGTTACGTCGACAAGCTCGAGATCGGGCAGATCGCGGCGTTCGAGAAAGGGCTGACGGATTTCGTGGAGCAGAAGTACCCGAGCGTCTACGAAAATATTCGTGTGAAGAAGGCGCTGGACGAACCGAGCGAGGCAATGCTCAAGAAAGCGCTCGAAGAATTCGCCACGGCATTCGGCTCGGCCCCCGCGCCTCCTGTCCCGTCGGGCGCTCGCGCCGGGAACGCTTAATCATGCCGTCGCTGAAGGCAATTCGCAAACGCATCGCAAGCACCAAAGCGACGCAAAAGATCACGCGTGCGATGAAAATGGTCGCCGGCGCTCGGTTGACGCGCGCCCAGCAGCGGATCTTGGCGATGCGCCCCTATGCCGTGAAAACGTCAGAGGTGCTCGAATCCGTAGCACGGACGATGACTGCCGCAGCCGAGTCGCAGAGCGAGCCTCCGCACCCGCTTCTAGCGCTGCGTCCCGAGCAAAAGGCCCTCTTTCTGGTGTTCTCGGCCGACCGAGGTCTCTGTGGAGCACTCAACACCAACATCAACAAGAATACCGAACGCGTTTGGCGAGAGAAGGAAGCGAGCGCCATCCCCGTCTCTTTCGCGACGCTCGGTCGAAAGGGGCGTGAATATCTGAGCCGCCGGCATGCCAACATCATTCACGACTTTCCGCGCATCTACGACGCTGTGGATCTCGACAAGGCCAAGGGCGTCGCGCGCTGGCTCGTACCGCGATTCGAGAAGGCTGAATTCGATGCCGTCTACTTGGTGTTCAATGAATTCAAGAGTGCGATCGCGCAGAAAGTCGTCATCGAACGCCTCCTGCCCTTGGGCAACGGGGGGGCCGGCAATTCTGGAGCCGAGAAACTCGCACCCGCTGAATTCATTTACGAACCTACACAGCGGGCGGTGCTTGAACGCCTTGTTCCGATGTACATCGAAATCACCATTTACCGCGCGCTCCTCGACAGCCAGGCGAGCTTCTTCGCCGCCCAGATGACGGCAATGGACGCTGCTACGCGCAACGCAAAAGAAATGATTTCTCGGTTCACTCTCGTCTACAACCGCGCGCGCCAAGCGGCCATCACGAAAGAACTGATGGAGATCATCGGCGGCGCCGAAGCGCTTAAAGAGTGATTCAAAACCACGGCCATGCTCCCCGTGGCCCACACGTTGAGTCACTGCGCTAGTCGTCACCGACAGCTCAAGGGGTTCGTGCGCACCGAAATCCGTAATCGGGGTTTCGCGTAGTGGGAACATTGTTCTGGTTCCGAACAGACGTGATCAGCGCCCCTGCAAAGAAGCCAGAGCCCCCGCCTCGGATTGTCTTGTACGTGCCTGGCGCTGACGCGCTCGGGGCCAGGTGGGCGCAATCGGTGCACGGCTTATCGTAGGGCGAAGCGCTCCAGTCCAGCCCCCACTCGGTGGCGTTCCCTGCCAGGTCGGTGTGGCCCCACTTGCCGTCTCCCTTCGGCGAATTGGTTCCGACGTTGTTGTTCACAAAGAGCGACGGACAGCCGGCACTGCCCTGGTCGAAGTTCGCGTAACTGCAATCGATGTTGGTCGACGTCGGCGGGACCGACCAGGGATAAACGCGCTGCTCGGCCCCCCCTGCGGCGGCGTAGTTCCATTCCGCCTCGCTCGGCAAGAAGCCGCCGTCCCAGATGCAAAAGGCATAGGCCTCGAACCAAGTCTCGCAGCCGATCGGTTGGTTTTCGTTAGCGCCCGGCGTTGACGTCCAGTCGCCCATCGTACCGCCGAGGGTACATTGAAGGTTGGCGGTCCAGCCCGCCGTCGTAGAAGCAATGCTGCTGTTCCACGTGTAGTCCCAGCCGGACTCGAAGGTGCCCGGCGATCCAGAGTCGGCCAGCCCTTGCCCGCTGTTCAAGTGAATGTGCTTGCCGCTTCCCGTACCGACGAAGAAGCCCCCGACGACGGCGTTCGCGAACTGCCGGAAGCGACCCATCGTGACCTCGTACTTGTCGAGGCGAAAGCTGCTGACGGTCGCGGGCGAATTCTGGGTCGTGTAGCCGGGCGTGACCCCGTCGTAGCTGCGGTAGTACGTGCCTCCCGGCACCGAGAGGCTAGGGCAGCAATCTTCCCCGTTGGGGCCGCAGTTGGACAGCCCGGGACCTCCTGGCTGACAGCTCAGTGGCTTGAGCACAGCGCTGCAGCTTCCTTGGTAGCAGTACGGCACGGCGGCCGGGCAGGCGGCGGGCGACATCCAGGCCCCATCGGCGCCGCACGTCATTAGATTCTGACCGTCCGAACACTTCGTAGTTTGCGGCGAGCAGGCAACACAGGCTCCCGTCGCAGGCAAGCAGACGGGGGTGCTTCCGGAGCATGCAACCACTTGGTTTCCCCACTGGCCATCCGGGCCGCAGGTTTTCACGCCGTTGCCGGAACAAGTCGTGGCGGNNCCCGCCGTGACGGCGTGGTTCTGCCATCCGCCGTTCGCGTCGCATGTTTGGGGTATAGCCCCCATGCATTGGGTCGTCGTCGGCGTGCACAGCGCGCCGCACTGCCCGGCTGCGACCGACCCGTTGATCCAGACGCCCGCCGCGTTGCAAGTCTGGGGCACCGTGCCCATGCATTGACTGGCCATAGGACTGCACATCCCGACGCACATCCCCTTGACGCAAGCCTGCTTAGTGCACGCAACGGGCGGCGAGACCCATTGGCCGGTTGGCCTGCAAGTCTCGACGCTGTTGGGGCTCGAGGTAGAGCACTGGGTGCTTCCGGGACCGCAAACTCCTCCGCATGCCGCTGGCGGCCCCGCCAGACAGGCCTGGTTCGTGCAACTCGCCGGGGTGCCCCATTTTCCGTCTGGCCCGCAAGTCTGAATGCTCGTGGTGCCCGAGCACTGCTTGTCGCCCGCGGCGCACGTACCGGTGCAGACGCCATTCACGCAAGTCCCCGTCGCGCACGCGACGGGAGCCATGAAGTGCCCATCCGCGCCGCAGGCTTGCACGCCTCCTTGGGCGCAGCGGGTGGTCTGGCCGCTGCACTCCCCACAGGTGCCACTTCCCA
>WNFJ01342721.1_pt1 | contig 18397 bp, 15 predicted proteins | sample 5400461 | NCBI WGS metagenome assembly WNFJ01 (sample SAMN13153349, study PRJNA577476) | soil metagenome | isolation source: 115 cm saprolite on Douglas fir-dominated hillslope | place: USA:California | collected 2013-09-17
ATCAGGCATCCAGTATCCAGCCATCACCATTGGCAGCGCCAAGCTCGGCATCAATGTTGTGGCGATGATAAAAAGTCCCGCAAACGCCAGCAGCGCGCTGAACTTGGCGACGAATATCTCACGCACGCGCACCGGCAGCGATCCCAGCGCCAGGTAGTCGCGCAGTCCGGGAAATAGCTGCGGCCATTGCAGTGTGGTGAAAAGCGCGATGAGCGTCATCACCAGAGTGTTCAGGAACAGGACATCGGCCAGAAGCGCCAGATGCAGCGGCTCCGGCGTGGCCAGCTCATTCAACACCAAATATTTGTGATAGTAAGCCTGTATGTAAATCAGGCTCAGCGACAACAGAATGGCGATCACGCCGCCCGCCACCACCTGCCACTGGCCCGGCGTCGATACCAAATCGCTATCGAAGAAGCGCAAAAAGAAGTGGCGGCGCAGCTCGAAAGCCGCGGAATGCGTTTCCTCGAGCCAGTTGTGGAGGCGCCTCATGCTCTCTCGGAATCAACCTTGCATCGCGGCGATAATTCCATTGACGACCGCGCCCGGGTCTTCCTGCTGAGTAAGCTGCGCGAAAATCGCTTCGAGCGATGGCTGTTGCATCAGGTCGCGCAGCCGTTCCACGGCGTCGTGCGCCACCACTTTACCCTTGCGCAGGATCAGCACCGACGAGCACAATTTCTCCACCACCTCCAGCACGTGCGAGCTGTACAGGATCATCTTGCCTTGGTCCGCGAGTGCCCGCAGCAGCGCGCGTAGCACCAGCGCCGTGTTGACGTCGAGCCCGGAAAACGGCTCGTCCAGAATCAGCAGCTCCGGATCGTGCAGGAGAGCGCCGGAAAGCAGAATCTTCTGACGCATTCCCTTCGAATAAGAAGACAAGGGTGAGTGGCGGTCTTCCCAGAGCGAAAACAGGCGCAGCATCGCGTCCATCCGCGGCTCAAGCGTGCGCCGCGGCAGTCCGCGCAGACGGCCGACCAGTTGCAGGTACTCCCGTCCAGCCAGGTGCGGATAGAGGTGCGGTTCTTCGGGAACGTAAGCCATGCGCCGCTGGAAGCCGACCCAGTCCGCCCGAACATCGCGCCCCTGGAACAAAATTTCTCCCGAGGTCGGCTCGATTAAGCCGGTGAGCACTTTGACTGTGGTGCTTTTTCCGGCGCCGTTCGGACCCACATAGCCCAGAATCTCACCCGGAGCGATGGTGAAGCTGACTCCGTCCACTGCCGGAATCCGGTTATATCGTTTGACTAACTGGCGGACTTCCAGCATGTTCGTTCGTAGACTGTCTTCAGTGATGGACGTACATGCGTCCCAGCGCGGCCAGGGGACTGAGCTGCTGGAACAACGCCAGAAACAGGAGGGAGTTGCTGATCAGGGAAAGCGTAGGAACAATAAAAATCGGCTGACCGAGTTGTGCCGGCACGGCGACATAGAGCAGTTCGCCGATCGCACATAGCCAGACGCGGATCCATCCCTTCGCTCCGCTCTCCTCCAAAGCGCCCTGAAGCTGCTGCTCAAAGACTTCCCGCATCTCCGCGCCGAACTCCCGCCGCAACTCCAGCGGATACAAAATCAGCAGCAGCGTATACGCCTTCATCGTGGTCCGCATAGAGTTCATTTCGCAGTCTGAGGCCAAAGGCTCTTTTCGCTCGCCAGCCGCAGCACGGCGCCCATCCGGTTGATTTCCAGATCCAAAAGTCCTCGACCCTGCCGCGTCAGCCGGTAATAGCGCCGCCGGCTTTCTTTCTTGTCTCCTTCGATAACGTCCCAGACCTCTTCAATTAACGAAAGCTCCAGAAGGCGCTGGATCGTTGTATACAACGTGCCCGGCCCCATCCGGAATCTTCCCTCCGACAGCTTGGCGGTTTCCTGCATAATGGCGTAGCCATGTTTATCGCCATCCGCCAACGCAAAAAGGATGAAGAAGACCGCCGGGGTAAGAGGCAGCAGCCGCATCACTTCATTCGGTAACTCGTTCTTTTTTGTCTTCATCGGGCCTGTGTGTCAGTCATAGATATATCACTTACCGATACTCGTGTCAATGATAAAATTGCCGTTTAAAACTCAAAACTTGTGCGACGGCCATTCCTCTTCCTTGCGCCCCTGCTGTTCCTATCCTGCGGCGTCAACGTCAAGCGTGCCGCCATTTCGGCCCCGCCCGCCCCTCCGGCGCCGCAGCCGGAATCTGAAGTAGACGAACGCGAGGATTCCTACAAGGAAGCCGCCGAGTTCTATCTGCTCAAGCGGGTCCTTCCAGGCGGGGAGTTGCCGGCGGAGCGATATCTCGCCGCCAAAAACCATGCCGAACAAATGCCACTCTATTCGCTGGCGCAGCGCAGGTTCGTTACTGCGCCGGGGAAGCTCGCCGCGCGCAACGCGGACCTCGGCGCCTGGCAACCGCTGGGGCCGGGCAACATTGGCGGCCGCACACGCTCGCTGCTGATCAATCCAGCCGACCCGAAGACCATGTATGCAGGTAGCGTGGGCGGAGGCGTTTGGAAGACCACCAATGGCGGCGCGGCCTGGAATCCTCTGTCCGATCTGCTGCCGAGCATCGGTATCGGTTCGTTGGCCATGGATCCGCAGGATCCGAACATCCTCTACGCAGGCACTGGCGAATCCTTTACGAGTTTGCTGCGCGGCGATTCGATTCGAGGGATGGGGATTTTCAAATCGACTGACGCCGGAGCAACCTGGAACCAGCTCCCCGGGACTGCAGTCAGCGCCTACTATTACGTCAATAAGATCTTGGTGAGTCCGAACGATAGCAGCCGGGTTTACGCAGCCACGTTGTCGGGAATCTTCATGAGCCAGGATGCCGGGGCCACCTGGCGCAACACTCTTAGCCGCACCGGAGCAAACAATGGATGCCAGGATCTGGTGATCCGAACCGATCAGCCGGTCGACTACCTCTTCGCCGCATGCGGGGGCAGCAGCTTTGGAACTCCCGCGGTTTTCCGCAACACCAATGCCGCTGGTGGCGGCCAGTGGGACGCCGTGCTGGCAACCGACCACATGGGCCGGGCTTCACTGGCGCTCGCGCCGTCGAATCAGAGCACTATCTATGCCCTCGCATCGAGTACGGAGCCCGGCGACAATCTGAATGGGTTGCTGGCCGTATACCGCTCGGACGCGAATGGTGACACAGGGACCTGGAATACGCAGACTTCAAATCAGGATAGCAATCGCTTGAACACAGTCCTGCTGACAAATCCGCGCGAGGCATTCGCCGACATTTGCACGAACGGCAAGGTTACTTATTTTAATCAAGGCGATTATGACAGCACGATTGCCGTGGATCCAGTGAATCCGGATGTGGTTTGGGCGGGCGGTATCGATCTGTTCCGGTCCGACGATGGCGGCCGGAATTGGGGAATCGCGTCCTTCTGGCAGGCCACCGCGCCCCAGCTCTCGCATGCCGACAATCACGGCATCGTCTTCGCGCCGGGCTACGATGGCGCAGCTAACCAGACCCTGTTCGCGATATCGGACGGCGGTATTTACCGCACCGATAATGCCCGCGCGGACACCGCCACCGGAGATCGAGCCGCTTGCTCTCCCTACCCTACAAAGATCAAGTGGACGAGTGTGAACAACGGTTATGCCGTCACGCAGTTTTATCATGGCGCAGTCTATCCGGGAGGCGGCGCTTACATCGCCGGAGCCCAGGACAACGGCACGAACCGCGGTTCGGACTCGACCGGCCCGCTGAATTGGATACGCCTGCTCGGCGGCGATGGCGGCGCGGTCGCCATCGATCCCAATGATCCGAACATCGTATTCGGCGAATTTACTAATCTGTCGTTGATGAGATCCACCGCCGGCGGAACCGGGTTCAGCACGGCCACGGCGGGAATCACCGAGCCCAGCTCGAATTTCCTTTTTGTCGCGCAATACGCAATGGACCCGGCAGACTCAAAACGAATGTATATCGGGGGAAAGACTCTCTGGCGAACCATCGACGGCGCTCTGACCTGGAGTGCGGCGTCGAGCCCAATCTCCAGCGTCAGCGGCAGCGTGAGCGTCATCGCTATCTCTGCATCGGACCCGAATCGCGTGGTCTTCGGAACGTCGACGGGCTTCATCTATAGATCGAACGCAGCGTTGTCTTCGGACAAGATGACAGACTGGGACGCGACGCAGCCCCGCTTGGGATATTTGTCGCATCTTGCAATCGATCCATCGAATCCCGATGTTATCTATGCGACGTACAGCAATTTTCTTTCGAACTCCTCGCAGAGTCACGTCTACAAATCGACCGACGGCGGCGCGAGTTGGACGGGAATCGATTCCGGCGCCGGAGGATCGACCGGCCTGCCCGATATCCCCGTTTTCACCCTGATCGTCGATCCGCAAAATCCGTCGACGCTCTATCTCGGAACCGACATCGGCGTCTTTGTGTCGCTCGACGGTGGCGGCACTTGGGCTCGCGATGACAATCCATTCGCCAACGCCGTCACCGAAACTCTGGTGCTTGACCGCAGCGCCGGACAAAGCACGCTGTTCGCATTCACGCATGGGCGCGGCGTGTGGAAGGTCGCGATGCCTGGCTCGGGCGAAGCTTGCCAGTACGCGGTATCCGGCCCGCCGCCGTCGTTCCCCGCATACGGTGGAACCGCCGTTCTCAACGTCATCACCGGAGACAATTGCGCCTGGTCCGCAGTGCCTGGGACTGGCGCCGTGGCAGTTCAATCGCCGGCCGGAGGCATAGGCTCGCGATCGTTTACGATTTCCGCGCCGGTAAACAAAACAGCGCTATCGCAGACGGGAACTATTTTCCTGCAAGACAAGACGGTCGCCGTCAAACAGGACCCGGCTCTAATAGCCGGACGGAACGATGAGGCTGCGGTTCCGCAAGTAATTTCGACGCTCCCTTACGTCGGCATTGAGGACACCCGCCCGCTTACCCTGAACCCCAACGATCCCGTCCACTCCTGTACGCAATCGGCGGATTTTAAGACCGCCTGGTGGAAGCTCGTACCTGCCGCGTCGGGCAATCTCAATCTCGGAGTCCAAGGCGAGCGTTACGACGTGGGCGGCAACTCCGGCGTCGTTTTGACCGTGTATGACACCACACCGACAACTGACAACGAAATGGCTTGCATCGAGCGAAAGCGCGACACTGGCGCCTGGCAGATGGTGAATACGCAGGTTGGTGTCTCCGCGGGAAAGACATACCTGATAGAGGTGAGCGCCACCGGGGCCGCTGCGGTCGACGGCGGATTCACGATTCTAGCGATCGGGATCGAGTAAGCGGCTACCGAGTCTTGTTGCGCGCGTCTTCGATAATCCGCTTCGCCCGCGCCGGATTGTAGACGCCGCACGAGCAGAACCGCGCCATGTACGTAACCGCCTCTTCCGGCGTGCGGCGGCCTTCCTTGACCCAATCGATCATCTTCTTCGCCAGATTCGAGCTGATCATTCCGTGCCCGCACATCGTGCTCAGCGCCAGCACCTGCGTGTTCGGCAGCTTCTCCGTCTTGCCTTCAAACCCCAGCGAATACCCGACACTGTGCCGCGGCTGGCTCGCTACATGGCAACACTGCTCTGCGCCATCGATCGAAGTCGAGATGTTGATGCACAGCCCCAGGTCGGCCTCTTTAACGGCCTTCACGAAATCCTCGGCATGCACGCGATCGTCAAATACCGCGGCCACAGTTGTGGGACCGGTCAAGCCATCGATCACGCCGCGAAAGTCCGGCGTCATGTCCCGTTTCCAGTGCGACGTCGGCGCCATATCGCGATTCGGCCGCAACGCGCCGCCATTCAGCGCATCGCCAAGATTCACCGGCTTGAACGGCAGCGCCATTTCAAGAAACTGCTTCAGTTTCGGCAGACTGCCCGCGTCGTTTTTGCCACGGCTGGGGATGGCGAAGATCACGTAGTCGTCGTAAAAGCTTTCGGCGCTACCGTATCGATGCAGTGTATTCGTCATGACATTGCCGGAACCGGCTCCTCCTTCTTGCTCGCATCATCGGGCGCGTTCGTCACCCTGCCGAGCCCGATGTTTGTCTTCGCGCGCTCCAGCTTGTAACCCAGGCGCTCCAAAATCGGCGCCACGATATTCTCGTCGCCATTTTCATCGCAACGCGTGCCCACCCCGATCGATACCACCGTGTCCAGATCTTTCTCCACGTCGCGCACCAGCAGGATAATCTCCTCGGTGCGGTCGACTGTGGTCTTGATCTCGAGAATCGCCGACATCACCTTCTCGCCCAGGATGTCTTCCCGCAGCGTTCCAGTGGATACATCGGTCATGAGTGAGGTGACCGGATTCTTCTTCTCGAAGCTCACGCCAGCCCTGGCCATCGCCCAGGCCATCTTCTGAATGTCGCTGAACCACACGCCCACGCCGGGCCTGCCGAACTCGATGGTGAAACCCACCTCGCCCACTTTCACGCGCCCGCTCACGTCATTGGTCTTCACTTCCTCGGTTCCCCGCCCTGCCACGCCGGTCGATTCATGTGGCACGCGCGGATCGGAAAAAGCACGGCGAACAACACGCGGCCACTCCAGCTTATCGGGCTCGAAGGCTGCGGTCGGACAGACGTCCGGCTCGGGATCGAAGCGCAGCCGCATGGCCTTAAAAATCGAGCGCATGGTCCTCACCATTGTCGGATTGAGATGCTCCTGGCTCAGGCCGTTGAAGCACGCGTAGCATTCCACGCATTCATTCCGGTCCACGGTGGCGCGGTTGATCTTTGGATCCACATAAATCGCCCCCATGGGACACACGTAGGTGCAATTTCCGCAGGCGACGCACTTATCGGGATTGATGTACATAACTGTCTACTCCGCAAAGATTCGCCGGGTCGCGTCGATGCGCGTGAATAAAACCGCGGCAATGACGCAAAAACCTGACGCGACTACGAACGGGACATTCCAGCCATAAGATTGAACCAGGTACGCGAGTATGGCTGGAGATATCGCGCCTCCTATATTACCGCAGCTATTCATCACGGCGGAGACCGAGCCGGCGTAATCGGCGCCGATGTCCAGCGTAACCGCCCACGAAACGCCCACCGTCAGCTCCAATCCGAAAAAGGCGACGCAGGTATACCAGACGCTGCTGGTGGGATTCGGAGTGAAGGTGGCGGGCACGATGCTGGCCGCGGCCAGCAGAAATCCAAACACCGCGACGCCGCGACGCGCCAGTTTCAAATCTCCGGACCGCCTGGCCCAGATGTCCGATATCCATCCGCCAAACAGGTCGCCGGCCGTGCCAGCCAGCAGCGGCATGCTGGCGTAGAATCCCATCTGCTTCAGGCTGAAGTGCCGATGGTTATTCAGGTAGGTCGGAAACCAGTCGAGATACACGGCCAGGCAATAGGAGTAGCAGAAGTACATGGCGGCGAGCGTCCATAAGGTTCTGCTCGCCAGAATGGCTTTCCAAGGAACCGAAGCGCTGGTGGACGACCGCCCCCCGCCCAGCGCCTTGTGGATGATATCCAGCTCGGCGGCATTTACCGACGCGTGTTCGGCGGGCGTGTCACGATAGTACCAAAACCAGATTGCGGCCCAAATCAATCCCAGCGCTCCAAACGCCATGAAGGCGCTGCGCCAGCCGTATCGCGTGATCAGCTTGACCACCAGCCATGGCGTCATTGCGCCGCCGAGCCGTGAGCCCGCGTGTGTGATCCCTTGTGCAAAGCCGCGCTCGGATGGCAGCAGCCAGCGCGAAAGCGATCGCGTAGCGATGGGAAACGCCCCGGCCTCGCCGACTCCGAACAGGAACCGGACCGCCACCATCGACATGGCATTCCAAGCCAACGTTGTCGCCGACGTGAATATCGACCACCAGGTGACGATGATCGTTAGCGCTCGCCGCGGGCCGATGCGGTCGCCCAGCCATCCGCCCGGAATCTGAAAAAACGCGTAGCCCCAGCGAAACGACGACAGGATCCATCCCATCGTAACCATGTCAAAGGCAAATTCTTTCTGGATGACGGGAGCCGCTGCGGAAATTACCACGCGGTCCATGTAAGTGATCATGTACGCGGCCACCGTCAGCCCGAGGACGACGTGCCGGACTCGAGTAGGTCTCAATGAGGTCAGAAGCTCATTGTAAGCTGGCTAGCGTCTACTCCGGTGATACGCCCCGCCGCCGAGGCCGCCTAAATCGAGAACGACCGCCAAGAGCAGAATCAGCAGATTCACTCCTTCGAGCGGCAGGTGGTTATTCACCATCCAGGCGTATGCCAGTGTCGTTAGCGGGACGAATATAAATCCAATCAGCGGGACCAGCAGATCGTGATAAGCGCGCGTCAAATAATCGGTAAGGAAAAACAATAGCAGCAATACTACCCGTGGGAACGCCAGTATCAGAATCAGAAAGAGACAAGGCATAGCATCCTCCAAACATCTTGTCGCTATTGTCTCATTTCAGCGGCTCATTCAGCCGCGCCGTCACCTGACTCACCCACTTGTCGCCATCGCCGCCGAAGCCGGTAGATTCGAGGCGCACCGTGCCCGCGCTGTCCACCATCCAGTTGCGCGGAATGCTCCAGCCCGGAATGATCCCTTCGAAATACGACTTCGCCAGCAGCACCGGGAACGTATACTTGGCCTCTTTCAGGAACGGTTCGATCAGCCCCGGCTCGTCATCCACATTGAAGCTGATGATTTGAACGTCCTGCCGATCCTTCATCTGCGCGTAGAGTTTCTCGAAATGAGGCAGCTCCTCTTTGCATGGACCGCACCAGGTCGCCCACACGTTGATGAGAGTCGTCTTACCTTTAAGGTCTTTGATGGTCCAGGTCTTGCCTGCGAAATCGACCACGCTCATTTCGGGCAGGGGCTTATCCATCTTGGTCCACTGGATTTCGGCGGTTTTCGGCGTCTGCGCAACTTTCGACGAGCGAGCTTCCGCCGTTGCCGACCAGAGATTCCAGCCTTCCGGAGTGCCTCCCTGCGCCTTCCAAAGATCGCGCGCCTTCACTCTTGCGTTGAGATCCGGCGTGTCCGCCTGAAACGCCTTCTGATAATACGCCAGCGCATCTATGTTGTGATCTTCGGCCGCAGCCATCATACCCATGCGCGTCATGTAGGACGCTTCGTTCCTTCCATAGGATTGAGCGACGTACACTTTATCGCTGGCTTTGTTGGCTTTGTTCGTGTCGAGCCAGGTTTTCATCTCACCCAGCGCCTTGCGGGCGCGGTCGAGCTGTTTCAATTTTATGGTGACGTCGAACAGCGTAGACAGTCCATAAAATCGCGTGGAATCGTCTGGTGTAAACGCGTCGCTCCTACTGTATAGATCGCTGCCCGAGACCGGCCGGAATCCGGCTGCTTGCTTGAGACCTTCCTCCAGCATATCGGGCAATTCCGCGAGCCGGATATCGTATCGCGCCCAGGTTTGGCCGACTCGAAGCTGCGGCGGGTAGTTGGCGCTTCGAGCGGGATCGGACGCAGCCAATTTTAGAATTTTGTCTCCCACCTCCTCCACTTCCTCGGCGGAAGGTTTCTCCCTCTGATTAGTCAATGCCGATAGCCTCTGTTCCCAGCCATAGGAATCCTTCGGCCATTTCTGAATCCACTCTTCCGTCGCCGCCAGTAAGTCCGCGTTCTTTTTCCACCTCTGCTCGGGTGTTTCGCCGGATTTGTAGGGATGGGCTTTCAGCCACTCCGAGTATGCCGCGGCGGCGCCGCCCGCTTTCTCGCGCTGCTTCGCTTCCACTGCCTTAGCCGACACGGCGTCACCCGAGAGTTTGTAACCCTCGACCAGCACGCTCAGAATCCTTGCGTTCTTTCCGTCGTCGAGGGGCTTAAGCCGCGCGAGATCTTTGGCGACTTGCGCCCGCACAGCCGCGTGTTCCGTCGGTGGCGTGGCGCGGAATTCCAGCGCCCACAATGTTGTATAAAAATACGCATCCTCAGTTTTATCGCGCTTGTCGAGCACACTCCTCAAGCGCGCCGACGCCTCCTTCAAAGTGTCCGGGTCGCTAACCGGCCTCAAGTACTTGAATGGATTAAGATCGTCGGGACACAGCTTTTCAAACGCCTGGAAGCTCTGCGTCAGCTTGGGCACATCCCGAAAATTCGGACTGGAGTAAATTTCCATCAACGACAGGTAGGTCCACGGAAAATCGGGCGCCTGGCTGGTCACTTTGCCGAACACTTCCAGCGCTTTGGGAGTATTCTTACCGACCAACGCCCGGCCGTAGAGATATTCGTACACCACATCGCGCGGATGAGTGTGCATCTGGCTCTTGGACGCCGCGACCATGTCCGTGTCCTTGCCGCTGAAAGTGTCGAGATACAGGACCTTCAAAAAATAATTATCCGGATCTTCCTTCAACTTTTCGGCGACCTTATCGGCACGCTCCGCCGCTTTGGTAGCGGGTCCGAGTAGTTCCGTTCGGAAGTTCTTCAACTCCGCGGATGATTCACAGGAATAAGTAGTGGTTTGACCATATAAGGTGCTAATGGCCGTAATGGCAACTAAAAGGCGCGCAAAACGTTTCATCCCAGTAACCTCCCGGATGTCTTAATGATCTTAGTCTTAAATCGCCGCGCTCACAACTTCGTAGCGAGGTTCGTAGCGAAAGTCCCGCGCGTAGTGGTCCAGCCCGAATCCACATGATCCTTAAGTCGCGCCCGGTACTCGGCGGTCACGCTGGGGTTCGCCGCCGCTACATTCTTCAGCTCCTTCGGATCGTTGCGAACATCGTACAGTTCTTCAAACTTCGGACCCGGACTCCAACGGCCGATGTATGCCCACTCATGATCGCGAACCGTGCCATGCTCGCCCCACCCCGTGATGACCGTCTGCTTTTTCGAAGACTCGCCGCTCTCGATCAGCGGACGCAAGCTCTCGCCCGTGACCCGCTCCGGCGCCGGAATGCCGGCCAGATCGAGCACTGTCGGCATCAGGTCCGTGTGCTGGACGAAACCCTTGACGCGCCGCCCCGCCCAATTCTGCCGCGGATGATAAATCATCAAAGGCACGTGCGTCACCTGTGTGCGGATCCGCGTCTCGCCCTTGTGGAACTGCCCTTGCTCACCCATCATCGTGCCATGATCGGCGACGAACACGATGAGCGTGTTGCTCATCAGTCCCAGCTTCTCCACGTCGCGGAGAAACCTGCCGATGCGGTCGTCGACAAACGTGACGAGTCCCGCATAAAGCGCGCGAGCGTGTTCTACTTCCACTGGGCTCATCTTCTCGGTGGTCATGGGCGGCGAGATCAGCCGCGGCCCCCTGTAATCCGACTTCATGTATAAGCGATAGAAGTCCTCCGGCGGATCCCAAAACTCGTGCGGCCAAAACGATTCCACGTGCAGATAGAACGGATGCGCCTCATCGGCATTGTTCTCCAGCCATTGCGACGCCTCCTGAAACGTTCGCGCCGCCAGGTAATCCTCCGTGCTCTTCCAGGTGCGCCGGTTTAGCAGATATTGCATCACGCCGGCCTTCGCGTTCGGATAGGCGGAATGCAAATAATTCGCTATCGGAATTGCTTTCTTCGGACCGGTCTCCAGCCTGTCCGATTCCTGCCCGCGTATCCAGCGCCAGCTATCGAACCCGCGATGAAAATTCTTGTCCGGTTTGAACTGATGATAAATATCGGAGACCAGCGCTGTTGTGTATTTGGCCTTTTGCAGCGTCTCCGATATGGTCACGTCTTCGGTGAACAGCGGATGCCAGCCCCGAATCTTGACCTGGTCGTCGCGCTGCAAAATCAGATCCGATGGAAAGATCCGCCGCCCCGTGTAAATCGCGCGCCGGGCCGGCAGAGTCGGCAGCACTTCCGGATAAGCTTCTTCGAACACGACCGACTTACGCGCCAGCGCATCCACATTGGGAGTGCGGATCTCAGAGTTTCCATAACAACCGAGGTAGTGTGCGCTCCAGGTATCCACACCGATGTGAATAATGTTCAGCGGACCGGCGCTCTGCTGAGCGCTCAACCCAGCGGCGAGCGGGGCCGCAATAAGATTCCTGCGCGTGATCTTCATGGATGTCATGCTATAACATCCTGATAAACTTTAGGTCATGACCAGACGACAAGCCGTCGCGACATGCGCCGCGGCGCTGACCAGCTTAGCCGCCGAAAACAAAACGGGCGCGGCTCAACGCGTCTCGATCCTGCGCGTGCCCGGAGGTGGCCTGCAGCCGCAAGTCGCCGTCGATGATCAGGGAACTCTGCACCTGGTCTACTATACCGGCGACCCCCACAACGGCGACGTGTTCTACGTCCGTGCCCCCGATGCCGGAACCTCAGCGATTAGAGTGAATAGCCAACCCGGGAGCGCCATCGCAGCCGGAACGATTCGCGGCGCCCAGCTCGCGCTCGGTAAAGCTGGCCGCGTGCATGTCGCCTGGAACGGCTCGAAGCCGGAAGGTACTCTCAATCCGGAGTCGGGCAAGCGCGGCGCGCCCATGCTCTACGCGCATCTCGATGACGCAGGAGCCGCCTTTACGCCCCAGCGAAATTTGATGCGCCACTCCTTTGGACTCGATGGGGGCGGCTCCATCGCAGCCGACCGCGCCGGAAATGTGTATGTCGCCTGGCACGGTATCGGAGAGTCCGAAGCAAAAGTCCCCGGCCGGGAAGGCGAGGCCAGAAGACGCGTCTGGGTGACGAAGTCCGCGGATGACGGTCGAACTTTTTCGCCCGAGGCAAAAGCCTGGTCGCAGGAGACCGGTGCGTGCGCTTGTTGCGGCATGAAGATCTTTGCGGATCGCCGCGACAACCTCTTTGCCCTCTACCGGTCCGCCACTGAATCCGTTCACCGCAACATTTATCTTCTTACTTCAAAAGATCGCGGCCGCAGCTTTGAAGGCCGCCTTCTCCACGAGTGGAATATTAATGCCTGCCCAATGAGCAGCATGGATTTCGCGGCTAACGGCAAAACGGTCATGGGCGCATGGGAAACCGGAGGCCAAGTCTTCTGGACCCGTCTCGACCGTGACCGGGCGCCCGTTGCCGCGCCTGGCGAAGGCAAGGGCCGGAAGCACCCGCGCGTAGCTGTGAATCAAAGCGGCGAAACGCTCCTTGTCTGGACCGAAGGAACAGGCTGGCAAAAAGGCGGATCACTGGCGTATCAGATTTTCGACTCCGCAGGCCAGCCGACAGGCGAAAGGAAACAGCTCCCCGGCATACCCGCCTGGAGCTTTGCAGCAGCCTTATCGAAGCCTGACAACAGTTTTTCCATCGTGTATTGACCCCCCGTACGATCCAGCCTCTGATTCGTGTATACTAACGGCAATACCAAGGGGTAGTTGCAGCCGTCCACGTAGCTGGCGCTTCATCCAAATTAGGGGGCTAGCGTGATTTCAATTTCGAAAAAACTATATTCTTTTGTGGCGGTGAGTGTGATCGCTGTCGCGAATCTGTCGGCATCACCAGTGGGCACGGTGTCTGGAACTGTGAAAGACTCAAGCGGCGCAATCGTCACCGGAGTCCGCTTGACGTTGACGAGCTCGGCTACCAACGCCCAGTTCAGCACCACCACGAACCCGCAAGGTGAGTTTCAATTTCTCCAACTGGCGCCCAGCACGTACAGTCTCGTCGCCGAATCGCCAGGGTTCAAGAAGTCGAACGTTTCGACCGTCCTCGTGCAGGTCGACCAGGTCACACACATCGACCTGACTCTCGAAGTCGGCAACGTGACCGAATCGGTGCAGGTAGAAGGTGTCGCGCCGCTGCTCGAGAACGACAAGAGCACGCTCAGCAGCGTCGTCGACACGCGCACCATCGGCAGCATGCCGCTCAATGCGCGGCAGTTCCTCGATCTGGCCTTGCTCACACCCGGCGCACTGCCATCCGTTCCCGGCCAACAAGGCGGCGGATTCAGTGTGGGCGGCGCGCGCTCGCAATCGAATCTCTTTCTCCTCGATGGCGTCAGCAATATGGATACGCAGGTCGGCTCGGCGCTCGGCAATTTCCGTATCACCGACGCCGTCCAGGAATTTGCCGTTCAAACCAGCGTGCCGACGGCGGAATTCGGACGAGGCCAGGGCGCGCAAGTGAGCATCGTGACCAAGAGCGGCACCAACAGTTTTCACGGTTCCGTGTTCGAGTACCTCCGCAACTCCGATTTCGATGCCGCCGACTTCTTCACCAATCGCCTGCGCGGCACCAAGAACACGCTTCACCGGAACCAGTTTGGAGCCAACGCCGGCGGACCCATCCGTCGCGATAAGACGTTCTTCTTCGCCTCTTGGGAAGGCTTTCGCCAGGTGAATCCGACCGTGAGCTCGACGCGCGTACCCACCGCCGCCGAGCGCGCCCTGGTTACCGATCCGATCTCGAAAGCTGTTCTCCAGTTCTGGCCTTCGCCGAATGCCCCCGGCACAACCATCAACTACATCGCCAACGTCGCCGCCGCCACCTTCGACAACACCGGCCTCATCAAGATCGATCACAACTTCAGCGATAAGGACCGTCTCTCGGGCCGTTGGGCCGAGTTCGAAGGAACCGCGGTAACCGCGGGCGCGCTCCCTCAACTCGGCGGAACCAGCAACCAACCGATCAGCCGCTCCGGCGTCGTAACCGAGACGCACACCTTTTCCGCGACCCTGCTCAATGATTTTCGTTTCGGATTCTCGCGTAACCAAACCTTCCTCACCGTGCAGGACTCCGGCTTCGACGCTTCCAAAGTCTTCCTCGGGCCGGATGGAAAACCTCTCTCCGGCGTAGTCAACGGCAGCCAGAATCTGATCGACTCCGGATTGCCGACCATCACCGTCTCCGGCGGTTATGCCGTCCTCGGCACCGCCAATAATTATCCGCAGGGCCGCATCACCAACACCTACGAGCTGTTCGACAACATGTCGTGGATCGCGCCCTTCGGCGCTTCCAGGCACTCTTTCCGCTGGGGCTTTCATGCGCGGCGCGAAGAAGCCCGCCGATTCCTCGATGGCTCCTTCCGCGGCACATTCAACTTCTCAAACTTTGCCGATTTCGCGGCGGGCAGGGTGAATACCTCCTCGGTCCGCACCGGTTCGACTCTGGCTTACTGGAACCGCTATCCCTTCGACATGTACTGGCAGGACACCTACAAAGTCCGAGACAATTTCACACTGAATTACGGCATTCGCTACGAGTACCCATCCGCCATCTATCAGCGCCGCCGCGATGCCACAAATTTTATCCCCGGTGTCGGTCCGGTGCTGCTCGATTCCAATCAGCTGTTGTCCATCGATCCATCCAAGGTTGGATTCGCATCGCTGTCGCTAGCTCCCGGGCCTGTTAAGATCTCGAATACCGGCGTCCATATCGATCGGAATAATTTCGCTCCGGTTGTCGGATTCGCCTACACCCCGCGCTTTGCCCAGACTCTCTTCGGCAAGGATGCGACGGTAATCCGCGCCGGATTCCGTGTGGCCTATGACGAAGTGTTCAATAATATCCCGGCCAACATGGGTCTCAACGCTCCATACAGCTTGACCACCAACCAGACCGCCAACGTCACGCAGCCCGACAAATTCCCCTGGGCCGTTGGATATGACCAGAACGTTCCCTTGGTGTCCAATTACGGTAAACCGAATCAGAGCGGCCTGGTCAGCTTCGGCGCCGAGGATCCTTATCTGCGCAGCGCCTACATCTATCAGTTCAATTTCGGGATCCAGCGCCGCATCGGAAATGACTTCTCGCTGGAGGCCGATTATCAAGGATCGTCCGGCCACAAGCTGCTGCTGAACATCGACCTGAATGAGCCCTACGTAACGGTCGTCGACCCCACCAAGCGCGGCGCCCTCACGCCCAACCTGCAGGTTTTCCCGTATCCCACATTTGCCGGCATCAACATGGGTAAGGATATCGCTAACTCGAATTACAACGGCTTGGTGGTCACAGGCAAGTACCAGGGGCGTCGCGGGATTTTCCTGCAAGCCTCATACACTCTTGGCAAGTCGCTCGATAACAGCTCATCGTGGTCGGTTCCCAGCGGTCAACCGGGCGGCGTTGCCGACGGCCGTAATCTGCGCCTTGAATATGGCCCTTCCAATTTTGACGTCCGCCACCGCGCCGTATTCGTGGACGTCATCGACTTGCCGGTGGGACCGGGCCATCGCCTGCTCGGATGGAATAACAGTTTCAATCGCCAGGCTTTTGGTGGATGGCAGATCTCCGGCATCACCACCGTGCAGAGCGGAGCGCCCTTTACAGTTTTCAACCGGTCCGCCGACTTCAGCGGATTCAACCAGTTTACTGATCGTCCCGACGTAATCGGCTCAGGCAGGATCACTCAGGACAACCGCAACCCGGACTCAGCTTTCGATACGAGCTACTTCTCGAAGACCCCGCCCACGGGACGCGTTGGCACCTCCGGTCGCGATCAATATTATGGCCCCGGCTTAGTCAACTTCGATTTCGCTGCCTTGAAGAGCTTCTCGCTCGGTACCGAAAGACTTCGTTTGCAATTCCGCGCGGACTTGTTCAACCTGTTCAATCACACGAATTTTTCGAACCCGGTGAGCGATCAGAGCAGCGGCAATTTCGGCAAGATTACCTCGACCGTGGGCAGCGCCGTGGCTACCTCGGTGGGCACTACCGCTGGCTTGGTCGGTGGCGGCCCGCGAGTCGTGCAGTTCTCATTGCGCCTTCAATTCTAACTTGAAGTAGCGCTCGGCAAACGTAAGGAAAGTCGGCCAGTTAGGCGCTGGCGTGTGTCCGCCGCTGTGCTGGCGGAAGGCCAACATCCCGTCGATCAGCGCGGTCTCGATGGGAGGAAACTCGCTCGTCCCCAGATCCTTCTTGCCGAGAAGTTTGTAAACAGGCCCTGCGCCCGCTGCGGCCAGGAACATCCCCTTCGCGTCCACCCATCCATCCCCCTTCGTCGCGCCCCCGCTGATAAACACAGGACGCGGCGCGCACAAAGCCACCAGCTCGTGAGAATCCACCGGCATATCGTTCCAGTGCAGCGGCCCCGCGTATTTGAGGAAGTTGCCGGCCATCCAGTGGTATTCGTTTGTCGCCGCGACATTTTCCACCAGCTCGCCCCAATTGCGCCGGTGCAGCTTCACGCCGCCTTCGCCCGACGAACTGACAAACGCAATCGCGAAACGCGGATCATACGCCATCGCGACCACCGTTGCCTTCCCATACCGCGAGTGTCCCTCGACGCCGACGCGCTTCGCGTCCACCGCGCGATCAGTCTCAAAATAATCCATCGCGCGGCTTGCGCCCCAGGCCCAGGCGCGCAGCGCGCCCCAATCGTCCACCTTGCGCGGCTGCCCCTTGTTCACCAGCCCAATGATCCCTTGCGTCAGCCCTTTCCCGTTGTCGGCTTGAATGCTGGTGGGCGAGAAGATGGCATAACCCCACCCTTTCGCAAGAACCTGTTGCTGCCAGGTTGGCGCTGCTGCGCCCGGTCCGCCGGGCCCTCGCGTAAAACCAAATTCGAGGATCACCGGCACAGGCCCCTTAGCCGCAGCCGGAGTGGTCAACGTCATCTGAATATCCTCGCTGATCGCCGGATAACTCGAATTGTCCACATGACCTCATAAATTTCCCGATCGAAATCCTCCACAATTTCCGGCCGCGGCTGCTTCAACCACATCTCAGCCATCTTGATCTTCTTCCCATTCTTGAGCGTCAGCGGGTCCGGCAGATCGGGATATGGATTAGCCTTCGACTCATCGTAGTTCACCGCATTTGGCGCCTCAGCGTTTCTGCCATCCGCCCCGCGCCGCAGCGATGAAATGTGCAGCAGATCCATCATCCTCTGTTGGTCTTCCTGGACAGTCAGCTGTACCTGAAAAGCCCAGATCCCCGCAGGAACCAATACCCCCAGCGAAATCGATCTGCGTCGTCTCTGAGCGGCGCCGGTTTGTCAAGTGCCGGAGGTTGTGCGAACCTGTTGGCATGACGATCAAGCCCACCTACGACGATGCGAATTTAATTCTCCGGCTATATGAAATGCGGCGGGATGAGAAGATGCGCACCGCCCGGGACTGGTTCGCCCAGAACTTCCATTTCAAAACTCTGGAAGAGTACAACCGGCAATGCCCGGCCAGCTCGTCCATGAACGCCTATTCCCGCATGGTAATGAGCTACTGGGAAATGGTGGCCTCGTTTATCACCAGCGGCGTTTTGAATCAGGAGTTGTTCTTCTCGAACGGCATGGAGATGCTGTTCGTCTGGGAGAGGATTCACGATCTTGTCCCGCAGATCCGCCAGGCCCACAAAAATCCCACCGCCTATCAAAATCTGGAGACAGTATCTATAGCCTTCATCAAATGGCTAAACGAGCGCGCCCCCGAAGCCCACACCGCCTTCGCCGCCCGAATCGGCTAGCTCGGCGCAAACACTGTTTTGGTGGGGCGCCTACCCACCAAGAGGAATTACGGAGGGCGCGCTACAATTCTGTAGTGCAACGAAATCTCATAATGCTGCTGGCGATGCTGGCACACGCTGAAACTAATGTGGTGCTTATCAAGGCGGGGCGG
>WNFJ01720584.1_pt2 | contig 18385 bp, 18 predicted proteins | sample 5400461 | NCBI WGS metagenome assembly WNFJ01 (sample SAMN13153349, study PRJNA577476) | soil metagenome | isolation source: 115 cm saprolite on Douglas fir-dominated hillslope | place: USA:California | collected 2013-09-17
CCAGGTTGTCCGCGCGCTCAACGGTGAGCCGAAGGGGCTCAGCCTCGCCCATCATGGAACCGTGGTGGCTGCCTGTCCCAGTTGGGGGTCTTCGTGCACGATGTCATCGTCATCGGCGCGGGGCTGGTCGGGCTCTCGACCGCGATGGCGTTGCTCGGGGAGCGGCCTGCGCTGCGGGTTGCCGTCCTTGAGAAAGAGCAGGCGGTCGGGATACATCAGAGCGGCCACAATTCCGGCGTCATTCACGCGGGCCTCTACTACAAGCCCGGGAGCCTGAAGGCACGGTTCTGCCGCGAAGGAAGGCAGGCGCTGACCGAATTCGCGGAAGCCCGCCAGATTCCCTACCGGCTGACCGGGAAGCTCGTGGTGGCCACGGATTCCGGTGAGCTGAGCCGGCTCGATGACCTGGCTGAGCGCGGACGCGCGAACGGGCTGGCCGTCAGGGAACTGGGGCCAGCGGAGTTCGCGGAGATCGAGCCTGGCGTCCGTGGAATCCGCGCGCTGCACATCCCGGAGAGCGGCGTGATCGACTACCGGAAGGTCTCCGCGGCCTACGCCGAGGACATCGCGAGCCGGGGCGGCGCCGTGCTGTGCGGGCACGGCGTGCGCGAACTCCACCGGACCGGGGACGGCTGGACGGCCGAGACGGCCGCCGGGCCGCTGCGGGGCCGGGCCCTGGTCGCCTGCGCCGGCCTGCAGGCCGATCGCGTCGCGGCGATGGCCGGCCAGGGCGGCAATGAGTACAGGATCGTTCCGTTTCGCGGGGATTACTATACGTTCCGGGCTGATGCGGCCGATTACGTGCGGGGACTCGTCTACCCGGTCCCCGACCCCGCGTTCCCTTTCCTCGGCGTCCACTTCACCCGCGGCATCGACTGGACGTTGCACGCGGGACCGAACGCGGTGCCCGCCCTGGCCCGGGAAGGGTATGGCCGGATGTCAGTGAATGGCCGAGACCTCCTCGATACCCTGCGGTTCCCCGGCATGCGCAAGCTGGCGCGATCGTATGCGGGCACGGGCGCCATGGAGATCTGGCGTGACCTGGTGAAGCCGGCCTTCCTCGCCGAGATGCGGCGTTACCTGCCGGCGATCCAGTCACGGGACGTCACGTTCGGGCCGTCCGGGATCCGCGCCCAGTGCCTCAGCCGTTCGGGGGCGCTCGTCGACGACTTCCTGATCGAGGAATCCGACGGCGTCATCCACGTCCTGAACGCCCCGTCCCCGGCCGCGACGGCCTCGATAGTTATCGGGCGGCACATCGCCGCGCGCGCCGTCGATCACTTCGCTCTCTAAGCACCCACACTGACGAACGCCATCGTGACCGGCGCATCGCTCAGGTTGCGCCACGCATGCCGGGTGCCGTTCTGGACGATCGTGTCGCCCTGCCGGAGCTGAGTAAGGCGGCCATTGTCGAGTTCGAGCCAGACCTCGCCTTCGAGCACGACGCCGTAGTCCACCGAGTCCGTCGTGTGCATCCCCGGGTTGGCCGGCTCGAAGAGATCGGTGATTCCCGGCGACGTCACCCGCTGCTCGACAGCAGTGGCCGCCGGGTCGAACGCGCCGTCACCGGGAGGGAACGCTCATTGGGAGGCTACGACGACTTCGACGCCGGCGGCGGACAAGGCGTCGCATACGTCGGCATCCGGCGTGCGGTCGGTGATCAGCATCTCGACCGCGTCCAGCCGCACGATATGCGCGAACGCGCTGCGGCCGAACTTCGAGGAGTCGGCGACCACCATCGTGCGCTGTGCCGACCCGATCATCTCCGCCATCATCTGCGCTTCTTCCAGATTCGTCGTGGTCAGCCCGCCACGCGGCGACACGCCGCCCACGCCGATGACGGCGATGTCCGCGCTGATGCCCTCCGTGCCGGGGAATGCGACGGGCCCGATGGTGACATGGGACGCCACGCGGCAACTGCCCCCGAGGACGTAGACGTCGCGCACCGCGCTGGTCGGCAGGGCCGCGGGCAGCCGGAGGTTGTTCGTGACGATTGTGACGTTCCGCCGCACTCCGAGCGCGCGAGCGACTGCGAGCGTCGTCGTGCCGCCGTTGATGAGGACGGTCTCCCCGTCGGCGATCCGCTCCGCGGTCGCGGAAGCGATGCGGCGCTTCTCGTCGCGGTGCACCGCTGACCGGTCGGTGAACGACGTGTCGGAGCTGGCCAGCCCCGACACGGTCACGGCTCCGCCATACGTGCGCGAGACCGCGCCGCGCCGCGCCAGCCAGTCGAGATCGCGGCGCACGGTATCGGCGGAGACTCTGAACGCCTCCGCGAGCTCGATCACCGTGGCCTGGCCGTGCTCCTCGACGAACGTGGTCAGCAGCGCACGGCGCCGTCCGGGGAGCGCACCGTCGGCGTCAGGTTCGGGGGTCCGTTGCCGGGGGGCCACGGCGCACCTCCTTCGTTGGGTCACTCTAGCCGCCACCCCATGGGCGGCGTAAGTGCCGTTTTTTGCAAATCTCTGCCGAACTAGGCTTGACCTGTAAGCATATAGCAGCTAACTTCGGCACCAGAATAGAGCAGAACCGCAGAGTCCTGCATCGGATTGCATCGCCTCCGCATGACCCCAAGGAGTCCGAATGCCTGTCTCGCACAAGCACAGTGGTTCACCGATGAGCCGACGTAGCTTCGTCAAGGGTGCCGGGGCGGTGCTGGCCGCGGGGGCTGCCGCGCCCGTCCTGGCCGCCTGCGGCGCTGGCAGCGCGAGCGGCACCACGAGCGGCGGCAAGACGACCATCACGTTCGCGAGCGCGCAGTTCTTCGCCAAGTCGACGATCGGCCAGATGGTCAACGAGTACAACAGCTCCCAGAAGCTCGTGCATGTGCAGTTCCAGGAGTTGCCTACGCCGAGCCAGAGCACCGAAGTCCACCAGCAGCTCGTGCAGTCGCTGTCGCGGCGGGACGGCAGCCTCGACGTGGATCTCGGAGTTCGCCGCCGCCGGCTGGTCCGCCGTGCTCGACGGCTATTTCCCGGCGTCGACACGGGCCCAGTACTTCCCCGGTGTCATCGACGCGTGCACCTACCAGGGCCACCTGCACTCGCTGCCCTGGTACCTGGACGCGGGCATGCTGTACTACCGCAAGGATCTGCTCGGGGCGGCCGGTATCGGTGTCCCGGCGTCGTGGGCCGAGCTCGTCACCGCCGCGCAGAAGCTGACCAAGTCGGGCAAGGTCTCCGACGGCTTCAACTGGCAGGCCAAGCAGGCCGAGGTGCTGGTCTGCGACCTCGTGGAGTTCATCGGCTCCAACGGCGGATCGATTCTCGCCGCCGACGGCAAGACGGTGACCATCGCCGAGCCCAAGGCCGTCGAGGCGGTTCAGTTCATGGCCGACACGTTCGGCAAGGACAAGATCACCCCCAAGGCCGTGCTCTCCTGGGACGAAGAGCCCAGCCGGATGCCGTTCACCGGCGGCCAGGCGGCATTCCTGCGCAACTGGTCGTATGTGTGGTCGGACGCGCAGGACACGTCCACGTCGAAGGTCGCGGGCAAGGTGGGGGTGACCAAGCTGCCGGTCTTCCCCGGCGGCACGAGCACCGCGTGCCTCGGCGGATACCAGTTCGGCATGAACGCCGCGAGCACCAAGAAGAGCGCGTCCATCGACTTCCTCACGTGGATGTCCAGCCCGGCCACACAGCTGAAGTGGGCGACCCAGCTCGGCCTCGCGCCGAGCCGGCCGTCCGTCTACGACCAGCCCGCCCTGGCCAAGAGCAACCCGTTCATGGTGTCGTTGCGGAATATCTTCACCGGTGGCACGCCGCGCCCGAAGACCCCCAAGTACTCGCAGATCAGCCTGGCGATACAGGCCGGGGTGTCCACCGCCCTGGCGACGGGCAACGTGCAGTCGAACCTGACCTCGACCAAGACGCAGGTCGAGCAGATCATCGGGTGACGAGCCATGTCCCGCTCACCATCGGTAACCGCACCGGCCCGGACGGAATCTGATCATCGCGGAGTACCGCCGGATGGCGGACGTCACGGCCTGGGTGTACCCCGGGTCCTGGGCACGCGCTCGTGGCGCCAGTCGCTGACGCCGGTCATCCTGATCGTGCCGATGCTCGCGAGCCTGCTGGCCGTGTCGCTGTACCCGGTGCTGCGCACCATCTGGCTGGGCTTCCGCAACACCAGCCTGGCGATCCAGGGCGACAAGTTCACCGGCCTGGCCAACGCGCGGCGGCTCACCCACGACGCCATCTTCTGGAAGGCCTGGCGGCAGACCCTTGAGTTCACCGCCATCTCGACGCTCGTGGAGACGCTGCTCGGCCTGCTGATAGCCCTGGCCCTGTACAAGAAGTTCCGGGGTCGAGGCCTCGTCCGCGCGGCGGTCCTGGTGCCATGGGCGATCCCGACGGTGGTCACCTCCCGCATGTTCGGCTGGCTGTTCGACCAGGGTGGCGTCGTGAACTACCTGCTGGTGACCCTGCACATCGTCAGGGTCCCGGTGAATTTCCTCGGTTCGACGACGCTGGCGCTGCCGACGCTGATGCTGGCCGACATCTGGAAGACCACGCCGTTCATGGCGTTGCTGCTGCTCGCTGGTCTGCAGACCATCCAGCCGTCGCTCGCCGAGGCCGCCCGCATCGACGGGGCGTCGACCTGGCAGTACTTCTGCCGGGTGCGGCTGCCGTTGCTGATGCCGACCCTGCTCATCGCCGCGCTGTTGCGGGCCCTGGACGCGTTCCGCGTCTTCGACCTGCCCTACGTGGTGACTGGCGGCGGCCCGGCCAGCAGCACAGAAACGATGTCGACCTACGCCTACAAGACGCTCTTCTCGGGCCTTCAGCTGGGCTACGGCTCGACGATGGCCACCGCGATGTTCGTCACCGAAGCCCTCATCGCCGGTGCATTCGGGCTGTTCATCGTGCGGCGCATGCGACAGGAGGGCTGATCATGGCTACCATCGCGCAGCCGCGCGCCACTGGCGGCCCCCGCCAACTCGCCCGCCGCGGCGGGTTTGGGTTCCTGGTGGTGGCGATCGTCGGCTGGTCGCTGTTCCCGTTCGTGTGGGAGATGATCACCTCCTTCGAGCCCGATAAGGACCTGTCCCGGTTCGCGCCCCAGTGGCTGCCAATCCCCGGCGGCACGTTGCAGCACTACCGCAACGTGTTCGTCGCGAAAAACTTCGCTCCCTACATCGTCAACAGCGTGATCGTCGATGTGAGCGCCACCGCGGTCGCCCTGGTGTTCGCCGGGCTCGCCGCGTACTCCCTCGCCCGGCTGCCGATGCGCGGCAAGGGACTCGTGCTGGGGCTGGTGCTCGCCGTGTCCATGTTCCCGCAGATCTCGATCGTCACCCCGCTGTACGAGATCATGATCAGGCTGCACCTGCTCGACACCTACACCGGGCTCTCCGGGGTGTACATCGGGCTGGCGTTGCCGCTGATGGTCTACATCCTCTGGGGACACTTCCGCGCCATTCCCCGCGAGCTCGATGAGGCCGCGAAGATCGACGGTGCCGGGCCGCTGCGCACGTTCTGGAGCGTGATCATTCCGGTCGCCCTCCCCGGCGTAGTTCCGGCCGCGCTACTCGGTTTCATCGCCTCGTGGAACGAGTTGCTGCTCGCCCTGTCGTTCACGACCTCTCCGGCGCACCAGACCATCCCGGTCGGGATCGCGAACTTCACCGGCTTGTATTCGATCCCCTGGGGCGATATGGCCGCGGCGTCGGTGGTCGTCACCTTGCCCCTCGTCGTGCTGGTGCTGATCTTCCAGAAGCGGATCGTCGAAGGCGTGACCGCCGGGGCGATCAAGGGATGAACACCGCCACCAGCATCGGCTGGCGCGACACCTACCTCCGGATCGCCGAGCGCCTGATCACCAGGGCGGGGACGGCGCGGCCGATACTGACCGGTGCCAACGCCTGTGTTGACGCGATCTTCCATATCGATGCCGATCGGCTCGCCCGGCTCGCCGCGCCCTCGGCCATACCCCCTGCCGCACCCTCGGCCGCACCTTCGGCGGAGCCCCTGGCCGCGCCCTCGGCCGCGCCCTCGGCGGATGACGAGAGGGGTATCGAGCTGTGCGATCGTGTTCTCAAACGGATCACGGCCGGACGAGGCGGAGAGCTGCTGACCCGGGCCCTCCCGACCGGCAGCAGGTCGGAGGCACCGGCCCGCAGGCGTCGTGGACGCTGGCCACGGTCGGCGCCCCTAGCGTCCTGGCCCTCGCCGACCGGAGTGCCGAGCAGCTCGCGGTGATCGACCCGCGCACCGGTGTCTGCGCGGACGGCACGGTGGTGGCCGCGGGATCGCTCACCCCGTCCGGCCGCGCCACGAAGCTGCCGCATTGCATCCTCGAGTTCACGGCGGGGACCACCGGCCGGCAGCTGGCGGTGTCCCGGTCAAGCCGCATCATCCTGCGCTTCGGCGAGGAGCCGATCGAGCGCGACGAGGCGTTCTTCGCGATGGCGCCAGCGTTGGCGTCATCCGCCGGGGCCGGGCTGTTGTCCGGCCTGAATGTGCTGGCCGATGCCGACACCGCTGACCGGGACTGGCTGGCCGCACTGGCCTGGGCGTGGTCGGATGCGGGCCTTGCTGTCATCCACCATGAACTCGCCGAGTTCCTCACCGCGAAGCGGCTGCGCGAGGCCGTGGGCTCACCGGCGGCCACCTCGCTCGGGCTGAGCCTGTCCGAACTGTTCATGCTGACTGGCGCGGGCGGCGATCCGCGCCTGCTGGCACGGGATGTCGCCGAGCGGTACGGAGCCCGGCGGGTGATCGTTCATGCCGACGACTGGGCTCTGGCGGTACACCGCGACGACGCGCAGCACCAGGAAGACGTAGTGCTGGCCGGCAACGCATTCGCCGCCGCCCGCGCCCGCGTCGGACAGCCCGCTACCGTCCTCGACCCAGCGGAGGAGGCCACTTACACCGACGACCTTCCACCCCGTGGAGCCCTGGGTGATGGCTGGCATGCCGTCTGCGTGCCCGCACCGCATCTACGGCGGCCCGCGGGCACCGTCGGACTCGGGGACACGTTCGTGGCCGGTGTCCTTCTCGCCGAGAGCCTGCCGTAGCGACCTTTCCTGACCGGACTAGAAACGATCACAAGGAGAACGAACATGTCAACAGCGGCCGTTCCGCAGGACCCGGGAAAGATCCGCGGCCTGCAACGCGTCACGAGCGGAGCCGGTTTCTTCGAGATCTGCGCCCTGGATCATCTGTCGGACTTCGCGGAGTTGCTGGCGGAGGATCCCGCCACGGTCACCTTCGCCGACGTCGTTACCGCGAAGGATGGCCTCGTGCGAGCGCTGTCGCCGAGCGTGTCGGCGTTCCTGCTCGATGCACGCTACGGGCTGGATACCGTCGCGACCGGCGCACTGCCCGGCACGGTCGGCCTGATGGCCTCGATCGAAGACGAGGATTACTCGATTCCCGAAGGCCCGCGCCGCACCCGGTACCGGGAAGGCTGGAGCCTGCGGCAGATCAAGCTGGTCGGCGCCGACGTGGCGAAGCTGCTGTGGTTCTACCGGCCCGACAGCGACGCAAGCGCGGCCGAACACCAGCGATACGTGGTGCGCAGCCTGGCCGACGAATGCGCCCGGCTGAGCCTGCCCCTGGTCGTCGAGCCGATCTGGTATCCCCTTCCTGGTGAGGACGCGAGTTCGCCGCAGTGGAAGGCGGCCCGCGTCGAGGGCATCCTCGCTTCGGCGTTCGAGGCGAATTCGCTCGGCGTGGACATGCTCAAGGTGGAATTCCCTGGTTACGTCGACACGCAGGCCGGGCGCGACAGCGCCGCCGCGGCGTGCAAGGAACTCGACGCCGGGGTCGACGTGCCCTGGGTGATCCTGTCGGCTGGCGTCGGGTATGAGGACTTCAAGGCGCAGGTGGATATCGCCTGCCGGGCGGGCGGCTCCGGCTACCTCGCGGGCCGGTCCATCTGGCGTGACGCGACGTCGACGCATAACCCAGCCGACCGCGAGGCCGCCGTGGCACAAGCACGTGCGCGGCTCGACGAGCTCAACGCCATCACCCGCGCCAACGGTCGGCCCTATGTGGCGGCGCGCAGCCTGCCCGATGTCATTGAGGCGATGCCCGATGGATGGTTCACCAGGTGGCACCCGACCGACTGACCCGGTGATCGTGGAGGTCGTTCCCCGTGCAGCCGATCGTGCTCGAGCCCAACATGCCGGCCACGTTCTATCGCGGCGCCGGACGGATCGAGCGGCTGCGCGGCGGCTCCCCGGCCGGCCGGGAAGGCCGGCCCGAGGACTGGATCGCCTCCACGACGTCCCGGTTCGGCCGCGACACCGACGGGATGACACGGCTGGCCGATGGGTCGCTGCTGGCGGGCGTGATCGCTGAGGACCCGGTCGCGTGGCTGGGCGCCGAGCACGTCGCCCGCCACGGTGCGGATCCGGCGCTGCTGGTGAAACTGCTCGACGCCGGGCAGCGGCTGCCGCTGCACGCCCACCCCGGCCGAGGCTTCGCGGCGAAGCACCTGGCGAGCCCCTATGGAAAGACCGAGGCGTGGATCGTGCTGGAAGCAACCCCCGGCGCGAGCGTCCATCTCGGGTTCACCCGAGAGGTCAGCGCCGCCGAACTCACCGGGTGGGTCCGCGCCCAGGACGTCGAGGCGATGCTCGCCGCGACCAACCGGGTGCCGGTGGCGCCCGGTGACACCGTGCTGTGCCCCGGGGGGACACCGCACGCGATCGGCGCGGGAATCCTGCTCATCGAGCTGCAGGAACCGACGGACTGGTCGGTCATCATGGAATGGCGCGGCTTTCCGCTCGGCCCCGGCGACGTTACTCCCGGCCTGCCCCTCGACGAAGCGCTGGCCTGCGTCGACCGGCGGGCCTGCCCGCCCGGGCGGTTGAACGCGATGCGTGGCCGGCCGCTGAACCGGGCGATCGGCTCGCTGCTGCCCGAGGCAGCCAACCCGTTCTTTGTGGCGGAACGAGTCGATAGCCGCGTGAGCGGCCACCTGTCACCGGGCTACGGAGTGCTGGTGGTGACCGGCGGTAACGGACGGCTCAGCACGGAGACCGGCTCATCAGTCCTGATCAGCCGCGGAAGCACCGTGCTCATCCCGCACGCGGCCGGCGCCTGCAGGCTGGCCGGCGATGTCCAAGCCGTCCGCTGTCTCCCCGCCGCCTAGTGCTGGTTGGGCTACGGGCTTTGTAGGCCTCTCGCGGCGCATTGGACTGGGCGACCTGTACGCCAACCGCTAGCCTCGTGGGTCGTGTTGTGGACCGATGAGTTTCGCATCTTCACGAGGTCGAAGGTTCACGAGAGGCTGCCGCAACGCTGGGAGGATTCACGATGGCAGAACTGATCGCTGACCTGTTCATCTCGCTCGACGGGTTCGCCGCGACGGTGGACGCAGGCCCTTACTTCGGCTACTCCGGCCCGGAACTGGAGAGCTGGGTGCACGACGCTCTCGACCAGCCTCAGCTCATAGTCATGGGCCGCGTCACCTATGAGGCGCTGTCGAAGATTTCGTCATCCGCCACCGACGAGGTCAGCACCCGGATGAACGATCTTCCGAAGGTGGTCGTCTCGAACACCCTCCAGGACCCGCTGGCCTGGCCCAACACCCGCCTCGTCCGAGGCAATCTCGCGGAGCAGATCGGGACGCTGAAACAGCAGTCCGGCGATCCGCTCCGCTCGATTGGCAGCATCACGCTGGTGAAGAACATGATGAAGCTCGGGCTGGTCGACCGGCTCCGGGTCACGATCTTTCCCCTCATCCTGGGGGACGCTGGCCGGGAGCCGGTCTATGCCGGTCATTCGCAGGCCGGTCTGGAGCTGACCAGCACCAAGGTCCTGGACTCCCGGCTTGTCATGCTCGAATACCGGCCCGCCGGGTTGCCGGGTTAAAGGCCCGCTTCTGCTGGCATCATCACTTGTCCGGCCGCACCCAGATATTTCGCTCGTACATAAGTTCAACTTGCCTGGCTGTCACCTCACGGCGATATTCCGCATGCCCGTATGGAGCATGGTCCAGGTAGATATTCTTCGGGTAGACCGGTTCTTCGTAGATGAGCTGGTACTGCTCGGTGGTGAGGTCCTTGATCCAGTTGTCCCACTGCGCATTCGCGCGGAACCGGCGTAGCGCTTCGATGTCGACAGTCCCGGCCACCCAGGAGGACCCGCCACTGTAGTCGTGCCGCCCGACAATCTGCCCACGGTAGTCGATCACAGCCGACCCGCCACCGAAAGTATCGATCGCGATATCCGAGTCCGCGTGCAGATAATAGGTGCCGACGTTACACGCGATCAGATAGAAATTGTTGTCGAGGGCGCGCGCGCGATTCTGGATCTCGAAGAGGCCGTTGCCGACGTGCGGGTGCGGATATGGGCCGCGGTACACAATCTCTGCGCCGTTCATCGCCAGGCCACGTGCGTTCTCGGGGTACGAGCCCTCGTTGGCCATCAGGAATCCGAGCCGGCCGATTTCCGTGTCCGCGACTGGATAGAATGCATCCAGGTTACGGCCGTACAGCTCAATCCACTTGTCCCAGACATTGTGCGGGGTCACCGAATGCTCGACCGGCAGGAGTGGCACCACTTTATGATGCCTCAGAATTATATCGCCGTCCGGGCTGAGGATAAATCCAACGTTGAAGAAGCGCTCCGGAAATTCCGGATGACGGGCTTTAGCCTGCGCCATCAAGAAAACGTTCCACTGCCGGGCGAGCCGGCCGAGGTAATCTGTCTCAGGGCCCGGGATGTCGATCGCGCATTCCCGCGCAAACTCTTCGTGATCGAGGTCGAGGACTTCGTCGTTGAAACCCTGCAAGGCGCCTTCTGGGATGGCGATGAGCCGCACCGGCAGGTCCAGGCTGGACAGCCACGATGCGGCCTTGATCAGGTGGGAGAGGTGCTCAAGGTTGGTCTGGATCTCATCGCGGCGGCTGATGCCGCGCATCGTGGGGACCAGGCCTATGGCCTGATAAGGCTCGATCATGACTAGTCCCTTCGGCCCGCAGAGGCTCCGCTCCAAGTCGGCCCGCTCATCGTGTGTTGCCCCAAGTTCTACCGGGCGGCCCGGTGTCTGTCTGTACCGGGCGCACATGAGGTTTGTCATGGGCAACCCGGCGAGAGCGGACGACTGATCCCCCTACGCTGTTTGCCGCAGAGGTTCGCGGGGCCGCCCTCTGTGCTTCCACGATCACGATGCCGCAGGAGGTCGAAACCCGCGATGGAGAGGTCAACGGAGGATACGGCCGGGGCCGGTATCCAGGTGATCGCCCGCGCCGCCGACATCCTGCGGGCGCTGCGGTCGGCTCCCGAGGGACTGTCCCAGGCCGAGGTCGCAGATCGCGTCGGCCTGGCCCGGTCGACGATCCACCGGCTGCTGAACGCGTTTGAGAACGAGGACCTGGTCGAGTCCGGGGGACCGCGGGGCCGCTACGGGCTGGGACCGGAAATCGGCCGCATGGCCGACACCGCCAGGCGGGGATTGCTCTCCAGCATTCACCCGCTGCTCGAAGAGCTTTCGCAGGAGGCCCGCTTCCCCACCCCTGGGTATTTGCTATCTCACTGAGGCATCGAACGCGTTGTGCGGCGGATGTTTCGTTCTCGTTGCGTTGTCGCAGTGGTGCAGAAACGGACCCTTCCTAACGTCAGTGTTCGGGCTGAGTCCCGATCATGACCACCGATAGCCGACTCGGAGGATAGGCCGATGACAACAACGACGGGTAAAGATGCGGCGCCGCGGGCGGCGACGAATTCTGGCCGGTGGATCGAGGAGTGGCGCCCGGAGGACGCCGGCTTCTGGGAGCGGGTCGGTTCACGGGTGGCGCGCCGCAACCTGGTGTTCTCGATCTTCTCGGAGCATGTGGGTTTCTCGATCTGGAGCCTGTGGTCGGTGTTCGTTCTGTTCCTGACTCCGGCCTATGGGATCAGCCACGATCTGAAGGCCGCCGCGGCGGAGAAGTTCCTGCTGACGACGCTGCCGACCGCGCTGGGTGCTGGCGTCCGGTTGCCGTACACCTTCGCGGTGGCGAAGTTCGGTGGCCGCAACTGGACGATTGTGAGCGCGGCCTTGCTGCTGGTGCCGACGGTCGCGGCGGCGATCGTGCTCAAGCCCGGTGTCTCTTACGGCACGCTGTTGGTGACCGCCGCGCTCGCGGGCGTGGGCGGTGGCAACTTCGCGTCCTCGATGGCCAATATCAACTCCTTCTATCCGGAGCGGCTCAAGGGCTGGGCATTGGGTGTGAACGCCGGTGGCGGCAATCTGGGCGTGGCCATCGTGCAGTTGGCCGGGCTGGCGGTGCTGGCCACGGCGGGCAAGGGGCATCCGCGGGTGCTGCTCGGCATATACATCCCGCTCGTCGTGCTGGCCGCGCTGGGTGCGGCGCTGTTCATGGACAACATCGCGCATGTGCGCAACGACAAGCGAGCGTTGCGGGAGGCCTGCCGTGATCCGCATACCTGGATCATCGCGTTCCTGTACATCGGCACGTTCGGTTCGTTCATCGGCTTCAGCTTCGCTTTCGGCCAGGTGCTGCTGAACCAGTTCGGTGCGCACTTCTTGGCTGCGGGCAAGGTCGACCCGGTCAAGATCGCCTACCTGACGTTCCTTGGTCCGCTGGTCGGCTCGCTAATCCGGCCTGTCGGCGGCTGGCTGGCCGACCGGGTCGGTGGCGCGCGGACCACGTTCTGGAACTTTGCCGTGATGGCACTGGCCGCAGGGATCGTGCTGGCCGCGTCGCGGCAGAAGTCGCTGGAGCTGTTCTACGTCGGGTTCATCGCGCTTTTCGTACTGTCGGGCATCGGTAACGGATCGACCTACAAGATGATCCCGGCGATTTTCCGCAGCAAAGGACAGCTGAGTATCGCCGCCGGCACTGACCCGGACACCGCCGAACATGATGCGCGCCGGATGGCGAACGCGGTCATCGGTATCGCCGGGGCGGTCGGCGCGTTCGGCGGCGTGCTGGTCAACATCGCGTTCCGGCAGTCGTTCCTGGCCTACAAGACCGGTGACGCGGCCTACATCGGGTTCATCGTCTTCTACGCGGCCTGCGTGGGCCTGACCTGGCTGGTCTACCTCCGCGCCGCCAGCCGGCGACGCCTGGCCGACATCTGAACGGACCGGTGGCTAGTACCGCCGCGTCCCGTCGTGATTACTGGCTCGCTCGGGTTCGTAGGCGAGCCGGTAACCGCGCTTCACGACGGTCTGGATGATACGTGGGTCGCCGAGGGCGGTCCGGAGCCTGCCCACGGCGACCTCGACGGCATGTTCGTCGCCGCCCTCGCCTGGCGTGATCTTCAGCAGATCGGCGCGGGAGACAACATGACCGGGCCTGCCGGTCAGTTCCCGCAATAGCGCCATGCTCGCGCTGCTGAGCCGGACTAGGCGGTCGTCCACCACGACGGCGTGCCCGCGCACGTCCAGCATGTGGCCCGCAAGGGGCAGCAGCCGTCCGCGGCGAATCGGGAGCTGCTCGACGATCGCCCGGACCAGGGCACCCAGGCGGCCGCGGGCGGGCTGAATCACCGGGATGTCTTCCTGCTGGAAGGGCCCGGCGGTTACCGGGCCGACACAGGCCGGCACGACCGGTCCGCGCAGCGCGATGCGCACCGCACGGCCGCAGCCCTGCTCATCGGCGGCACGCAGGAAGCTCGCCGCGGCCGGCGCGCTGGTGAAGGCCACCGCGTCGAGGCCGGCGACGCTGACGGCCTGGATCAGGCGCCGCAACGGCACGGTATCCTCCGGCAGCACCCAGCGATAAACGGGCACCTCGATCACCTCGGCGCCAGCGAGCCGCAGTGTCTGCACGACATCAGGCAGCGGCTCACCGTGCAACTGGACCGCGATCCTCTTCCCTTCCAGGTCGTAGGAGGCGATCAGGTGGCCCAGGACCTCGCTGGAGGACTCGGACTCCGGCGACCACGCCTCACGCAGGCCGGAGGCCCGGATCGCGCCACGGGCCTTCGGGCCGCGCGCCAGCACGGTGGAGCGGTCGATGGCCGCCGTCAGCTTCTCGACAAGACCCCAGGTGTCGGCGGCCTCGATCCATCCGCGGAACCCGATGCCTGTCGTGGCGACGACGATGTCCAGCGGAGCAGCAAGGCAGCGCTCGGTCGCGGCGCGCAGCTCGCTGTCGTCGGCCAGGGGCACGATCCTGATCGCGGGCGCGTAGACCACCTTCGCGCCACGGCGTTCCAGCGCCGCGCCGAACTCCTCGCGGCGGCGGGCAGCGGTGATGCCGATCGTGTACCCCGCCAGCGGCTCGATTTCCGGCGCGTCACCGCTCACTCGGTGTCTCCCGCTCGCCTGCGGGGCGCCTTGAGGCACCGCCTTCCCTCGTCGCTCGTCCCTCGCTCCTGAGTCCAGGCGGCGCCGCGCCCCTCCGGCTCGCTCACTGCCACCACCTGGACCAGGCCGTCGCGCGTTCGCACGTCATAGACCGGCACGGCGACCGTCTCGTCGTCGAGGCAGACCCCGGTGCGCAGATCGAAGACCTGCTTGTGCAGCGGGGATGCGACAGTCGGGATCTCACCCCGGCTTCCCACGATTCCGCGGGAGAGCACGAAGACGCCGGTGAAGGGATCCTGGTTACCGATGGCGTGCAGGGTGCCATCGAACATGCGGAACAGTGCCAGCTGCGCCCCGCCGATCAGGGCCGCGACGCCCCGCTCCGGCTGCAGGTCGCAGTAGCGGCACACAACCGTCCATGCGCTTGTCGTCGGCGCCGTGATCGACTCCGCTGCCGCGCCGGTCACCGGACCACCTCCAGCGTCGGGCCGGCCAGCCGGACCGGCACGGGCAGTGCGGCCGGGCGTGGCTGGCCGCGCTCGGAGATGAAGGCGATGCTCGGGTCCGGCGTGCCGGGGGCGTTGACGAAGGACACGAAACGGCGCAGTCGCTCGGGGTCGGCCAGGACCGCGGCCCATTCGTCTTCGTACCGCTCGACATGCCGGGCCATGGCCGCGTCGAGTTCGCCGCCGATGCCCAGACTGTCATTGACGACGACCGAGCGCAGGTAGTCGAGGCCCCCCGGCAACGTCTGCAGCCAGCTGGCGGTGCGTTGCAGCCGGTCGGCGGTGCGGATGTAAAACATGATGAACCGGTCGATGGTGCGGACCAGGGTCTCGGTGTCGACGCTGGCCAGCAGCAGATCGGCGTGCCGCGGCCGGAATCCGCCGTTGCCACCGACGTAGAGATTCCAGCCGCTCTCGGTGGCGATGACGCCGATGTCCTTGCTCTGTGCCTCGGCGCATTCGCGGGCGCAGCCTGAGACTCCAGCCTTGATCTTGTGCGGCGAGCGGATGCCCCGGTACCGCAGCTCCAGTTCAATCGCCAGCGCTACCGAGTCCTGCACGCCGTAGCGGCACCAGGTCGAGCCGACGCACGACTTCACCGTCCGGAGGGCTTTGCCGTAGGCGTGCCCGGACTCGAACCCCGCGTCCACCAGCCGCCGCCAGATCGCCGGCAGCTGCTCGACTCGCGCGCCGAGCAGGTCGATACGCTGCCCGCCGGTGATCTTCGTGTAGAGGCCGAAGTCGCGGGCGACCTCGCCGAGGACGATGAGCTTCTCCGGCGTGACCTCGCCGCCGGCGATGCGCGGCACCACCGAATAGGTGCCGTTGCGCTGGATGTTGGCCAGGAAGTGGTCGTTGGTGTCCTGCAGCGCAGCCTGCTCGCCGTCGAGGACGTGGCCGTGCTCGAGGCTGGCCAGGATGGAGGCGACCACGGGCTTGCAGATGTCGCAGCCCCTGCCGCGGCCGTGCCGCTCGATCAACTCGGTGAACGTGACGATCCCGCTCACCCGGACGATGTCGAACAGCTGGGCGCGGGTCTGACCGAAGTGCTCGCACAGCGCCGGGCTCACCGCGACGCCGCTCTCCGCCAGCAGGGTCTTCAGCAGCGGGACGCACGAGCCGCAGCCCGTCCCGGCTTTGGTGGCGGCCTTGATGCCGGGAACATCGGCCAGGCCATGGCCGGTGATCGCGGCAGCGATCGCGTCCTTGGTCACGGCGTGGCAGGAGCAGATCTGCGCATCACCGGGCAGCGCGCCGATCCCTGCTCCAGTGCCCGCATCCACGGGGGCGATCATCGTCACCGGATCGCCGGGGAGCGGGCGCCCGACCAGGGGCCGCAGCATCACGTATTTTGAGGCATCGCCGACGAGCACGCCGCCGAGCAGAGTCTTCGCGTCGTCGGAGACGACGAGCTTGGCGTAGCTGCGCTCAACTGGATTGTTGAGAGTCACCTCGAGCGCGCCGTCGGCGGCGGCCAGGGCGTCGCCGAAGCTGGCGACGTCAACACCCATCAGCTTGAGCTTGGTGGAGGTGTCGGCGTCGGTGAAACTGGCGGTGCCGCCGGTGAGCCGGTCGGCTAGCACCTCGGCCATCGCGTAGCCGGGCGCGACCAGGGCGTAGACCCGTCCACCGACGCAGGCGCATTCGCCGATGGCGTAGACGTCCGGATCGGAGGTCCGGCACCCGTCGTCGATCACGACACCGCCGCGTTCGCCGACCGCCAGGTTGGCGGCGCGGGCAAGCTGGTCGCGCGGGCGCACGCCGGCCGAGAATACGACGACGTCGAGGTCCAGTTCGGTGCCGTCGGCCAGGGTGGCGAGCATCCGGCCACCTTTGCGCTGGATCGAGGTGACCGAGGTGCCCAAGTGCACGGCAACGCCGGTGTCCTCGATCAGCTCACGCAGCAGGGCGCCGCCCCCTTCGTCGACCTGCAGCGGCATGAGCCGTGGAGCCAGCTCCACGACGTGCGGGGACATGCCGAGCAGACGAAGTGCGCGCGCCGCCTCCAGGCCGAGTAGCCCGCCGCCGACGACCATGCCGGCGCGCCCGCCACAGGTGCTTGAGGCCGCGTGCTGCGCCGCCCCGCGGATCGCGTCGAGGTCGTCTAGGGTGCGGTAGACGAAACACCCCGGCAGGTCCTTGCCGGGCACCGGTGGGACGAACGGGTAGGAGCCGGTGGCCAGCACCAGCGCGTCGTAGCCGATGCGGCGACCGCGACTGGTCGTGACGGTGTGCGCGGCGCGGTCGATGCCGGTCGCGGCCTCGTCCACATGCAGCGCATAGTTGTCGGCGTCGTAGCAGCCCTCGGCGACGACATCGAGCTCGGCCGCGTCAACGCCGTCGAAGTAGGACGACAGAGCTACCCGGTCGTAGGCGCGGCGTGGCTCCTCCGACAGCGCGGTCACCCGCCAGCTCCGGCCGGCATCACGATCACGCAGGGCCTCGACAAACCGCTGCCCGACCATGCCGTTTCCGACGACGACGAGGTGGCGACGCCAGTCGTCCTGCATGCTCAGCTCCTCTCTCATACGGTCGCTCGTGCTGGCCGCTTGTCGTGCTCCGGAGGGCGGGCGGGTTGGGGCTGGGCTCCGGGCTCGCCCGGCTCGGTGTCCGCGGCGGCCAGCCAGGCGACGATTCCCTCGACGGCATCGCGACAGGTTCCGCAGCCGGTCGTGGCCCGGGTGCGTGTCGCGATCTCCTCCACCCGCCTGGCCCCGTCCTGCCAGGCTGCGCAGATGCCGGCCTTGGTGACCCCGTTGCACTGGCAGATAGTCGCTCGTCCGGGGAGCACAGTCGGTGACTGCGCGGTCGTCGTGAGGGTGTTGCGGCGCACCATCAACAGCGAGGCCCTGTCCGCCGGCAGGGCTGCACCGCGGTCGAACAGCTGCGTGATCGTGCCGGCTGTGCGGGTGTCGCCGAGCAGAATCGCCCCGATCAGCCGGCCGTCGCGCACGACCAGCTTCTGATAGACGCCGCGGGAGCGATCCATGAAGCGGATCACCTCGACGCCGCCGATGTCGGCTGTATCGTCGAGCACGTCCCAGTCCCAGTCCTGGTCCTCGTCCGTGGCGGCATCGCCGAGACTGGCCAATTCGATGCCCACGGCCTTGAGGCGGGTCACGGTCAGCGAGCCCATGTAGCTCACGGGTTCCGCGGGCCGGGCAATGACCTGTGCGGCGACCCGCGCCTGTTCCCAGGCTGGCGAAACCAGCCCATACGTCTGGCCGTGATGTTCGGCGCACTCGCCGATCGCGAAGATGTCTGGATCGGTGCTGCGCAGCTGGTCATCCACCACGACTCCGGTGGCGACGGCCAGGCCGGCCGCACGGGCGAGTTCCACCCTGGGGCGGACGCCACAGCAGAGCACGAGCAGGTCAGCATCCAGCGCGCTGCCATCGTCCAGCACCACGCCGCACACCTGGCCGTCGTCCTGGCGAACGGCCCGCATCCCCGAACTCGGCCGCACATGTACGCCGAGGGAGCGTGCGGTGCGGGTGAGCACACGCGATGCACCGGCGTCGAGCTGGCGTTCCATCAGCCGCGCGCCGCGCTGGACCAGCGTCACCGGCAGGCCACGTCCGGCCAGGCCACGAGCCGTCTCCAGGCCAAGCACCCCGGCACCGAGCACCGCCGTGTTCCCTGCCTTCGCGGCGAGCTGGTCGATG
>WNFJ01214268.1_pt1 | contig 18383 bp, 17 predicted proteins | sample 5400461 | NCBI WGS metagenome assembly WNFJ01 (sample SAMN13153349, study PRJNA577476) | soil metagenome | isolation source: 115 cm saprolite on Douglas fir-dominated hillslope | place: USA:California | collected 2013-09-17
CAGGCGCACCTGGGTCTACCGGATGATGCCGTCGGCCGCCCACCCGCGGTTCGCCCGCATCGGCAACGGGTCGCTGCGCAGCGCCCCGTTCGATGAGATCGAGCCCGATCCGAACCGGCTGCGGTGGGACCCGCTGCCCATGCCGGACGGCCCGGCCGACTTCATCGACGGCCTGTACACGGTGGCCGGCAACGGCGACACCAAGACACGTAACGGCATGGCTGTGCACCTGTACGCCGCGACGAGTTCCATGGACGGCCGCTATTTCGTCGATTCCGATGGAGAGCTTCTTTTCGTTCCGGAATCCGGTTCTTTGCTGTTGCATACCGAACTGGGCCCGTTGTGGCTGCGGCCGGGTGAGGTTGCCGTGGTCCCGCGGGGCATCAGGTTCCGTGTCGAGCTGCCGGACGGGCAGGCCCGCGGCTACCTCTGCGAGAACTACGGCGCGGCATTCACTTTGCCCGAGCGCGGCCCGATCGGCGCGAACGGGCTGGCGGACGAGCGTGACTTCCTGGCGCCGACAGCGGCGTTCGAGGACCGAAGCGGCGGAGTGCAAGTCGTGCAGAAGTTCGGCGGCAACCTTTGGGCCGCGGACTACGACCATTCCCCGCTGGACGTCGTCGCCTGGCACGGCAGCTATGTGCCGGTCAAGTACGACACGGCCAACTTCATGGCCATCGGCACGGTCAGCTTCGACCACCCCGACCCGTCGATCTACACCGTGCTGACGTCACCGACCGAGACTCCCGGCCTGGCCAACGCGGACTTCGTGATCTTCCCGCCACGGTGGCTGGTCGGCGAGGACACCTTCCGCCCCCCGTGGTACCACCGCAACATCATGTCCGAGTTCATGGGCCTGGTGCGTGGCACCTACGACGCCAAGGCCGAGGGCTTCCTGCCCGGCGGGGCAAGCCTGCACAACACCTTCACCTCGCACGGCCCGGACGCCGAGACATTTGCCCGGGCGAGCAGCGCGAACCTGCGACCGGAGAAGATCGACGGCACCCTGGCGTTCATGTTCGAGAGCCGCTGGATGATGGTCCCGACCCGGCAGGCGATGCAGGCGGCCCACCGGCAGCCCGACTACGACGCTGTCTGGGACGGGCTGACCCGCTCCTTCCCGGCCGACGGCGTAACCCGGTGACTACAGCGCCGCCCGCCGCCCCCGTCGGCCCGGCGCACCCGGATGGCCCGGCGCACCCGGATGGCCCGGCGCACCCGGCCGCCGGGCTGCTTGAGGAGCCCCCGCCCCGCTTCACCGGGGCACTGCCGCTGTGGTATCAGCTTGCGGCGAGCCTGCGCGCGGCCATCGCCGGGCTCGATCACGACGCCCCGACCCGCCTGCCCACCGAGGCGCAGTTCGCCCGGCATTTCGGCGTCAGCGTGACCACCGTGCGCCAGGCGCTGGCCTCGCTGGCCGCGGACGGGCTGATCACCCGGCACCGGCGCCGCGGCACCTTCGCCAACCCCGATGCACTGCGCTCGCGCACGCTGCGGGTACTCGGTTCGGCGGACGCGATCATGGCCCAGCAATCCAGCGACGAGATCCAGGTCCTGGGACGGGCCCGGGTTCCCGGGGGCAGCGGCCCCGCGGCGCGGCTCGGGACGGCCGGGCAAGCCGTCCTCATCCGCCGGCTGCGCCTCGATGGCGGCGTCCCGGTGAGCTACGCCGAGAATTACCTGCGCCCGGAGCACGCCGACCGCATCACGGACGAAGCACTGATTGCCGCACCGATCACCAAGATCCTGCATAACGACCTGTCGTTGCCGCTCACCCGGATCGACAACGCGGTCTCAGCCCGCACCGCAACGGCCGGCCTGGCCGCCCTGCTGCGCGTTGATGTGCTCAGCCCGGTGCTGGTATCGGACAACGTCACCTACGCGGCCGGCGGGACCCCGGTCGACGTGGCCCGGATCCACTACCGCGGCGACCGCTTCACCTTCGCGATCTCCCTGGACATCCCGTAACCCCGGCTTATCGAAGCCGGGGTCACGGCGTCCGGCGGCCACCGGAGAGTCCGGGCTACCGGGATTTTGCCGTGGCTTTGTTCCGGAGGGCGAGTCCGGCCAGCGCTCCAAGAGCGGCCAGCCCGGCCAGGGCGAGCAGCGCGGGTCGCAGTCCGTTGACGAAGTCGTTCGGGTTGAGGTAGCTGCCGGCGCTGGCGAAGACCGCGGCGACGGTAGCGATGCCGAACACGCCGCCGATGGTCTGCAGCGTCGAACCGACGCCGCTGGCCAGGCTGACCTGCTGTGGGCCGAGGGCGCGCAAGGAGGCGGAGACCGTGGTCGGCACGGCCAGCCCGACGCCCACTCCTGCGAGCAGCAGCGGGACCGCCGCGGCGAGGTAGCCGCCCGTCGCGGTCACGGTCAAGCCCAGCAGCGTGAAGCCGGCCGCATCGAGTACAAACCCGGCGACGATCGGCACGCGCTCGCCGAAGCGGTCAGCCACTTTCCCGGCCATCGGCGCGATCAGCATCATCGGGCCGGTGAACGGCAACAGGCCGAGGCCGGTCCGCAGAGGGCTGAATCCGTGGGCCAGCTGCAGGTACTGAGGCACCATGAACGCGGCTCCGAGGATCGTGGCGAACAGCAGGAACCGGGTTGTCACCGCGGCGCGCAGCATGGGGTTGGTGAACAGGCGGAGCGGCACCATCGGGTGCGTCGAGTGGCGTTCGACCAGCACAAAGGCGGCCGCGAGGCCGGTGCCGATCCCGAACAGACTCAGCACTTCGGTGCTGTGCCAGCCGGTCTGCGGGCCGCGCAGCAGCGCATCGGTGATCGCGAAGACGGCCCCGGCCGCCAGCACCAGGCCGAGTGGGTCGAGCCTACGGGATGGGCCGCGGCTTTCGGCGAGCAGACGTCGGCCGAGCGTGACCAGGACGATCCCGATCGGGACGTTCACCCAGAACACCCACTGCCAGGCGATACCTTGCACGATCGCGCCGCCGATCACCGGGCCGAAGCCGACGGCGACACCGGTGATCGCTCCCCAGATGCCGACCACCGCGCCGCGACGCTGCGCCGGGAACGCCTCGGTGATCAGGACGAGGCTCAGCGGCGTGGCGATCCCGCCGCCGGCTCCCTGCACCGCGCGGGCGGCGATCAACCAGGCCGCGCCGGGGGCGAGCGCACACGCCGCTGATGCGAGGGTGAACACCGCAAAGCCGGCGAGGAACACCCGGCGGCGACCGAACAGATCGCCCAGCGCGGTACCGGTCAGGATCAGCGCGGCGAAGGCCAGACTGTAGGCGGACACTGTCCATCCCAGCGTCGACGCGCTCGCGTGCAGCGTCGCGTGAATCGTGGGCAGCGCCGTGGCCACCACGGTCGCGTCCAGGCCGATCATGAATCCGGCCAGCGAGCCAACGATCAGCGTCACCCGCGGCCGACGTGACGAACCGGTCGCCGATCGCGGCTCCCCGGCACACGCCGCCGGGGCCGGGCTGGTGGTCAGGGCAGTCATTGTGTCCTCCTCGATGCGTGATTTCCGTTTCCACATCGAGGACGAAGAGGGGTCGCGCGAAAGGACACCGGAGATGCCCCTTTCGCGCGAATCTTCAGGGCGGCGGCATCTCGGTGAGGCGGCGGGTCAGGAGCCTGCGTTCCGGGGCGGTCGGCGCCAGCTCCAGCGCCTGCCGCACAGCCTCACGTGCCTGCCCGGTTCGCCCGAGACCGCGCAGCGCCTCGGCCCGCCCGGCGTGCCACAGGTGCGAGCGCGTCATCCCGGTGATCGCGTCCAAGGCCGCCAGCCCGGCGGCAGGCCCGTCGCGTTCGCCCACCGCCACGGCCCGGTTCAACGCCACGGCCGGGTTCGCCGACCGCCTCAGCAGCAGATCGTAGAGCGTGACGATACGATCCCAGTCGGTGTCGCGGTACGCCTGCGCGGTGCTGTGGCACGCGGACAGATGCGCCTGCAACTGGTACGAGCCCGCAACACCCTGAGATCGTCGCACCGCCTCAGCCAACAGCGCCGACGCCTCGTCGATCGCCGCGTGATCCCACCGGGACCGGTCCTGATCGGCCAGCGGAACCGGGTCTCCGGCCACATCGACGCGGGCGGGCCGTCGCGCGGCCGTGAACAGCAGCAACGCCAGCAACGCCAGCACCTCCGGCTCGCCGGGCATCAGCTCGGTCAGCAGCCGGGCCAACCGTGCCGCTTCGGCCTCCAGATCGACCCGCGTGACCTGTTCGCCCGCGCTCGGCGCATGGGACTCCGTCGCGATCAGATGCACCACCGCGAGCACCGACGCCAGCCGGGCGGGCAGCTCGGCATCCGACGGCACCCGATACGGAATCCGCGCCTGGGCGATCTTCTGCCTGGCACGGGTCAACCGCTTGGCCATCGTCGCCTCCGGCACCAGGAACCCACGCGCGATGGCCGCGACATCGAGCCCGGCCAAAGTCCGCAACGCCAGCGCCACCTGCGCCTCGCGCGCCAACGCCGGATGACAACAGGTGAAGACCAGCCGCAGCTGGTCGTCACGGACGACGCTGTCGGGCTCAACCAACTCCAGCACCTCCGGCACCGGATCGGGCACCACCGGCGCGACGCCGCCGGCGGACGCCAGCTCCTTGCCCGGCCGGACGGCCTCACGACGCAGCGCGTCGTACGCCTTGTGCCGGGCCGTGACGGCCAGCCACGCCCGCGGGTCACCGGGAATCCCATCGCGCGGCCAGGTCTGCAACGCGGCGACGGCGGCGTCCTGCACGGCATCCTCGGCCAGCTGAAGGCTGCCCAGCGTGCGAATCAGGGTGGCGAGAACCCGGGCGCCCTCACGGCGGATCGTCTCGGCCAGTTGTTCCTCCGGCGTCATCGTCAGGACGCGCCGCCGCCGATCGGCAGCACCGGGCGCAACTCGACCTTGCCGCGCCACGCGGTCGGGATCCGTGCCGCCCAGCCAATCGCCTCGTCGAGATCGGCCGCCTCAATGAGGTAGAGGCCGATGAGGATCTCCTTCGCCTCGGCGTACGGGCCGTCGGTGACCATGACATCACCGCCCGGACCACCCGCGACGGTGATCGTCGTCGCCGACCCCGTCGGATACAACGCCACCGCACCCCGGATCACCTCCGAGGCCGCCGCCCCGAAAGCGCCATGCTCCTCACGCACCTCCGGCATCATCCAGTCGCTGCCCTCCGGCAGGTAGAGCAACGCCGCATACACCGCCATGACCGTCCCCTTCCCCGTGTGGCCCGTCTGCGTTCACGTATAGGACGAACACGACACCGCTAACAGGACAGGCCGTCGATGGACCGCGGCGGCTCCGGGGCCTAAGCGCCGGGCAATTGATAGCCGTTGTAGTACCAGAGCGCCGAGGTGTACCAGAGCACGCCGACGACGACGGCGAGCGTGCCGCCAGCGACCGGCAGCACCCAGCCAGGCAGCCGCCGGCTCTGTACCAGCAGCACCTTCGCGACGAAGGCACCGTAGAAGAAGCAGCCCGCGAGCGAGTGCACGGCAACCCTGAGGCTGGTGAGCTGCACGCCGTAGGCGATGAGGCAGTGCACGGCGATCGGCAGGGTGAGCGCGAACAGGGCGAAGCCGATGATCCTGTGCGCCGGCCGCACCGGACGCGGCGGGCTGCCCGCCAGCGGCAGCTTGCGGTAGATCCACAGGGCGAGCAGTACCTGCAGTACGGCCAGGCCGAGTGCGATGGACGCCAGCGTGGACTTGAGCTTGACCGCGTCCAGGCCCACACTCCCGAACAAGCCGAACGTGTAGTTCGGCGTGTGCAGCCGGCCGGCCACGTACAGCGCCACGGCCACTCCGGCAGCGAGCAGCCCGATACCTCCCAGGCGCACCGCAGCAGATCTCTGACCCGTCGCACCGGGTGCCGTCATGTTTACGAACTATGCCACACCGCCGTCGCGCCCTTGGTGAAGGCTGCCTGGCGCGTATCTAGGGCTCACTCCCGGCCCGATGGAGAACGCTGCCGTAGATCTCACTGGCCCCTGGTCCCCACTCGCCGTCGATTACCTGGGCGGCGGCCTCCTTGGCGCCCCGGCAGGCCAGTTCGTCGGCGCGCTCGTTCTCGGGGTGTCCCGCGTGGCCTTTGACCCAGAACCACCGCACCTGGTGCTTCTGGGCCGCCGAGTCCAGCCGCATCCATAGGTCGGAGTTCTTGACCGGCTTCTTCTCTCTGGTCATCCAGCCATTGCGCTTCCACGCGGGCACCCATTCGGTGATGCCTTTCCGCAGGTACACGCTGTCGGTATACACGCGCACGCTCGATGGCCGGGTCAGGCTCTCCAGTCCTTGGATGGCGGCCATGATCTCCATGCGGTTGTTCGTGGTGACCGGCTCGCCGCCGTAGATCTCCTTCTCATGGCCGCCGTACCGCAAGATGGCGCCCCACCCGCCGGGGCCTGGATTGGGCGCGCACGCACCGTCGGTGAAGATATCCACAGTCCGGCCCGTCTCACTTGCCGTGTCCAGGCGGCGTGGGTGCTCGTTACCCGTCGCGGGCACCGCCTCTCGCATGTCCGCCCTTCCGTGAGCGAGCCCTTTGTTTCTCGCGGTCGACCCGACCCCAGTCCAGTATGAACATGCACGGTGCGCTCCGTGCCGTCTTCCGATGTGCCTTCTCAGGCAGCCGGGCCGGCCGCGCGGAGTAAAATCCCCGCTTGCGCGAAGGAGGTGCGGCCGGCTACGCGACGGCCCCCGGGATGCTGGGGCCGTGGACAGCATGGGGCGTGCTGACACCCGATGAGCTGCCGCTGCACGAAGGACTGCCTGCCATCGCGCACGAACGGCGCGGCGAGCACAAGTCCCCGGATGAGGTCCGGCGCTTCGGCGGCCGCATACACGCCGGCGGCCGCGACCCGCGTCAGCTATCCCGTGACCTCCGCGTCCGGCTCAGTCGTGGATGATGACCTGCCGGATGACGTCGCCGTGACCGAGCGCACCCAGGGCGTGGTCGAGGTCATCGAGCTTCAGGCGCTGGGTGATCATGCCCTCAAGATCCAGGCGGCCGGCCCGCCACAGGCCGAGCATCCTTGCGTAGTCGCGCCGCACGTCGGCCGAGCCGTAGAGCGAGCCGAGCATCTTCTTGCCGTCAAAGAGCAACTCGAACGGAGTGAACTCGACCTGCTGGTCGGGGCGCCCGGCGCCGACGATCACGACGGTTCCGCCCCGGCGCGCCGCCGTCCACGCGGCCCGGATCGTCTGCGGGGTACCCACCACCTCGAAGGCGTAGTCGAAGCCTTCCCCGCCGGTGAGCTCAGCCGAGAGCCCGCCCAAATCATCCGGGTGGACGGCATGGGTGGCACCGAAACGGCGGGCCGCCTCGTGCTTGGACGGCACGGTGTCGACCCCGACGATGACAGTCGCGCCGGAGAGGCGGGCCCCCTGGATCGCCGCAATGCCCACGCCCCCGCAGCCGATGACCACGACGGTCGCGCCGGGCTCGACGCGCGCGGTGTTGATGACCGCGCCGACCCCGGTCATCACGCCACAGCCGACCAGCGCGGCCACTTCGTACGGCACATCGGCCGCGATCTTCACCGCGCCTTCCCGCGGCACCACCATCTCCTCGGCGAATGCGCCGCAGCCGGCCATCCCGAACGCCGGGGTGTCGCCGACCAGGAAGCGCGGCTCGATGTAGGCCGCGATGACGTGGGCCATGCACAGGTACGGCTCGCCGCGCAGGCAGGACGGGCACGAGCCGCAGGGCGGCAGCCAGCTCGCGATCACCCGGTCCCCGACAGCGAGGTCAGCCACGCCGTCGCCGACCGCGATCACATCGCCGGCGGCCTCGTGCCCGAGGATCGCCGGTACCGGCTGGGGTAGCCCGCCGTTGCGGGCGGAGAGGTCCGAATGACACACTCCGGCGGCCCGGACCCGGATCCGGACCTGGCCCGGCCCCGGGCCCACGGCTGTGACATCATCGCGGATGTCGATCTTCTCGTCGTCGATCGAATGGAGTATCGCGGCCCGCACGACCCACCTCCGGTGTCACAGAACGTGAGGCGATTGCTGCGGGTAAAGTAGAACAGGTTTCAGTGCAGTTCCGCAAGACATGCGGGCCGGCCGACCGAGCAAGCGTTAGGGAGGCTAGGACGGTAACTGCGATAATGACCGGGTGAGCACGACGAGGAAGGGCCGCGCCGCCGGCCGGGGCGGATCCGCGGGTACCATCACCGCCGACGGAGCCATGCGGTCGGAGCGCCGGGCCGACATGGTCCGGCTCGCCGGTGATCTTTTCGCGCAGAAAGGCTACCGCGCCACGACGGTGCGCGAGATCGCGGACGCCGCCGGGATTCTCTCGGGCAGCCTCTACCACCACTTCGACTCCAAGGAGTCGATCGGCGACGAGATCCTGTCGAGCTTCATGAGCGAGGTGCTCGCTGGCTACCGTGCCGCCGTCGCCTTGGCCGGGGGGCCGCGCGCCGTACTCGAGCAGATCGTCCGCTCGACCAGCGGTACCCTTGCCCGGCACCGGGCCGCCCTCGCGATGCTGCAGAACGACTGGAGCTACTTCAGCGCCCAACCCCGGTTCGATTACCTGCGCAAGGCCCTGCGCGAGATCGAGCGGATCTGGATCACGCAACTGGAACTCGGCCAGGCGTCCGGCGTCTTCCGCGCTGACCTGGACGCGAGGCTCACCTACCGGCTGCTCCGGGACGTCCTGTGGATCCCGGCGCAGTGGCGGCGGGCCGGGGGCTTTACCACCGATCAGGTGGTGGACGAATTCCTCTGGCTGCTGTTCGACGGGATCAACAGCCCAACGGCGAAGGCGGCCGCCGGGTCCGCAGCAGATGCCGCCACAGGGTCCACGTTGAAGCCGGCTTGAAGCAGGTCACCGTCATCGTCACCGGCCGCGCGGCCGGAAGGCTGTTAGGCTCCTACCAAGCAAGCGTTTGGTTTAATAGACCGGAGAGGGGACCATGGGCCGGCTCGACGGCAAGGTCGCTTTGATCACCGGCGGGGCCAGGGGGATGGGCAAATCGCATGTGCGTCACTTCGTCGCCGAAGGCGCGCGGGTGGTCTTCGGCGACGTGCTCGACGACAGGGGCGCGGCCGTGGCCGCCGGGCTCGGCGAGAAGTCCTGCCGGTACGTGCATCACGACGTGACCAGCGAAGCAGACTGGGCGGCAGCCGTCGCCACCGCGCTGGACGCTTTCGGACGGCTCGACGTGCTGGTCAACAACGCTGGCGTGCTGAAGTTCGCCACGATCGCCGACATGCCGCTGGCCGACTTCCGGCGGATCCTTGAGGTGAACGCGGTCGGCTGCTGGCTGGGCATGAAGGCGGTGATCGAGCCGATGACCACCGCGGGCGGCGGATCAATCGTCAACATCTCCTCCATCGAGGGATTTACCGGGGCAGCCGGGCTTTCGGCCTACAGCGCCAGCAAGTTCGCGGTCCGTGGGATGACCAAGGCTGCCGCCCACGAGCTCGGTGAGTTCGGCATACGGGTCAACTCGGTCCATCCTGGCGGGGTGCTGACCAGGATGGTTCTGGACGCGGACGGGGGCGCCGAGCGCGACGGCGACGCCTTCCTGCGGGCGATGCCGCTCGCCCGGTTCGCCAAGCCGGTCGAGATCTCGCGGCTCGTGGCGTACCTGGCCTCCGATGAGTCGTCCTACTCGACCGGCAGCGAGTTCGTCGCGGACGGCGGCATCCTGAGTGGACCCGGCTACTGATCGGTGCGGGCTGCTCACCGGGTGCGCTGCTCCCGGTGGGCGCCACTGAGCGGTGCGGGCTACTGACAGAAGGAGCTTCCTCATGGACGACCCGCTGACGCTGGACGGCAGAGCGGCGATCGTGACCGGTGCCGGGAACGGGCTCGGCCGGGCGGAGGCACTCGCGTTGGCCGGGGCCGGGGCGACGCTGGTACTCAACGACCTGCCAGGAGACGCTGTGCAGGCCGTGGCCGACGAGATCAGAGCAGGCGGGGGGCAGGCTGTCGTGTCCGCGGGTGATGTCGGGGAGTGGGCGACGGGCCAGGAACTTCTGGCTGCCGCGCTCGATGCCTACGGCCGCCTGGACATCCTCGTCAACAACGCCGGGGTGCTCAGGGACCGGATGATCTTCACGATGTCGGCCGAGGAATGGGACCTCGTCCTGCGGGTGCACCTACGCGGCCACTTCGTGACCACCCGCTTCGCCACCGCTTACTGGCGCGACCAGAGCAAGCAGGCCGGCGGCCCGGTCTACGCCAGAATCGTGAACACCTCGTCCGAGGCATTCCTGCTCGGCTCGCCCGGCCAGCCCAACTACGCCGCGGCCAAGGCCGGAATCGCCGCTCTGACCATTGCCACCGCGCGCGGCTGTGCCCGCTATGGCGTACGTGCCAACGCCATCTGCCCGCGCGCCCGCACCGCCATGACAGCGGACCTGATGGGCGCGCCACCCGACGCGGCGGTCGACCCGCTCGCCCCGGAACACGTGGCGCCGCTGGTGGTGTACCTGGCCAGCCCGGCAGCGGCGGGGATCAACGGTGAGGTCTTCGTGGTGCACGGCGGTGTCGCCGCAGTGCTGGAGCCGCCCAGGATCCGGGAGACCTTCCTGGCCGCCGAGCACGGCTCGGCCGACGGCATGTGGACGCTGGACTCGGTGCACCGAGCGCTGGGCCCCGTGTTCAACTCGGCCGCGCCCGGCCCAGAAGCGTCCGCTGCGCTACCCTCGGCGGGCTTCGCCTGCGAGGACACGCTTACGCTGGCCAGCGAGACCATCGGCTTCACCCCGCCCGGCAGCGGACCGGCCGGGTGAGGGAGGATGGCCCGATGAAGTCAGGCAGCTTGATGACCGGCAGCCGGACGAGCGGAGCGCTGGATGAGCAGGGCGGCCGGATGAGCGGGGCGGCCGGATGAAGCAGCGCGATCGGGTCGCCATGACCGCCGACGAGGTCGCGGCTTTCCTGACTGGCTTCCGCAAGGTCCAACTGGCGACGATCAACCAGGATGGAACACCGCACCTGGTCGCCATGTACTACGTGATGCTCGACGATCAGATCACGTTCTGGACCTACCGATCGTCGCAGAAGGCCCGCAATCTGGCCCGCGACCCCCGGATCACCTGCCTGGTGGAGACCGGCGAGCAATATTTCGACCTGCGCGGCGTGCAGGTGCAGGGCGTGACCCAGTGCATTGAGGACCCGGCCGCCGTGCGGGAAATCGGCCGGCGCGTTGCCGCCGGGATGGCCGACGCGCCCGCTGACACGCTGGAGGAGTACGTCGAGCATGCCGCCCGCAAACGGTTCGGCTACGCCGTCGAACCACGGCGGATCATCTCCTGGGACCACAGCAAGCTGTTGCCAGCCACCTGACCCTTCGGCCCCTGCCCCTAAGCCACCCGCTCGGGCCACATCATCTCGTCAGTGAACGCGGGCTACATCATCTCGTCGGTGATCGGGAGCAGGACGGTCTTGATCTCGGTGTAGGACTCGACGGCGGCCCGGCCGCCCTCACGGCCGAGCCCGGACTGCTGGTAGCCACCGAAGGCGGCGTGCGGCTCCAACTGGTAGCCGTTGATGCCGATGGTGCCGGCCCTGATGGCCTTGGTCATCCGCATGGCCCGCTTGATATCGCTGGTCCAGACCGTGGCGGCGAGGCCGTACTCGGTGTCGTTGGCGATCCGGACTGCCTCCTCCTCGTCGGCGAACGGGATCACCGAGAGCACGGGGCCGAAGATCTCCTCCCTGGCGATGCTCATGTCGTTGGACACGTCGGTGAACAACGTGGGCGCGACGAAGTTGCCTGCGGCCAGGTCACCCTCGCTGCGGGTGCCCCCGCAGACCAGCCGCGCGCCATCAGCCTGACCCTGGGCGATCAGCCCGAGCACCCGGTCCATCTGCCGGGTGTTGATCAGCGGGGAGGCGGTGACCGCCGGGTCGAACGGGTTGCCGTAGCTGACCATCCCTCCGATTATCTCGGCCATGCCGAGGAAGTCGTCGGCGACGTCCCGGTGCACCAGCGCCCGGGTCTGCGCCAGGCAGACCTGCCCGGACAGGCCGAGGGTGACCGTGCCCATCGTGATCGCCGCCGCCGAGGACACGTCCGCGTCGGCGAACACGAACCCGTCTGCCGACGCGGCAATGATCTTGCGGCCGACTGCCCGGCTGCCGGTGAAGGACAGCTTGTTCACCATCGGATGGCTGATCAGCGCGTCGCCGGTCGGCTCGCCAGGTCCGGTGACGATGTTGAGCACCCCGGGCGGAAGCCCGGCCTCCTCGATCAGCCGGGCGAGGCGCAGCACCGCGAAGGTCCCGTACTCCGATGGCTTGACCACGATGGTGCAGCCGACCGCCAGCGCCGGGGCGACCTTCTGGGCGAACAACAGCAGCGGCGCGTTCCACGGGATGACCGCGCCGACCACGCCGACGGGCTCGCGGAGGGTGAAGACCATGTGATCGCCGCCCTGGTAGGGCGGCAGCGTCTCACCGGCCAGCTTGTCCACCCAGCCGGCGTGGTGATCGAAGACGTCGGCCACGAAGGCTGACGAGGTCGCGTAGATGGTGCCGAAGCTCAGCGGGACGCTGTTATCCAGCGCCTGCAGCGCGAGCAGTTCATCGCCGTGCTCGCGGACCAGATCGGCGATCCGGCGCAGCACCCGGATGCGCTCGTTGGCCCGCGCCCGCGGCCAGGGTCCCTCATCGAAGGCCCGCCGCGCCGCGCGGACTGCGCTGTCGACATCCACCGGCCCAGCGATCGGGAACGAGGCAACCTCCTCGCCGGTAGCCGGATGGATGTGGCTCCAGGTCTCGCCGGACTGAGCCGGACGCCACTCGCCGTCGATCAGCATGAGGCCGTCGCTGAGGCCGATTTCGTCGCGATGCGGCTTGATCGATGCAACCATGGCCAACCCCTCTAATAGAACACGTTCTAGTCCTTGGGAGCGTACACCGCGGCCTGGACAGCCGCCAGGAACGCGGGCCGCTCACCGCCGCCGTGCAGCGTCAGCGCCGCGCCGCTGACGTAAGCCGCCTGCGGTGAGGCCAGGAACAGGCAGGCGTCCGCCACGTCGTCCGGGGTCGCCATCCGTTGCAGCGGCACGGTGCCGGCGGCGGCCGCCACCCCGCGGGCATCCCCGTAATGCTCGGCGGCCGACTCGGTAGCGACCATTCCCGGCACCACGCTGTTCACCCTGACCTTCGGCGCCCACTCGACGGCGAGGCTGGTCGCCAGGTGGTGCAGGCCCGCCTTGGCTGCCCCATACGCGGCGGTTCCCGGCGACGGCCGCGTGCCGCTGACGCTGCCGATCATGATGATCGACCCGCCTTCGGGCTGGTCCTGCATGACGGCGTTCGCGCTCTGCGCGATGAGCAGCGGCGCGATCAGGTTCAGCTCAACGATCTTGGCGTGGAATCTCGGCGAGGCGGTGGCAGCGTCCGCGTTGGGGGACCCGCCCGCGTTGCTCACGACGACGTCCACCCGGCCGAAGAGGTACACCGCGGCGCGGACCAGTCGCTGCGCCTGCTCTGGATCTCGTACGTCCGCGCGGGCGAAGGCTGCCTGCCGGCCGTTGGCGCTCGGCAGCAGGGCGGCGTCCGCGGGCTCGGTCCGGCCGCATACCAGCACGTGCGCACCGGCTTGCAGGAAGCCGCGTGCGATGCCCGCCCCGATGCCCCTCGTGCCTCCGGTGACGATCACAGCCCGGCCCGCGCAATCGACGACGCGCATAGACCTGATGTTAGGCTGGCTACCAAGCAAGCGCTAGGTAAGGTCCTACGGCGGTGCTCGGCGTCAGCCAGGCGTAGGGCGACGACGGCGAGGAAGCAGCGATGGGGATCGAGGTCCGCACCAGCGGCGGCATCGCCGAGGTGATCATCGACTTCCCGCCGGTCAACGCGCTGCCGGCCCGAGGCTGGTTCGAGCTGGCTGACGCCATGACCACGGCAGGCGCCGGTCCGGACGTCCGGGCCGTCATCCTGGCTGCTGAGGGCCGCGGCTTTTGCGCGGGCGTGGACATCAAGGAGATGCAGCGGACGCCGGGGCACGAGGCGCTGCTCGGCGCCAACCGGGGCTGCTTCGCGGCGTTCGCCGCGGTCTACGAGTGCGCGGTGCCGGTGATCGCGGCGGTACAAGGCTTCTGCCTCGGCGGTGGCGTCGGCCTGGCCGGCAACGCCGACATCATCATCGCAGCGCAGGATGCGACCTTCGGCCTGCCCGAGGTCGACCGGGGCGCCCTCGGCGCGGCGACTCACCTGTCCCGGCTGGTGCCGCAGCAGCTGATGCGCGCCATGGTCTACACCTGCCGCACCATTACGGCACAGCAGCTGCTGAGCTTCGGCACCGTGCTCGATGTCGTGCCGCTAGAGGACCTGCGGGCCGCCGCGCTTGGAGTCGGCGCCGAGATCGCCGCGAAGGACCCCGCGGTCATCCGGCTGGCCAAGCAATCGCTGAACGGCATCGACCCCGTCGATGTCAAGCGCTCCTACCGGTACGAGCAGGGGTTCACCTTCGAGCTCAACCTGACCGGCGTCTCGGATGAGGCCCGCCAGGCGTTCGTAGACGGGCATTGACGGTGGCCGTGACCGGCAACGCGGGCGTGACCGGCAATGCTGGCGTGACCAGCAATGTAAGCGTGACCAGTAAGGCAAACGTGACCGACAACGCGAGCGTGACCGGCAACGCGGGCGTGACCAGCGGGGCGAGCGTGACCAGCGGGGCGAATCTGACCGGCAAGGTGATGAGCCCGGACGACGTCATCGGCCAGCTCCGCTCGGGCATGACGATCGGGATCGGTGGCTGGGGATCCCGTCGCAAGCCGATGGCGCTGGTGCGCGCCATCCTGCGATCCGGCCTGACCGACCTGACGATCGTCTCCTACGGGGGCCCCGACGTCGGGCTGCTGGTTTCCGGCGGCCGGGTCCGCCGGGTGGTCTGCGGTTTCGTCTCGCTCGACACGATCGCCCTCGAGCCACATTTCCGTCTGGCCCGCCAGAGCGGGACGATCGAGCTCACCGAGCTGGACGAGGGCATGCTGCACTGGGGCCTGCTCGCCGCCGCCCACCGGCTGCCGTTCCTGCCGATCCGGGCGGGCCTGGGCTCCGACGTGCCGCGGGTTAACCCGGAGCTCCTCACGGTGCGCTCCCCGTACGCCGACGGCGAGGAGCTGGTCGCGATGCCAGCTCTGCGGCTTGACGCGGCCCTTGTCCATGTCAACCGGGCGGATGAGCGGGGCAACGGGCAGTACCTGGGCCCCGACCCGTACTTCGATGACCTGTTCTGCCTCGCCGCGGCGCGCGCCTTCGTGTCCTGCGAGCGCATCGCGTCGACCGCGAGCTTGCTGGAGTCCGGGCCGCCGCAGAGCCTGCTGATCAACCGCGCCATGGTGGACGGCGTGATCGAGGCCCCTCGCGGCGCGCACTTCACCAGCTGCGTGCCGGACTACGGCCGCGATGAGGCGTTCCAGGCGCACTATGCGGCGGCGGCCGCCGACCCGGACGCCTGGTCACGGTTCACGGCCGAGTACCTGGCCGGCGACGAGGCCACCTACCAGCAGGCCGTCCAGCGGTTCACCGAGAGCCAGGCGGCCCCAGCATGAGCGCGCCGCCGGGGCGCAGTGCTGCCTGGACTGAGGAGCGAGGAACGAGCGACGAGGGAAGGCGGCGCCTCAAAGCGCCCCGGCGGCGAGCGGGAAGCAGAGCATGAGCAGCCCGAGCCTGGCTGAGGTCTGCGTGGTGGCGTGCGCCGAAGCCTGGCGCGGCGACGGCGCCATCCTGGCCAGCCCGATGGGGCTGATCCCCACTCTGGGCGCCCGGCTTGCGCGGCTCACCTTCGCGCCGGACCTGCTGCTCTCCGACGGAGAGGCCTACCTGCTCGCGTCGGCTGACCCTGGCGACCCAGCTGACCCCGGCAACCCCGCGTCTGACGACACGGTGGAGGGCTGGCTGCCGTACCGTTCGGTCTTCACGATGGTGGCGGCCGGCCGCCGGCACGTCATGATGGGGGCCGCGCAGATCGACCGGTATGGCAACCAGAACATCTCCTGCATCGGCGACTGGGCCAGGCCCCGGGCTCAGCTACTCGGCGTGCGCGGCGCGCCCGGCAACACCATCAACCACCCGACCAGTTACTGGGTGCCCCGGCATTCGCGCCGCGTCTTCGTCGAGCGGGTCGACATGGTCTGCGGCATCGGCTACGACCGGGCGGCCCGCGTCGATGGGCACGGCATCGATGGGCGCGGCATCGATGGGCGCAGCATCGATGGGCGCAGCACCGATGGGCACGGGGCCCAATTCCATGAGCTGCGCGTTGTCGTCACCAACCTGGCCGTCCTGGACTTCCAGACCCCGGAGCACACCATGCGGCTGCGCTCGGTCCATCCGGGGACCTCGGTGCCCGATGTCGTCGTCGGCACCGGCTTCCCGCTGGTCGTTCCGGAAGAGGTTCCGGAGACCCGGCCGCCGACGCCCGAGGAGCTGGCGCTGATCCGCGGCCCACTGGATCCCAACGGGCTGCGCGAGCGGGAGCTGGCCTAGTGGCCGGCCGCCGCAGGCCAGCGAGCCCGGAGCGGATCAGGTGTCGTCCTGACGAGCCCGGTGCGGATTTGGGCTCGTTGCGGCCACCGTTGCATCAGCCGGAGGCGGGATGATCCACACGCGGCTGACCGGCCTGCTCGGCATCTCCTGCCCGATCATCCAAGCCGGGATGGGCTATGTGGCTGGCGCCCGGCTGGCGGCGGCCACATCCGAGGCCGGCGGGCTCGGCGTCATCGCGTCGGCGACGATGAGCACCGATGAGCTTCGTTCGGCCGTAAAAGAGGTGAAGGAGCGGACCACCGGTCCGTTCGGGGTAAACCTGCGCGCCGACGCCCCGGATGCCGCTGAACGGATCGGGCTGATCATCGCCGAGCAGGTGCCGGTCGCCTCGTTCGCGCTCGCCCCGAGGCCGGAGCTGATCAGCAGGCTGCGGGACGCCGGGGTGATCACCATCGCCTCGGTCGGCGCCCGGCGGCACGCGGAGAAGGTAGCGGCATGGGGCATCGACGCCGTGATCGCGACTGGTGGAGAGGGCGGCGGGCACACCGGCTCGGTGCCGACCAGCCTGCTGATCCCCCAGGTCGTTGACGCGGTCGACATCCCGGTGATCGCGGCAGGCGGGTTCTTCGACGGCCGGGGGCTGGTCGCCGCGCTCGCGTACGGCGCGGCCGGGATCGCGATGGGCACCCGGTTCCTGCTGACCAGCGACAGCCCGGTGGCCGACGCGGTCAAGCAGGCCTACCTCGCAAGCGATCTCACCGGCACGGTGGTCACGACCCGGGTCGACGGCGTGCCCCACCGGGTGCTGCGCACGCCGCTGGTGGAGCGGCTGGACCGGGCCGGCCGGGTGACCGGGCTGGTGCGGTCGGCCCGAAACGCGGCGGCGTTCCGCGGGGTGTCGGGGCTGACCTGGCCGGAACTGATCCGCCAGGGCTGGGCGATGCGCCGCGGCACGGACCTGACCTGGGGCCAGGTGCTGATGGCGGCGAACACTCCCATGCTGCTGCGGGCGGCGATGGTGGACGGCCGGCCCGATCTCGGCCTCATGTCGGCCGGCCAGGTGGCCGGGCTGATCGACGACCTGCCGTCCTGCGCGGAACTGTTCGGCCGGATCATGACCGAGGCCGAGCAGTGCCTGGGCAGGCTCGCCGAACATACGGTCGCCGGCACTTGATGATCATCACGCATCCCGCGGCCGACACCGGATGTTCGCGGCGCGCCGCCTGGAGCGTTTGACCGGGTTCGCCTACACTCGGCCCCCATGAATAGGAATTCAGGCATCGGCCTGACGTTGCTGGGGATCGTTCTTGTGGTCGTCGGAGCCATCCTGAGGTTCGCTATCACCGTGCATAGTTCTGGATTCAACATCCACAAGGTCGGCGATCTCCTGCTCCTGGTCGGGGTCATTCTCGTCATCCTGACCGTTGTCCTCAGGATGATGGGGGCGAGGAGCCGTAGCACGACTCGAACATAGCCCGGGAAACTTCCCCGGGTTAGCGGCGGCCTGAGCAGCAGGACGGCTAAGGGCACACCCTTAAGCGACACGTAAGCGTGTGAGTTACTGCTGCCGTAAGGACGCGCGTCACGCCGCTTGATCGCTGAGACGCCGATTCGCGGAATCCACCCGAGCGGTTCCGGAATGCGTTTTGTGTTATGCGCGGATCGCCAAGCGGTCGCCAATAGGGTAATAGTGGCTGGCCATCTGCGACTCACCAGTCGAGGTGATTCCCCCGCGCGATCGCCGACCCACAGCCTAACTATTCAAACAACGCCCGACCCTCAACGTCCGGATCTGTCACGGTGGGGCCGACGGCGTCCGCATCGGAATGGCCAGGATGCCTGGCGTGGCCGGCTCAGGTCCGCTGGTGCGGAGTCGAGTCGACCGGCTCACGGCCGAGGCCGAGCGGCACCTCGGCCGGCTGGGCGGGTATCGAGCCTGAACTGGCCTTTCATTTG
>WNFJ01467695.1_pt1 | contig 18383 bp, 20 predicted proteins | sample 5400461 | NCBI WGS metagenome assembly WNFJ01 (sample SAMN13153349, study PRJNA577476) | soil metagenome | isolation source: 115 cm saprolite on Douglas fir-dominated hillslope | place: USA:California | collected 2013-09-17
ACCCACGTCGTGATCTGCGTGGACGTGCCTGAGCCGCCGCCGAAGCTGCCCTGGTTCGTCCCGATGAAGTAGTGAATCTTGTGCGCGGCGACCAGCGCCTCGAACGCGGCGAGGGTAGGCGACTGGTCGGTGCCATTGAACCCGCCGATCGCCATGATCGGCTCGCCGCTGGCCAGCTGGAACGGTGCCGCGCTTTCCGCGCCGACCGTGGCCGCTACCCACTGGTAACCAGCCGCGCCGCTGGTGAGCAGCGTGGTGATCGCGCTGGAGACCTGGGTGTTCCCGCCCAGGCCGCCGCCACCGCGGCCAAGGCCGCCCTGCCCGGCGGCGCCGGGGAATCCCCGCGCACCCGTGCCTGCGGCGCCCCGCCCGGTGCCGGCCTGCGTGCCGGTGCTCGTGGCGCCCGGTACTGTGCCGGCCTGCCCGCCGGCGGGCGCCCCCGCCGCCGCCGCCCCCGCCGAAGCCCGCGCGGCCACCCGGCCCGCCGGCTGAGCTCACTGCCGGGCCTGCCGCCGGGATCGCGCCGCTGTGCGCGGTCGCGGCCGTGTTGATGCTGTAGGCGAGCGGGGCGCCCAGAGCAGCGACCAGCGCGAGCGGGATCGGCAGCGCGAGCGCGATCCGGCCGCGCGAGGCCCCCACGCGGCCCGCCAGCCACGGGGCCGCCAGCATCGCGGCGGCCGCGGCGAACCCGCAGAGCAGAATCAGCGGACGCAGCCAGGGCAGCCAGGTGGGCGACCGGTCGAGGAGAACGTAAGCCCAGATCGCCGTCACGGCCGTCCCGGCGGCCAGGATCGCCCGCGCGATGATGCTGCCCCATGCGCTGCTGCCCCATGCGCGGCTGCCCCATGCGCCGCTGCGCCATGCGCGGCCGCCTAGTGCCTCGTTGCCTAGTGCCTCGTTGCCTAGTGCCTCGTTGCCTAGTGCCTCGTTGCCTAGTGCCTCGTTGCCTAGTGCCTGGCTTCTACCGGCCCGCCACAGCGTGACGGCTCCGATGCCGACCAGCGCACCGATCGCGGGCGCCAGTGCGACCGTGTAATACGGGTGGATGATGCCGCTCATGAAGCTGAACACCGCCGCGGTGACCAGCAGCCAGCCACCCCACAGCAGCGCGGCTGCCCGGGTGCGGTCGGTCCGCGCGGAGCCCCGGCTGATCCACAGCAGGGCGGCCAGCCCGATCAGCGCGGCAGGCAGCAGCCAGCTGATCTGGCCGCCCATGTCACTAGCGAACAGCCTGGTCAGGCCGGTGGAACCGCCGAACGCGGCCCCGCCGCCGCCACCGCCCCCGCCGCCTGTGCGGCCGAAACCGACCGAGCCGGTCTCGTTCCCGGTCAGCCGGCCGAAGCCGTTGTAGCCGAGCGCGAGCTGCAGCACGCTGTTGTTGGTCGACCCGCCGATGTAGGGCCGGTCAGCGGCCGGGATGAGCTGCACCCAGGGCGGCCCCGCCGGCCAGCAACTGCCAGATCCGCCTGCCCAGCCTGGGCGGCCCCGCGATCAGGTAGACCAGCGCGAAGGCGGGCAGCACCAGGAGCGCCTGGAGCATCTTGGTCAGGAAGCCGAACCCGAGCAGGGCGCCCGCGAGCGCGATCCATCGTGTCCGGCCGGAGTCGATGGCCCGGGTCATCGCGTAGGCGGCCACGGCCATCAGCAACACCAGCAGCGCGTCGGGGTTGTTGAACCGGAACATCAGCGCGGCCACCGGCGTCGTGGCCATGACACCGGCCGCGATGATCCCGGCGGCCGGCCCGGACCAGCGCCGCACGGTGGCGTACAGCACCCCGGCCGTGGCCACCCCCTCCAGCGCCTGCGGTATGAGGACGCTCCAGTAGTTGAGGCCGAATACCCGGGCGGAGAGTTCCATGACCCACAGCGAGGCCGGCGTCTTGTCCACGGTGATGAAGTTCGAGGCATCGAACGATCCGAAGAAGAACGCTTTCCAGCTCTTGGTGCCGGCCTGGACCGCGGCGGCGTAGAAGTCGTTCGCCCAGCCGTTGCGACTGAGGCCCGCCATGTACAGCAGCGCTGTGAGCGCCAGCACGGCGAGCAGGGCCGGCCTGGCCCAGCGCGGGTCGGCATCCGGACCGCGCAGAACCCGGGGGATCGTCCTGCCGCGGGCATGCGCCGTGCGGCGGATCAGGAGCGGGTCGGTGGTGATGGAGCTCATCGATGGGTTCCTTCTGGTTGCAGGAGGGTGTTCGGGGTCGGCTGGGGGGCGGGCTGCGCCGCGGCCGGCGGCCGGGCCACGGTCGGCGGCGCCTTGTGGCGGAACACCCAGCGCCGGTAGAGGGCGAACCGGACCGCGGTGGCCGCGAGGTTGGCGACGAGGAGCACCGTCACCTCGGCCGCGCGGGGCGGCCGGGACGAGATCATGTGCAGCGCGGCCAGGGCGGCCGAGGTGAGCAGCAACCCGGTGCCGAAGGCGATGAGCCCGCGGGCCTGATGGCGGGCCGAGTCAGGGCGCCCGCGGATGCCGAAGGTGAACCGGCGGTTGACGGCGGTATTGCCGACGGCCGTGACGAGCAGGCTCACCGCGTTGGCCAGTTGCGCGGCCATGACGCCGCGTAGCCCGAGGTAGAGAAGCAGGTAGGCGAGCGTGCTCGCCACGCCGACCAGGACGAACCGGAGCAGTTGCCGGGGCAGGTCCCCGGATGGCGCCTCGGCGGGCAACGCGTCGCGGAGCTTCGGCACCCGTATCGTGCCGCGGCCGAGCCCCCAGGCCAGCCGCGCGATACCGCGCAGGTCAGCGAGCGCGGTGGCGAGGATGTCGACGCGCGAGTCGCTGTCGTCGACCCAGTCCACGGGGACTTCGTGGATGCGCAGCCCTGCTCGTTCGGCCAGAATGAGCAGTTCTGTGTCGAAAAACCACCCGGTGTCCTGCGTCAGCGGCAGGAGCAGCCTGGCCCGGTCCGCGCGGATGGCCTTGAAGCCACATTGCGCGTCGGAGAAGCGCGCGCCGAGCGTGGCGTGCAGCAGCATGTTGTAGCAGCGGGAGATGACCTCGCGGCGCGGGCCGCGGACCACCCGCGCGCCGCGAGCCAGCCGGGTCCCGATGGCGAGGTCGCTGTGCCCGGACAGCAGCGGCGCGACCAGCGGCAACAGGGCGTTCAGGTCGGTGGACAGGTCCACGTCCATGTAAGCGAGGACGTCCGCGTCACTCGCCGACCAGAGCGCACGCAGCGCTCGGCCCCGGCCGGATTCCTCCAGCCGGACGGCCCGGACTTCGGCGAACTCCGCCTCCAGCGCGCTCGCGACCGCCCAGGTCTCGTCGGTGCTGCCGTTGTCCGCGATGGTGACCCGCGAGGGGAGCGGGAAGCTGGTCCGCAGGTGCGCCACCAGGCGGCGGATGCTCCGCTCGAGGTCGCGCTCCTCGTCGCGGACCGGCACCACGATCTCGACCTGAGGCGGGCGATCAGCCAGTGGCGCCCGGGCTTCGTGAGCAAGGAGGTACTGCGGTGATGTCATGATCCCACGGTGGCCGGCGGGGCTGCGGCCAGACTGGGGTCGATCTCTGCCCAGGCTATGAAGCGGAGTCCGCGCTCCGGCTATTCAGCGAATCCTCAGGTTGGCTGGGCCGCGTGGTCCTCGCCGGGTGGGACCGGCTGCCTGGACGCGGGCTGCGGGCCGGGAGAGTCCGCGTCGGGAAAGTCCAGGCGGGGGAGCGTGATGACGAAGCGGGTCCGCCCGGGCTGGCTGGTCATGGACACGCTGCCACCATGCGCGGCCGTGACTGCGTCGACGATCGCCAGGCCCAGGCCGGTGCTGCCAGCCGCGCGGGACCGGGAGGTGTCTGCCCTGACGAAGCGCTCGAACAGGGTGGACTGAAGGTCGGCGGCGATGCCGGGCCCGTCGTCGGTCACGCTCAGCCGCACCTGGTCAGGTGTTCCCGCCGCAACGGCCAGGGCGACGGTAACCGTTGTGCCGCGCGGGGTGTGCTTGGCTGCGTTGCTCATCAGGTTGGCGAGCACCTGATGCAGCCGGTGCTCGTCCCCCCGCACCAGCACGGGCTCGTCGGGCAGTTCCAGCAGCCAGCGGTGACTTGACGCGGCCACCCGCGCGTCGCTGGTGGCGTCGATGGCCAGCCGGGTGAGATCGACCGATTCCATGGCCAGCGGACGGCCCGCGTCGAGCTGCGCGAGCAGCAGAAGCTCGTCGACGAGCATGCTCATCCGGATGGACTCGGACTCAACCCGGGTCAGGGCGTGCTCGATGTCGGCGGGGACGGGGCCCGGGTGACGGCGGGCCAGCTCGGCATAGCCCCGGATGGCTGCCAGCGGGGTGCGCAGCTCATGGCTGGCATCCGCGGCGAACCTGCGCAGCCGCGACTCACTCGCGGCCCGCCGGGCCAGGGCCGCCTCGACGTGCTCCAGCATCCGGTTGAACGCGGCGCCGACCTGGCCCACCTCGGTCCGCGGATTGGTGTCGGGTACCCGCTCGTGCAGGGCCACGTCGCCGCTGCCCAGCGGCAGTTCGGTCACCCGGGTGGCAGTGGCCGCGACCCGGCGCAGCGGCCGCAGGGACAGCCGCACGAACCCGGTGCCGAGGATGCCGGTGAGCAGCAAGGCCGCGGAGAACGCGATGAGCTCGGCGAGTACCACCTTCCGCAGCGTCGATTCCATGTCCCTCAGCGGGAGGCCCGTGATGAGGACGTCGCCGTCGCGGCCGCGGACAGCCGTCAGCCGGTAGTCCCCGTCGTGCGAGCACAGCTCCAGCGAGTAATACTGGCCGTCGGGTGGCAGCCGAGCCAGGGCGGCCTGGTCGGCGGCCGACAGGCGGCACCGGCCACCGATGATGCCGTGGTCGGTGACGACACCGTTCTTCAGCCGCGCGCCGAACGTCCCTGCGGCCAGCCCCGGGGTCCTGTTGCAGTCTTGCGGCGCCGGGGGGCCCTGCTGGGGGGCTTGAGCCCCCGGGTTGTTGGCCTCCATACAGCTCGCGTAACGCCCTCCCGCGGCGCGCAGCTGGGAGTCGAGCTGGGTGATCAGGGTGCTGTGCAGGACCAGGTAAGTCGTGACACCGACGGCCGCGCAGGCCAGGGCGAGCAGCGTCACCAGGCCGGCGATCAGCCGGCCGCGCAGGGTGCGGCGGGCCAGCCATCGGCGTGCGCTAGGCCGGCGGCTCCCCAGCCGTGTTGCCGGGCCGGTCATCAGGTCACCAGGCGCGGGCTCATCAGCTCGCCGGTTTGAGCACGTAGCCGACGCCGCGGACCGTGTGGATCAGCGGCTCACGGTCGGTGTCGATCTTCTTGCGCAGGTAGCTGATGTACAGCTCGACCACGTGCGCCTGGCCGCCGAAGTCGTAGTTCCACACCCGGTCGAGGATCTGGGCCTTGGACAGCACCCGCCGGGGGTTTCGCATGAGGTACCGCAGCAGCTCGAACTCGGTCGCGGTCAGCTCGATCAGGTCGCCGCCCCGGCGCACCTCCCTGGCGTCCTCGTCCATGGTCAGGTCGGCCACGGTGATCTGGGTCTCGCCGCGGGAGCGGGCGATCCCCGCCCTGCGCAGCAGGCCGCGGAGCCGGGCCAGCACCTCTTCCAGGCTGAACGGCTTGGTGACGTAGTCGTCGCCGCCTGCGGTGATCCCGGCGACCCGGTCCTCGACCGCATCCTTGGCCGTGAGGAACAGGACGCACACGTGGGGTAGTTCCGTCCGGATCCGGCGGAGCACCTCAAGGCCATCGAAGTCGGGCAGCATGATGTCCAGCACGACGGCATCCGGCCGGAACTCCCGTGCGGTACGTACCGCGGCCGCGCCGTCGCCCGCGGTCTGGACTTCCCAGCCCTCGTAGCGGAGCACGCTGGCCAGCAGCTCGGCGAGGCTTGGCTCGTCGTCGACCACGAGTACCCGGATGGGCGTGCCGTCGAGCCGTGTGGCGGGCGCCTGCGCCCGCGCGGTGGCCTGGGCGGTGGACTGACGTGCCTGCGTGTCGCTCATCATGTATCCAGCTTTATCGGGTCGGGTGTGGGATCAGTATGCCCATCCGCTGAGATTCTTCTGCGGAAGCTCAGGTCAGGAGGGGCGGTAGAGCTTCAAGGAGGTCAGGAGGGTCGGTAGAGCTTGAGGGCAAGCGCCGGGCAGTCGGTCACCGCGCGCCGGGCCTCCCGGTCGAGTCCCCGCGGGACCGGCTGGCCGGCCAGGATCGGGTACCCCCATTCATCGAGGGTAATGAGCTCGGGCAGGAGTTCCGCGCACAGGCCGTGACCAGTGCAGGCGATCGGATCGACGCGTAGCTGCTTCTTCATGACTCAACTCCAGTCGGCGTCAGTGGTGGCCGTGGCCGCGGGGAGGGGCAGGAAGGGCCGCGCGCCCGGGGCGGTGCACCGGCCGTCTTCATGCAGCTGGATCTCGGCGCGGAACGCCTGCAGTGCGCTCCGGACGAAGCGCACCGTCCCGTCCGGGTGGTGGCAGGCGCCCCGGCCCTCTACAAGTCCCGCCCATCGCTTGATATCGGCCAGGGCCCTGCGGTCCGGCCGGGAGCCGGCCAGCTCGTCCAGGACGGTGGCGATGCGGGGCAGGCCGTTGAAGCACGGGCCGCACTGGCCTGCGGATTCCAGCGCCAGGTAGCGGGTTACCCGCGCCGTCTCCGCGACGCCGCACCGGTCGGCGGGCAGCGCCGCCAGCACCCCGGCGCCGGTAAAGGCACCGGCCGGGCGCAGCGCGGCGTTGCTGAGGGTCATCCCGGCCGCCAGCGATGCCGGCAGCCAGGCACCGTGGTAGCCGCCGACGAGCACCGCCTGGGCGGTGCTGGCCCGGGGGCCCGCCCCTCCGGAACCCCCCGCGCCATCGTCCAGCCTGAGCAAGTTCCGCAGGGGGGTGCCGAGAGCCGTCTCCACGACATTCCTCGTTCCGTCCGCCTGGTGCAGCGTGCAGAGCATGCTGCCAGGCTCCTCGGCGGTGCCCAGGGAGCGGAACCAGCGGGCGCCGTACCGGGCGATGAGGGCGAGGTGGGCCAGGGTCTCGACGTTCTGCACCAGGGTCGGCCGGCCGGCCACGCCCCGCTCGAACACGCGGGGCTGCTTGAACCGTGGCCAGGCGGCTCCGCCGTTCGCCCGGCTCGCCAGCGCTGACTCCTCGCCGGCCAGGAACCGGGGCGGTGCGTCGATGAGCTCCACTGGCGCCTGGTCGATCCCGGCCGCGGCCCGCTCGGCCAGGGCGGCACGCAGCCGCTCCTGCAGCCGGGGGCTGCGGTGCACGTAAAGCCCTACCGAGCTGGAGCCGACCGCCTCCGCGGCCAGTTGCAGGCCGTCCAGGACAAGATGGGGCGAGATCCACAGCAGGGACTTGTCCTTGTCGCTCGCTGGCTCGCCTTCCGCGCCGTTGCCGATCACGATCGGCCGCGTGCCCGCGTCGGCGACCGCGGTGAGCTTGCGGGACACCGGGAATGCCGCTCCGCCGCGCCCGGTCAGGCCTGATTCCTCAAGCAGGGGGATCAGCAGCCGGGCCTGGCCCCGATAAGGGGGTCGGCCATGGTGTCCCAGGTGCGTCGGGAGGTCGACCGGCACGGCCCCGTGCTCTGGCAGCAGTCTCGGCAGCCCGCTGGCCCCTCCGGGCGGCGGCTGGATGGGCGGCTGGACTGTCGTCCGGCTCAGGTTCGGCGCGGCGGTGGCGTATGTCATCGCAGGTCGGCTTCCTCGAGTCGGTCAGTGGATGGTCGGGCCGGGCTAGCTGGTGGTAGCGGGCTGGATTGCTGTGCCGGGCGCTGGCGGCCGCTGCGCTGCGGGCGGGAGCGCGGCCGCGGTGCGGCCTGCGCGAACGTCACCGCTGCGCGCTCCGCACGGGGCACGTCGTGGGCGGCCCGCGTCACCCGCCAGGCCACGGCCGCGCCGACGGCGATGCAGCAGCCGACGGCCACCCAGAGCAGCAGGCCTCGCTGCATGTCGGTGCTGCTGCCGATGCTGTGCGCGAGGGCCACTGGCCATGCCGCGTACGCGAGCCAGTGAACGCCACGCCAGATCCTGCGGCTGATGTGGGCCCTGAGCAGGCTGGTCACGATCAGCGCGGCGATCAGGTCGAGTGACACGGCCCCGAGGCCCAGCCAGAACGGCTCATAGGCCGAGACGAACGGGACCACGGCCGCGGCCAGCCGGATGCTCACATAGGGGTCCGCGATGGCCGTGCCCACGTGCACGGCGAGGAACGCGACCGCCAGCAGCGAGATGCTGCGGTGCAGCCCGGTCACCACGAACCTGGGCAGCCCAGGGACTCGTCCCTGCCGGTTGACCAGCACGCCGAGCACCACCACCGCCGTGAGCAGCAGCAGGCTCACCACGCCGGTTGCGCGGCTCGCGTACCACAGCGCGGTGCTCCCGGTGATCCCGTTCATGTCCCATCCTTTGCCTGGATCATGTGCTCTGGACTGAGCATGACCGGCGAGGTGCAGGGCGCCCTCTTACTCGCCTATCAATTGCCTCTGAACGCTCTGGCCTGCCAGATCCGCCCCCTCCGCTGGGCACGGCAGAACGTATTCGGTATACATACGATTCAGCGAACGTCGCGGCGGGCCATCGCCGGCGCTGGTTTCTCAGGGGCAGGCGGCGCGGCGTGAGCGCGGTGTTCGTGGACGTCGGGCCGCTGCGCAGGCACCGGGATTTCCGCCGGCTGTGGGGCGGACAGCTGGTGTCCCAGGTTGGCAGCCAGCTCACGATCGTCGCCGTCGCCTACCAGACGTACCGGCTGACCGGCTCGACCGCCATGGTGGGCCTGGTCAGCCTGGGGCAGCTGCTCCCGCTGCTGGCCGGGTCGCTGCTCGGCGGCCCGCTGGTGGATGCTTGGGACCGGCGCCGGGTAATGCTGTGGACCCAGGTGCTGCTCGCGGTCGGCTGTGTGGGCCTGGCGGCCAATGCCACCCTCGTGCACCCCTTGCTGTGGCTCGTGTTCTCCTGTACCGCGGAGACCGCCGCCTTCCAGGGAATCGACTGGTCGGCCCGGCGCGCTTCGCTGCGCCAACTCGTGCCGCCCGCGGACCTGCCCGCCGCCCTGTCCCTGCAGTCGGCAGCCTTCCAGGTCACCTCGGTGGTTGGCCCGGCGGCCGCCGGGCTGCTGATCGCGCAAGCCGGCTTCGCCCTGGTCTACTGGCTCAACGTGGCCTCGTTCGGCGTGGCGTTCGTGAGTGTGGCCGTCTTGCCGGCCCTGCCGCCGGAAGGCGGCGGGCAGCCCGTCGGCCTCGCCTCCCTGGCTGGCGGCATCCGCTATATGCGCACCAGCCGCCCACTCGCCGGGGTGTTCGTGATCGACCTGGCGGCGATGGTATTCGGGATGCCCCGCGCCCTGTTCCCGGCGCTGGCGGTCACCTTGTACGGGGGCGGCGCGGCGACCGTGGGCTATCTCAACGCCGCGCCCGGGGTCGGCGCTCTGGTGGGGTCCTTGCTGACCGGCCACGTGGGCCGGGTCCGGCGGGTGGGCCGCGCGGTGGTGATCTGCGTCGTGGCGTGGGGCGCGGCGATCACCGGATTCGGCCTGGTGCCCTGGCTGCCAGCCGCGCTCGTGCTGCTCGTGGTGGCTGGCGCCGCAGACGTGATCTCGTCGGTGTTCCGCATGGTGATCGTGCAGCAAGCCACCCCCGACGGCATGCTGGGCCGGGTCAACAGCCTGATATTCGCGGGCATCCAGGGCGGGCCGCGGCTGGGCGACGCGGAGTCGGGTGCGGCGGCCGCCCTGGCCGGCCCGCAGTTCGCCGCCTGGTCGGGCGGCTTGCTCAGCGTGGTAACCGCGGCGGCGACCAGCTGGGTACTTCCAGAACTCTGGCGCTACATGTCCAGCTCCGCTAACTCCGGTGCGGCTAGTGAGCCGGTAGATGCTGGTGAGCTTGAGAGTGCCAGTGAGACCGACTGACTCAGCCTCTGGAGCCGATCCCATCCCGGTGAATGTGCCCTTCTCCGGGTTGCAACCGGTGCAACGGCACATTCACCGGCTTCTGGGCGGCTTGGGGTGGGCTTAGGGGTGTTGTTGCGGGGCGTCGGAGTCCTCGGGCCAGCCCGCTACGGTGTGCACGTTCCTGGCCTCGTCGACCAGGCGGGCGGGCAGGCCCAGACTGGTGAGCCAGCCGGGGGCGTCGCGGCCGCGGATGATCGCCGCGGTGCTGGCCGTGTTCGCGTCGGCGCAGCTCGCCGCGGCCACCGAGACCGTGCGCCAGCAGGGTGGCGCCGGCAGGCCGGTGCGCGGGTCCAGGATGTGGTGCAGCACGTCGCCGCCGCGCCGCCAGCGCCGTGCCGTGGTGCTCGACGTGGCCAGCCCGCCGTCGCGGATCGCCACGACGGCTGACGGTCCGACCGGCGGATCCTCGGGCCGCCCGGTCACGTCCTGCACCCTCACCCGCCAGCCGCCCGGTGGTGTCTCACCGGCGACCGCGATGTCCCCGCCCAGACTGACTAGCACACCGCAGCCGAGCGCGGCCGCGAGCCGGGCCGCCGACCGGTCGGCGGCCCAGGCCTTCGCGGTCGCGCCCAGGTCCAGGCGCACGCCCGGGGGGAGAGCGAGGATTCGTGACTGCTCGTCGAACTGCACCTGACGCCAGCCGGGGACCGAGCTGACGGTCAGTGTCACCGCTGGCCCGCTCGCTGGCACCAGCGGGAAATCGCGGTCGTACCCGATGGCAGCCATGGCCGCGCCCACGGTGGGGTCGACGTCCCCGTCGGTCAGCCGGGCCGCGCGCAGCGCAACCGTCAGGGCCTGCGCCAGCAGCGGGCTCACCTCGACTGGGCCAGGCACCGAGTCAAGCGCCACGAGCTCGGAGTCGGACCGGAACCTGCTGCACGCGGCGTCCACCGCGGCGAGATCTGCCTCAAGCAGGCGTCGGCCGTCCGCCAGCCGCACCGGATCCGTGACTATCAGCTGGACCATGGTGCCGAGGGCCTTCCAGTCCGCCGACGCGGGGGACACCACGGGCGCCCGGGCGTCCGTGGTGCCTCCGGCGTCGGCGGCGCACATCAGGAGCCGCCCGAGGTGGCCTGGGTCGACCCCGAGCTAGCCGACGGCGTGGAGGATGCCTTGACGCTGCTCGAGCTCGATGTGCTCTTCGAGGACGTACCGGAGCTGCCGGACGACGTGGACGTCCCCGCGGAGCTGCCGGACGTCGCGTTCGACGACGTCGAGTTGCTGGTGCCCGTGGCGGCCTTGCTCGATGTGGAGGTCGAGCCGGGCAGGGTGAAGGCCACCACGCCCGCCGTGACAAGTCCTGCGGCGCCGACCGAGACGGTGGTCGCGCGGAGCCTGGCCCGGCCGCGCCGCCGGGCGGCCACCGCCGGTCGTGTGTCGTCGTTGCGGCTGTTCATGGGATCTCCTCTGTATGACGTCCGACAGGATGAGTCTCGCCCCCCGCCTTGTGCCGGGCCTAGGCAGAACCTCTGACCGCCCTCTGAGTGTGGGCCGCGAGCGCGGCACCCGGATCTGGCTGGCCCGCCGCGCAGTCGGCAACTCCATGATCGCGGTGGATAGCCTGCCGGCGGCCAGCTATCCACCGCGATCATGGAAATTCGCGGTCGCACCCCGGCCGCTGGTGGGTTAGCTGCTGAGCAGGCGGCTGAGCTTGGACGCGGAAGCCGACGGCTGTGCGCCGGCGGCGCGCAGCCGTTTCCCGGCCGCGTCGAGCAGGTCGCGGGTTCCTGACACGAGCTCGACCTCGACCTCCCGCCAGGTAGCGGACTTCTCCCAGGCCGCCGTATCCGGGCTACCTGGGCGCGACCCTGTCACCTGGTCGTCGGCCACCTCGGCCAGAACCTGGCCCGCGTCATCGAGAAGGCGCCGCACGGTCCGTCTCGTCTCCAGGCGGGCTATCGGGCGGAGCTGTTCACCCCCGGTCCACTCGGCGACCAGCGCGGCGATGCGGGCGGGCACCCGGCCGGTGGCGCGCCCTAGTGGGAAATGGAGCTCGCGCCGGGTGTCCTGGCTCACGGGCAGCTTGACATGCCAGCCGGCGTCAGAGCCGCCGGTCCGGCGGCGCAGGGTGATGTGAGCGCCGGCCAGGCTCAGGTCGTCGGTGTCGAAGTAGGTCGCCGCCAGTCGCTGTATCTGCGGCCTGGCCGCCGCGACGCCGGGGCTGACCCCGGTGAGATCCGGGAAGGCGAATTCGGTGTCCACGTCGTACTTCTGCTCAGTCTCGATCAGGCTCGACTCGCCGCTGTCCATGCCCTGAGGCTACGATCCACCGGCGGCTCGCGACTCGCGGGGTGCCACCGGCGCTGGCGAGGGCCCTGGCGGGGGGCCCGTATTCGGGGCAGACTACGGGATGTCACCATTCCGGCTGTCTCGTGCCCGGCGGGCCGGGTACCCCCGCGTCGGCTTGATTCTCCCGCCTAATGGAAACCGGCACATGGAATGGCCTCCGCTGGCGTGTTACGCGCCTCGCAGCGCGATAACGATGCCAGACTCTTTCATGACGCTCTGTGTCCGGAGCGGGGCTGACGAGGGGCGGAGTCCAGAGCGCGGCGGACAGGGGAGTCCATGGGTCTCATGGCGGATGTTGGCGGAGGAGCCGAGGGGTACGAGGAAGTAACCCTCCCGTTTTTCCATGACGAACCGCAAGGAACACAGGGCCTGAACGCGGCCGTGCTGCGCCGCCGGAGCGCACGGCCCACCAAGCGCGCCGTGATCTACCTCCACTGCATGCGCGACGCCTTCGTCCCGGCCGATCTCGCCGGCTGGTACACCGACCGGGGCTTCCACTTTTACGTGGCGGACCTGCGCACGCTCGCCGGGCCGGGCGGGCCGGGCGGGCCGGGCCGGCCTGGCCAGGAAGGCCTCGGCGAGGCCGTGGGCGAGTACTTTGCCTGCCTCGACGCCGCCGCGGCGCACGTGCGGGACGCCGACGGGATCGAGACCGTGGTGCTCTGCGCGCACGCGGCCGGCGCGCTGATCGCCGCCCTGTGGTGCCACGCCAGGCGCGCCCGCCAGCCCGCGGATGCGCTGATCATGACCAGTCCCGAGTTCGGGCCGGCCGGCTCCTGGGTGGCCCGGGCGGTGGCGGGCGGTGAGCTGAGCATGCCCGCCCGCCGCCCGGCATCGCTGCTGGCCGGTGCGCAGCGCCGGCTGCGGCGTGGCCTGGACATCGGCTGCCCGGTGCTGGTGATGTGCCCGTCCGCCGGCTGGGATGCGCCGGGTGGCTCGGGCGGCCTGCTCGTGCTGCGGGTGCTGACCGGGGGGAGGGCGACGATGCGGCTCGGCGCCCATGTGACGTGGCTCAAGCTGGAGGGCGGGCGGCCGGGCCAGGCGCTCCCCGACGGCCCGGACCGCAAGCGGTTCTTTGACGAACTCGGCCGCTGGCTCGGCGCGTACCTGTCCGGCCAGGTCCGTGATCAGCTGCTCTGAGCGAGCCGGAGGGGCGCGGCGTGGCCTGGACTGAGGAGCGAGGGACGAGCGACGAGGGAAGGCGGCGCAGTGAAGGGGGAATGGGGAGGCGGGCGGGGCCCCGCAGGCGAGCGGGAGACGCACTGAACGAGGGCGGCCGTCAGGTTACCGTCACTGACACGCTCGGGTACCCCGTAGCGCCGTTCGGCTCGGTTGGCGCCTGATCCGCGGTCTGCGTGTACCCGGTGGCGTCCGTGGCACGCGCCTCGATGGTGTGCTGGCCGGGCGTGGCGTCCCATTCCCACACCCACTGCCGCCAGGTGTCGATGCCAGGCACCGTCGCCAGCCGGGCCTGCTGCCAGGGACCGCGGTTCACTCGCACGTGCACCGCGTCGATCCCCTTGTGCTGGGCCCACGCGACGCCGGCCACCGGCGTCCGGCCCGCCTTCACCGAGCCGCCGGATGGCACGTCGATCCGTGACTCGGTCTTGATGGGTGCCCGCTGCGACCAGCCGCGCTGCACCCAGTAGGCGGTCTCCGCGCCGAACGTCGTCACCTTGATGTCGGTCAGCCACTTGGTGGCCGACACGTACCCGTACAGGCCGGGTGTCACCATACGGACCGGGAACCCGTGCGCGAAGGGGAGGGCGACGCCGTTCATGGCCACCGCGAGCAGCGCGTCCCGCCCATCCATGATGACCTCGACGGGCGTGCCCGAGGTGAAGCCGTCGGTGGAGGTGCACAGCAACTGGTCGGCTCCGGCCCGTATCCCGGCGCTGCGCAGCAGGCTGGCCAGGCTGGGACCGAGCCAGCGGGCATTGCCGACGTAGGGCCCGGCGACCGGGTTGGACACGCACGTGAGCGTGACATAGTCCTCGATCAGCGGGCGCCGGAGCAGTTCCGCGAAGCTGATGTTGATCTCCCGCTCGACCATGCCGTGGATCCGCAGCCGCCAGTTCTGGGTCGTCACCTGCGGGATGAGCAGCGCGGTGTCCACCCGGTAGAAGGCGTCGTTCGGCGTGATGAACGGGCTCAGGCCGCTGATTTTGAAGTCCGTGCCGGGTGGCAGGGCGGGCGCGTGGCTAGCCGCGGCCGGGATGCGCACCGCCGACCTGGCAATGGTGGCGGTGGAGCGTTCGGTCAGCGTCCGCGCGCCGACCAGGCCGACTCCGCCGGCGACCACTGCCACGGAACTGGTGACCAGGAAGCTCCGCCGTGCGGCCAGCGGGGCCAGTGGGCGCGGTGGCCCGGCCACGAAAGGTGGGCGGGGCGGGACCTCGGAGCCGCTCCCGTCCGCGTCCCCCACGGGGGCGCCCCCGCCGCCCAGGCCGGCCGGGCGGCCCTGGCCCGCCGGGGCGCCCAGGCCGGCCGGGGCGCCGCGCCCGCTGGCCCCGGCCGCCGCGGTCGCGATATTCGCGGTGCGGACCAGCTGCGACAGGGCGAAGGCGCCGGCCGCCGCGCCGAACAGGGTCGGCAGGGCGTCCACGACTTCCGCGTTGGGCCTGGTCAGGGCGGCGACCAGGCCGATCACCGCGAAGACCGCCAGCCCGGCCAGGCCGTAACGAAGGCGGCGCATGGCCAGCGCACCGATCATGGCGGCGAACACCGCCAGCACCACCAGGACCCCGCTCACCAGGACGAGCTTGTCATGTGACCCGAAGGTCGAGATTGCGAAGCTCTTCACCGCGGGCGGGGTAAAGTCAATGGCCATGCTGCCGACAGCGGCCACAGGCGAGCCTTGTGGCCTGGCGATTCCGGCAACCAACTGGCCCGCGCTGACCGCAACGAAGCCGGTGATCAGCCCGGCCACCAGGCCGCGGCCGGTGCGTCGTGCGTCAGAGGGAGCGCTCACAGCATCTATTCGTAGCCCATCGCGATCGGGATTGCCGGACCGGGCGCCAAGCCGGGCCAGTCTCGGCAACGAATAAGGGACGTGTGGATGAGGGACAGCGAATCCCGGTCATCGCCAGATGACCGGCCAGATGACTGGAGAGCGGGCCAGCCGGCCGCCCAGGGCAAGCAGCCCGGGCCCCGTGGTGATCTCGGCGCGCTGCTGGCCCAGGTGGCCCGGGGCGATCTGGCCGCCTTCGAGGCGGTCTACGACGGCATCGGCGGCCAGGTGTTCGGCCTGGTCCGCAGCGTGCTGCGGGATCCGGCGCAGGCCGAGGAGGTCGCCCAGGAGGTCTTGCTCGAGGTCTGGCGCACCGCGTCCCGTTTCGACTCCGGCCGGGGGAGCGGGTCGGCGTGGGTGATGACCCTCGCCCACCGGCGCGCGGTCGACCGGGTCAGATCACGGCAAGCATCAGCAGAACGAGAGCTCCGCGCTTCCTCACCGGATATCTCCTACGACGTCGTGGCCGAGACCGTCGAGGCCCGCCTGGACGCAGAACGGGTGCGCAAGTGCCTGGGTGCCCTCACCGAACTCCAGCGGGAGTCGATCACCCTGGCCTACTACGGCGGCTACACCTACCGTGAGGTCGCCGGCCTGCTCGAAGTCGCGGTGGGCACGGTAAAAACGCGGATGCGCGACGGGCTGATCCGGCTGCGCGACTGTCTGGGGGTGGACTGGTGAAGATCCGCCGGACCGATCCGCACACCCTGCTCGGCGCGCACGCGCTCGACGCCCTCACCGGGGCCGAACGGGCCCGGTTCACCCGGCATCTCGGCGTGTGCGAGTCCTGCCGCCAGGAGGCCCGGGGGCTGCAGGAGGCCACGGCACGGCTGGCGGCCGCGGCGGTCACCCGCCCCCCGGACCTGCTGCGGGAACGAGTGCTCGCCACCGCCGCGCGGACCCGGCAACTCCCGCCGCTGACCCGCGTGACCTCGGCCTGGCCGGGCCGCCGCTGGGGCATGGCGATCGCCTGCGGCCTGTTCGCCGTCGCCCTGGCGTTCGGCGGCATCGCGATCGACACGCAGCACGATCTCAGCCAGGAGCAGGCGCACACCCGCGCGATCGCCGCGGTATTGAACGCGCCGGACGCGACCATCATGACCGCCCGGGCGGTCACCGGCGGAAAGGCCACGGTCGTGATGTCCCACCGCGACCACGCGCTGGTCTTCACCGCGGTGAGGCTCCCGGCCCTGCCCTCGTCGCGGCGGTACGAGCTGTGGCTGATGGGCGCGAAGGGAGCGAAGCCGGAGGGAATGCTGCCGGCGGCGCACCAGGGGATGACCGCTCCGGTCGTCGTGAACGGCCTCGCGGCGGGGGACAAGGTCGGCCTGACCGTGGAAGCAGCGGGCGGCGCCAAGCACCCGACGTCCCGGCCGATCCTGCTGCTGGCCCTGCCTTTCTAGGTCAGCTGGGGCCTCCTGAAATCAGCTGGCCTGAAATCAGCTGGCCTGAAATCAGCTGGCCTGAAATCAGCTGGCGAACGTCCAGCGCGTCGGTGAGCCGGTGAAATCGCCGTGCACCATCCCGAAGACACGCTCCGGGCGGACGGAGAATGTGGCGTTCACCGCGGGGTCGAGGAACCCGAATTCGATGTCCGTCGAATATTTCTCGTTCATGAGATCGATGACCCGCCGCAGGCTGGCCGGGTCGGTGATAACCCGCGCGGTGCCCTCCATGATGACCGGGTTGACGGCGTCCTCGGTGGTGACCACGCACCGTGGATCGGCGATCAGGTTCCGCACCTTGCGTGACTGTACGCCGCTGGTGAACCAGAGTTCACTGTCGTCCCACATGCCCCAGACCGGCATGGCGTGCGGGGTGCCGTTGTCGGGGCGGATCGTCGAAACCCAGTAGTTCTGCGCGCTCGTCAGCCGCTGCGCGGCCCATGACCAGGGAAGCAGCCCGCTCCCCTCATCGGCGGACGCGATGCCATAGCCGGGCATGAAGGGCCTGCTCGCCCGCGGGAGCTCCATGCCACCCAGGCTTACCGCCAGCGGGCCCCGGCCGGATGGTGTTTCGGTGATCCCGTGCCCGGCGATCCGATTGTTTCCGGTTGCGGCGGTGGCAGGCTAACGTGGGGGGCTGCTCGAGCTGGCCGACCTGGACGCCGAACTCGGCCGTCTGGATCACCGCCGGCGCACCCTCCCGGAAACCGAGGAGGCTGACCGGCTGGAGGCCAGGGACGCCGCGCTGCGGGACGAGATCTCGTCCCTGGAGGCGCAGGACCGAGACTTTGGACGGGAGCAGGGCAAGGCCGAGGGTGATGTCGAGCAGGTCCGGGCCCGGGTCGAGCGGGACCGCGCGCGGCTCGACGCCGGGCAGGTGTCCTCGCCCCGCGAACTGGAGAACCTGCAGTCAGAAATCGCGTCGCTGGCGCGGCGCCAGTCCGATCTTGAGGAGATCGTGCTGGACGTGATGGAGCGCAGCGAGGCGGCGCAGACCAGGCGGCGATCCGTCGTGGCCGAGCGTGACCAGATCGCGGGCGAGCGCGCCGAGGTCGTGGCCCGTCGGGATGCGGCCCTGGGCGAGATCGCGGAGGAAGCGGGGAAGGCCCAGGATCGCCGGGCGGCGGTCGCGGCCGAGGAACCGGCCGATCTGATGGCGCTGTATGAGAAGCTCCGCGCCCAGCACGGGGTGGGCGCGGCCGCCCTGCGCGGGGGACGCTGCCAGGGCTGCCATCTGTCGCTCAACACGGTGGACCTGAACCACATCCGGGCGGCCGCACCCGACGAGGTGCTCCGCTGCGAGGAATGCCGCCGGATCCTGGTCCGGACTCCCGAGTCCGGCCTGTGACCCGCAAGCTCATCGTTGAAGCCGACGGCGGCTCGCGGGGCAACCCGGGACCGGCCGGATACGGCGCACTGGTGCGCGACGCGCAGACCGGGGATCTGCTGGCCGAGATCGCCGAGAGCGTGGGCCGGGCCACCAACAACGTGGCCGAGTACTCCGGGCTGGTCGCGGGCCTGAGGGCGGCAGCGGACCTGGCTCCGGGGGCCGACGTTGAGGTCCGGATGGATTCCAAGCTGGTGGTCGAGCAGATGTCGGGGCGCTGGCAGATCAAGCATCCCGATCTGCAGCCGCTGGCCGCCGCCGCCCGGGACGCGGCCCGCCGGCTGGGCCGCGTCTCCTACCACTGGGTGCCGCGGGCCCGGAACACTCACGCCGACCGGCTGGCCAACAAGGCCATGGATGACGCGCAACGGCGTGGCGCTGGGGA
>WNFJ01614946.1_pt1 | contig 18380 bp, 15 predicted proteins | sample 5400461 | NCBI WGS metagenome assembly WNFJ01 (sample SAMN13153349, study PRJNA577476) | soil metagenome | isolation source: 115 cm saprolite on Douglas fir-dominated hillslope | place: USA:California | collected 2013-09-17
CTGGACAGAATGTGAGCGATTGCATGCTCAACCTACTTTAGCGCGCTTCAGCGAATCTGAAACAGAAAAATGCGCGAAGTTGTGGATCGCGTTTTGGGGAACCCAGGCCGTGATCTGCATCACCCGATCGCCGGAATGCTGCTCCTGGACTTCCGCGATCTCGTGCAGCTGCGCGATCACACGCGATTCTTCGTGCGGAATCTCGAGGTGGAGAACTTCGCCGCCGGCGAGCTCGCGCTCACGGATCATCGCGACGAGCTTCTCGATTCCGCGACCGGTGAGCGCGGAGATGGTCGCGCGGTCGCGCGGTCGCGCGGTCTCGAAGTAGTTACCGCGAGACTCCGAGACCTCGTAACCGCGGGACAAATCGTCTTTGTTGAAAACCTCGATCACACGCTTCTCCGGAATCCCGAGCTCCGACAGCACCTCGGAGCCGACCACTGCCTGCTCCTCATGGGTCGAATCGATCACGTGGAGCACGAGATCGGCGCTGACCGCCTCCTCCATCGTCGATCGGAATGACGCCACGAGGTGATGCGGGAGTTTGCGGACGAAGCCGACAGTGTCGATGATGACCGTCGGCCGCGGCATCGGGAAAACGGCGCGCTGCGACTTGGCGTCGAGCGTCGCGAAAAGCTTGTCGACCGCCCATGCTGAGCCGCCGGTCAGGCGATTGAATAGCGTCGATTTGCCGGCGTTGGTGTAGCCGACCAGCGCCACCGTAAATGCGGCTGCGCGCGACTTTCTCTGCGTCTGGCGCGTCTGCTCGATCTTGTGCAGCTCCCCTTTGAGCTGGCTGATTTTTGTCCGCACGATGCGCCGGTCGATCTCGAGCTGCGTCTCACCAACTCCACGCGTTCCGATGCCGCCCGCCTGTCGCTCGAGGTGTGACCACTGACGGGTGAGCCGAGGAAGCATGTATTCGAGCTGCGCAAGCTCGACCTGCGTTCGCGCTTCGCGACTTCGAGCCCGGCCAGCGAAGATGTCGAGGATCAGCGCGCTGCGATCGATCACTTTGGTGCCGATGATCTTTTCGAGATTGCGGGTCTGCGCGGGCGAAAGCTCGTCGTCGAAGACGATCAGCGATACCTTTTCCTTCTCGCTGAGCCGCCTGATTTCTTCCGCTTTGCCGCTGCCGATCCAGGTGGCGGCGTCGGGAGCGTCGCGCTTCGCCAGGATCTTTGTGACTACCATCCCGCCCGCGGTCTCGATCAGCTTTTCGAGCTCGTCGAGGTGCTCCTCTGCGACTCTTCGGCTGCGGTCCGGCAGCACGACCCCGACGGCAATGACTTTTTCTGACACCTTATTGGCTGACATTAATCATACCGGCTCGAGGTCCAATGCGAAATCCCTCAGATGCATGAGCAAGGGAGACGCCATATCATGCGCCCCATGTTCGTTCTGTACGAGGTGTTGTTGTACCTCGTCTTTCTCATCGCGCTCCCGTTTTTCCTGATCACCGGACTGCTGCGCGGCAAGTATCTCGCGAATCTTCCAGAGCGCATCGGCTTCTATCGCTCGCCGGCAGCATCGCACGACCTGTGGATTCACGCGGTCTCGGTCGGCGAGACCCTGGCGTCCAGGCCGGTGATTGACGAAGTCCTCCGCCGCCGACCGGGGACCTCCATCGTCTTCACCACGACGACGCTGACCGGCCAGGTGCAGGCCCGCCGGCTCTTTCCCGAAGCCACCGTCACCTACTTTCCGATCGACTTCACCTCCTCGGTCCGCCGCTTTCTCGATCACCATCGACCCCGCCTTTTCGCCGCGATGGAGACCGAGATCTGGCCCAACGTAACGCGGCTCTCGCGAGCTCGCGGACTGAAGTTGATGCTGGCGAATGGACGATTGTCGGACCGGTCCTTTCCGCGCTATCGCGCCATTCGCCCACTGGTGCGCCGAATCCTGCGCCACTACGATCGCGTACTGGTCCGCGATGATGGCGACCGGAAGCGCTTTATCGCGATCGGCGCCCCGGCCGAAGCGGTCGAGACGACCGGCAACGTCAAGTTCGATTTCGCGATGAACGACAAGCCGCTGGAAATTCGCCCGCAGATCGAATCCCTCATCGCCGGCCGCCGCGTCCTGATCCTCGGATCGACGCGCGAAGGAGAAGAGGAACTGATCCTTCCGCTTCTCGCCGGCTTCATCGAGAAAAAGGACGCGTTCGTGATCATCGCGCCGAGAAAACCGGAGCGCTTCGATGTGGTGGCTAATCTTCTGGACGTACCGTTCGTGAGAAGAACGGCCATCGGCGAACGGCAAACGGCAACCGCCCTTCTCCTCGACTCCGTCGGCGAGCTGACCCGCATCTACCCCTTCGCGACGGTCGCGTTCGTCGGCGGCAGTCTCGTTCAGACCGGCGGACACAATCCGATCGAACCGGCGGCGGCCGGCGTTCCCGTCTGCTTCGGACCACACATGACGAACTTTCGCGAGATCGCGTCGACGTTCCTCGAGAACGATGCGGCGGTCGAGGTTCGCTCGCCGGCGGAGCTGATCGCGTTCGCGACGCGCATGTTCGACGATCCGGCCGCGCGGTCGGTCTACGGCGAACGCGCGCGCAAGACCGTCGAGCAGAATCGTGGCGCCGCGGCGCGCACGGCCGAGCGCATCGTCGAGTTGCTGGCGTGATCAAGCTCGCGGAGCTGCTGTATCGCGGCATCAACCGAGTCCGCCGCGCGCTTTACCGCGCCGGCATCCTCAAAGCGAAGCGACTGCCGGTACCGGTGATCTCGGTCGGCGGAATCGCGGCTGGCGGAAGCGGCAAGACTCCGGCAGTCATCGAGATTGCGCGTGCGCTATCCGAAAGCGGCCTGCGCGTCGCGGTTTTGACGCGCGGCTACGGGCGGGCGGGATCGGACGGGGTCGTCACGTCGCTGGATCCGAATCGGTTTGGCGACGAACCGGTGCTGATAAAAAAGACTCTGCCGGCCGTCGACGTCATCGTGGGCAAAAATAGATACGGTAGTGCTGCACGAATTGAGGCCGATGTCTTCGTGCTCGACGACGGCTTTCAACACCTGCAACTGCATCGCGACTTCGACGTCGTGATCGATCACAATTCCGGCTTCCTTCGCGAAGGGCGTGGTGCGCTGCGCTACGCCGATCTGGTGTTGCCGCGAAAGTTGCGGGCGCGCATCCCAGACGCCTTGCGCGGAAAGAAAGTCTTCGCGTTCGCAGGTCTCGCGGACAACGCTCAATTTTTTCGGCTCTTCGATCTCGCCGGCTCTCGAGGATTTCCCGATCACCACCGATACACGAAATCCGACATCGAGACGATCAAACGCGAAGCGAACGGCAATGCCATCGTCACGACCGAAAAGGACGCCGTCAAAATCGACGATGCCGAGGTGATCGCGATTCCTGCGGAGTTCGTGATTGAACGCGCCGATCTCGAGCGCATCGTCGCGGCGGCCGGCCGATGAGCCGCCGCAGAAAGAGTCTGCTGGTGCAGCGGAGCGAGTACGCGCTCTATCGGATCGTGGCAGCCGGCGCGCGGCGGCTTTCCGATCGCGGCATCCAGAGCTGGGGCGATCGCCTCGGCGGCCTGGCGCGTCGCGTCCTTCGATCGCGCGATCGCCTTGCGATGCGCAATCTCCGCGCATCGTTTCCGTCGAAAAGCGAATCGGAGCTGCGCGACATCCTCAACGCTTGCTGGCGTCAATTCGGGCGCTCGGCGCTGCATTCGATTCGCATGCAGACCATGTCGCTCGAAGAGATCGCCGCGCGATGCCCCTTCGTCAACGCGCATCTGGTCGAGGAAGCGATCGCGCGCGGAAAGGGCTTGGTCATGATCAGCGCGCATTACGGGGCGTGGGAGGTGGGCGGCCTGGCGCTGATGTCGCTCGTAAGGAACGTCCGCACCGTCACGCGGCCGCTCGACAATCAGTTTCTGGAGCGCGATCTCGTCCGACTGCGCGCGCGCACCGGCGCCGAAGTTCTCGACCGAAAACGGGCCGCCCGGGAGATGATGCAGGCGTTGTCGGACAATGCGGTCGTCGTCATCCTGCCCGATCAGGCCGTGCTTCCCCGCGAAGGAGTGCTCGTTCCCTTCGTTGGTCGCCCCGCCTGGACGACTCCAATACCCGCAAAAATGGCTTTGCGACGCGATTCCACGATTGTGTTCGCTTTTTGCATACCGCACGAAACCGGGTATCGGCTCGAGTTTGAGAACCCGATCCGTGTCGATCAACTGAGTGCGGCGGAGAGTGATCCCGTGATGTTGACGGAGCGAATCAACGATGTGATTTCGCGCCGCATCGCGGACCATCCGGAGCTTTGGTTGTGGATGCACGATCGCTGGAAAGGGACGGCGACGGGGGAAAGCGAAGGATTGCATGGCGAGTGACACGGTCGTAATCGGGCTCAATTGGGTCGGCGATAACGTTCTCGCCCTGCCAACCTATCGGGCATTGCATCACCGCTTCCGCAGCGAGGGCGGCATCTCCATCGCCGCGCCGCAACACATCGCGTCGCTGCTCGCGTCGTTGGGACTGTTCCGCAAAGTGATTCCATGGAACGGCCGCACGCGCGATCGGATCCGCGTGCTCAAAGCGGGGCGCTTTCGTCGCGCGGTGATCCTTCCGAATTCTTTCCGCGCCGCGATGATTCCGTTCGCGGCCGGCATCGGCGAGCGTTGGGGATATTCGACCGATGCGCGCGGGCTGCTGCTGACGCACGGCATCGGCCGCAGTCGCGATCGTGGACATCAGCTCGATGACTACAGTGCGCTCCTGGCGGCGATGAACGCGCCGCGCGTCGTCGACGAGATTCCGAGCATCCGCCTGCCGGTCCATACCCGCGAGCGAGCGCGCAAGCGCCTCCGCGCCCTCGGCGTCCGGCTCGACCGGCCGCTGTTCGGACTCCACGCCGGCGGACTTTACGGCCGCGCGAAACATTGGGGTGACGAGCCCTACGGACAACTCGCCGAGCGTCTGACCGACAATGGATATTCGGTCGTTCTGCTCACCAGCCCCGGCGAGCGGCAACAGGCCGAGGCGATTTCGGAAAAGTACGGACAACTTCCGATCGATGGCGACAACGGCGATGTCCTCCAACTGGCAGCCTCCATCTCGCATTGCTCCGTGATCGTTACGAACGACAGCGGTCCATTGCATCTGGCCACGGCGCTCGCGGTGCCATCAGTTTCGATCTTCGGACCAACCGATCCGGGGCGCACGGTCATTCCGGGCGCGACCCGCGTCGTCCAGAAGCCGGTGACGTGCGGGCCATGTTACGAACGCGAGTGTCCGCTGCGCGATCACCGCTGCATGACGGAGATCTCGGTGGAGGAAGTCTTCACCGCCGCGGTCGGCCTGCTGCAGGAAGTCGCGGCCAGCGAAGTTCGAGTCCTATAATCGGCTCGGATGCCTGCTGACGAAGGCCGTCTTTACAAGATCGGCGAAGTCTGCAAACTCGCGGACGTGCAGCCGTACGTGCTGCGCTACTGGGAAACCGAATTTCCTCCGCTCGCGCCTAACAAGAGCGGAGGCGGCCAGCGGCTCTACACCCAGCACGATCTCGACATCATTCTGCGCATCAAACAGCTGCTCTACTCCGAGGGATTCACGATCGCCGGCGCGAAGAAGAAGCTGGAAGGCGAAGGGGCCGAGCCGGATGCATCTCCGACACCTTCTTCTAAAGATCTCACCAAAGCCTTGATGAATGTCCGCAAGGAGCTGGCGGCGATTCTTCACATGCTCGAGGAGTGAAGTGCGACCTCTGTGCCTCTGTGGTAAACGGTTCTCACCACAGAGGCACAGAGATCACAGAAACAACTCGACAATCCTCTCCAAACCACGCGCATCCTCATCATCGAACGCGTCGAGTTGATCGGAGTCGACGTCGAGGACTGCGATCAGCGCGCCATCGGACGCGAAGACCGGCACGACAATCTCCGATTTTGAGTTGGGATCGCATGCGATGTGTCCCGGAAATTTGGTCACGTCGGGAACGATGATCGTCTCGCGCCGCCCGGCCGCGGTCCCGCAGACGCCGCGGCCGAATTCGATCAGCAGGCATCCAACGGTTCCAATGTAAGGTCCAACCACCAGGCGATCGCCGCAAACGCGATAGAAACCGGTCCAGAAGAAATGCGGAAATCGATTCGCCAGAATCGAATTGATCGTCGACATCAGCGCGATGTCGTCGAGTGCCTGGCCGCCTTCGTCACGCCAGATGGCGGAAATGGCGTCATAGCACGCGTCGTAGTCAGCGGACTTCATGACACCATCGCGCGCCGGTAGACGCGGTCGTATTCGAGCGCCGAGCGATCCCACGAGAAATCCGCCGACATGCCATTCGCCTGGAGCTGCTTCCAGATGCGCGTGTCTTTGAAGTTGAGAATGCCGAGCCACGCGCAGGTGAAGAGATCGCGAGGCGCCGGAGTCACGAAGCCGAAACCGTTCGCTTCGACGGCATTTGTCGCATCGAAGGGAATCACGGTGTCCACGAGCCCACCGGTCAGGCGGACGACCGGAACGGTTCCGTATCGCAGCGCGTACATCTGATTCAAACCGCACGGTTCGTAGATCGACGGCATGAGGAGCATGTCCGATCCGGCGTACAAGCGATGCGCCAGCGCGTTGTCGAATCCAATCCAGACGCGGCATCGATCGTTGTTGGCCTCCCCGATGCGCGCGAGCGCGTCCTCGTATTGCGGCTCGCCGCTGCCGAGAATGACAACCTGCGCGCCGGCGCTGAGCATTTGCGCGACCGCCGGAATCAGAAGATCGACGCCTTTCTGATCGACGAGTCGCGACACGAACGACAGCAACGGCGTCTTTGCCCGGTTGCGCAATCCAGCTTCGCGCAGCAGCGCGCGCTTCGAGAGCGCCTTCCCGGCCATATGACTCGCTTCGTAATTCGATGGAATATCCGCATCGGTCTCCGGATCCCAGAGGTCGACATCGATGCCGTTGAGGATGCCGCTCAGCTTGAATGAGAGGCTGCGGAGAACTCCATCGAGGCCGGCGCCGTGCGCCGGCGTTTGAATCTCATGCGCATAATTCGGCGAAACGGTCGTGACCTGATCGGCCAAGATGATGCCGCCCTTCATCAGATTCACTTCGCCGAAGTGCTCGAGCGCATCTGGCGACCAGTAACGACTGTGCAATCCGAGGACGTTGAACTTTGATGCCGGACCATTGCCCTGGTAGTTGAGATTGTGAATCGTGTAGATGGATCGCGTCGCGGCGAATTCACCCGTCCCGCGCAACCCCGAGCTCAGATAGATCGGCAGCAGTGCTGTGTGCCAATCGTGCGCGTGGAGAATATCCGGCACGATGCCGAGGAGCTCGCACGCCCGGATGACGGCACGGCAGAAGAACGTGAAGCGCTCGATGCCGTCGTCATAACCGTCGGCGCGCGGCGCGTAGAGATGCTCGCGGTTGAAAAAGTGATCGTTCGCGACGAGATACAGAGGAATGTCGGTCCCCGGCAGGCTCCCGCGAAGATACGAAGCCTCGGCCGACCAATTCGCCCACATGATCTGCGCTGTGGGAAGCGCCTCTTCGAGTGGTGTGCCGCTGCGCTCGAACCACTCGCGCGCTTCACGGTACAACGGCATGAACATCATGACGTCGTGACCGAGCTTCGCGAGAGCCTTCGGAAGCGAACCGGCGACATCGCCCAACCCGCCCGTCTTCGCGATCGGCGAAACCTCGGCGCTTGCGAAGAGGATGCGCATCGCGCGCTATGAGATCAGAACGGAGGCATACCCCACAACGTGCGAATAATCGCCGTTGATGTCGCCCGAGGTCGCGTGCTTGAGGAGTCTGGCGTTCGTCGCGCCGAGCCTCTTCGCGGCGATCAGCATGGTGGTCGCCGGGATGAAACCGCACATCGAAATGTCCTTTTCATCCACGACGCGCCAGAGCGATTCCGGATCGAGCGCCAGCACCTGATCGATTGCCGCCTGATCTTTGCTCAGCGTCACTTCCTGGTTTTCGTAGTGATTGAGATCGGAGCTCGCGAGAATTCCGATCGGCTGGTTTTGCACGACGTCCGCGATCGCGTTGCCAATCTCCACGCAAAACGCGAAGTTCGGCGCCGCAAGGCAGATCGGAACGAACGTGAGATCGCCGACGAGCTGTTGCAGAAATGGCAACTGGACTTCGAGTGAGTGCTCCTTCGCGTGCGCCTTCCAGTCGTCGCCGAGGAGACGCGTCTTCGCGAGCAGCGCGTCTGCGAGGGCTGTGTCGACCTTCACACTGCCTAACGGAGTGCGCCAGTCACCTTCGCGATTGATGGCCGCGAAATGGCCGATCCCGGTGTGATTCGGACAGAGAATGACGTAGCGCTTCGGCAGTTCCGCCGCCGCATAGAACGCCGCGGCGACATGTCCGCTGTACATGAGCCCAGCGTGCGGGACGACAGCGCCGACGAAACGCTCCCTGCTCGCGGGTTTAGGATTCGCGGCGAAGCACGCCTGCACCTGCGCCCGCAATCGTTCCGGCGAAGCCTCATAAAATGAGCCGGCGACTGCGGGCGGGCGCGTGGTCATTCTCGCGGAAAACTCGGCGAGTACAGAATCGCGTTCATGAAGAGCGGCAGCGTGCCGCGCCAGAAAAGCCGGAAGTGCGGCTCATCCGCAAACGTGATCACCTGACCTTTGCCATATGGCTCGCTGACCAAGTAGACGGCGCCCTTTATGCGATCGATCGATTCCGGCCACGCTACGCCCGAGACCAGCGGGTTTTCTTTAGCAATCGTCACGATGTTGTCGACGCGATGTGAGACCGGAACAAGCGCTTCCTCGCGCGCACCTTCGATCAGCACGTATGGCGAGCGCGGCACGCCGAACGTCAGGTAAGAACGCTCGTTCATCGTTGTGCGGAAGCTGGCGCCCGGAATGCGAAAGTCGTTATACCGCTCATCAACGGGCGTCTTGTCGTCATCCTTTTTCTTCGGCGGCTCCCACGACTTCAACTTCGAGATCTCGACTTCTTTGTCGCGGAGGAAGCTGCTGGCGCCTTTGATCGCGACGATCGTGCCGCCGTTGCGCACCCAGCCCTGCAGCTTCGTGATTCCGGCTTTGCCGAGGTGGTCGGAGTAGCCGCCGCCGTCGGGGAGAATCAGGACGTTGTAGTGTGATAAGTCGACGCCGCGGAGCGAATCGATGAACAGATTGGAGTGCGGCGTCGGCGTGTCGATATCGAGCGTATGCCACAACATTCCGTATGACGAAGCGCCAACTCCCGAGCCACCGACCAGAGCGATTTTGGGATCGCGGATGAAATGGATCCGCTCCGATCCGAATGCTGTTCCGCCTGTCCAGCCCGACTCGAGCGGAAAAACGTTCAGATTCAGATCGCGCGCGATGCGCGCGAGTGTCGCGTCGACTTCCGCTTTGTTTCCGCCCTTGAGAATGATGATCGTCCCGCGCGAGAACGTGTGGTCCGCGACAGTCACTGGATCTTCGCTGACGTTGAAGCGCACGCCGTCGATGAGCATCTGACCGGCAGCGCGATAGATGTTGGGATCGTTTCCGTCGATCAGATAACCATAGGCCGCCGGGCGAAATCCATTCGCTGCAGACTTCTCGAAAGGACGGACCTCTGCGCTGAGCGGTGAACTGGTAACGTACGCCTCCACATCCATGGCGAGCGGCAGGGACCACGACGTCAAATCGTAGAAATCGTTCGGCTCATCGGCCTCGGTCTTCTGCCGCTGTGCTTCGACGAAGCCTTTGGTGAACGTCGGAGTTCTCTCGAGCAACGTTTGCGCGAGGCCGCCGAGTGGCTGCCTTGTAGAAACGACCGCTGTGCCAGCCGGAAAAGTCTGCGACTCCGACGCATCGTTGTCGACGCGACTAGCCTTGACGGTGACCGCCGCCGCGAGCATGCCGACTTGAATCGACTGCCGCCCCAGCAGATCGATCAGCGGCTGGAAATTCGGCGCGTTAGGCGGAATCAGGAATGTACTCTGTCCGCTGCTCGCCTGATTGCGCATCGCGTTGTACGTGTACAGCAGCAGCTCTTCGGAGTGCGCCGCCGCGGTACGCAGCGTCGACATGCTGGTCGTGTAATGCCGCTGGATGCGATCGGCGAGCGTCAGCACCGTGCCGTCATCTCGCAGAAAAGCCGACCCGCCACGCGGACCGCCGGCCATCTCGTACGTCATCCCGATCGCGCCGTGCAGCGACGGCCACGAGTCGCCGTAGCCGGGATAGAACAGATCGAATGTTTCTCCGACGAAAAACGGCCATCCCTTGGCCGTGAACGCCGATGCATTCGCGCGGCCGAAAACCTCCAGCCATTTCTCGACGTCCTTGGGCAGATTGGAGTTGAGCGGCTTGGCGTCGGGCGGGAAAAAGTAAGTCGAGTTGGAGCTCATCTCGTGAAAGTCGACGAACACCTGCGGATTCCAGCGGCGATATTCGGCGACGCGCGCTTTCGTCTCCTGCTGCGAGATCCAGCTCCAATCGCGATTCATGTCGATGAGGTAGTGGTTGAACCGGCCGCCGGGCCACGGCTCGGCGTGCTCGAAGGAATCAGGATTCGAATCGGCGTTCGCTCCGCGTGTGCGGATGTACCACTGCACGTAACGCTCGCGTCCATCAGGATTGAGCAGCGGATCGATCAGCACGATCACGTTGTCGAGAATCTTGGCAGCGTCCGGATCGCGCAGCAGCGTGCTGGCCGTCAGCATCGACGCCTCGGCCGATGACGATTCGTTGCCGTGGACGCCGTATGCCAGCCACACGATCGCAGGCGTGGAGCGCGCTACCTCGGCAGCGCGGGCGGGGGCGGTGGTCGCCGGGTCGGCGAGCGAAACGACATTCTGGCGCAGCGAATCAAGAGCCGCGCGATTCTTGGCGGAAGTGATTACCGCGAGTACGAGCGGGCGGTGCTCATATGATCCGCCAAATTGATGGACGGTAATTAATGGCGATCTCTTCGCCAGCTCGTTGAAGTAGTCCAGAATGCGTGCGTACGGCGTGAAGCGATCGCCGAGTTTGTAGCCGAGGTATTCATCCGGCGTCGGCACTTGCGCGTGGGCAGCGACGGCAAATGCGGCTACGGCGAGAAAAGTTGCAAGGCGTTTGGTCATGATCGTCATCCTGACGCTGAGCGAAGCGGAAGGATCTCAAGATACGAACGACCGCGCAACTGGAGGCGTCACTCGACGATCGTGACTTCGTCCTCGACGACCGCAGCATTCGAGCGCGTGTGGATGCCGAGGCGCTTCATCATCTCGTTGAGAGTCGACGGTTTGAGCTGCAGCAGCTCGGCGGCCTTCTTCTGGACCCCATTGGCCATCTCGAGGGATTGCAGGATCATCGCGCGCTCGTAACGCGAAACGGAGTCCTTCAACGACAGCCCATCCGCCGGAACGACCATCGCCGGCTGCTCGGTGTCCACGGGATATCGCAAGTACTCCGGCAGGAGATCGGGGCCGATGCGATCGGTGGTGCACAACACGACCGCGCGCTCGATGGTGTTCTCCAGCTCACGCACATTGCCGGGCCATGAATGATCCATGAGGATCCGCATCACGTCAGCCGTGACTTCGCGAACTTTGCGCTTGTTCTCCTCCGAATATTTGTCGAGGAAATGCGAAACGAGCAGAGGAATGTCTTCACGCCGGCGGCGCAACGGCGGCAGCGTGATGGTGATGACGTTCAATCGATAGTAGAGGTCCTCGCGGAATCGGCCATCGGACATGAGCTTCGAAAGCTCGACGTTGGTGGCCGCGATGATGCGCACATCGACTTTGATCGTCTCGACCGATCCGAGGCGCATGAATTCGCGCTCCTGGATGACGCGGAGGAGCTTCGCCTGCGTCTCCAGATTGATGTTGCCGATCTCGTCGAGAAAGATCGAGCCGCCGTCGGCGACTTCGAAGAGCCCGCGCTTGGTGGCGATTGCGCCGGTGAAGGCGCCCTTCATGTGACCGAAGAGCGATGACTCGAGGAGCTCGGGCGGCAGCGATCCCGAGTTGACCGTCACGAACGCATTGCGCGCTCTGGGCGACGCATGATGGATCGCTTTCGCGACGAGCTCTTTTCCGGTCCCCGATTCGCCGGCGATGAGGATGTTGGATCGCGACGGCGCGGAGAGCCGGATCAGCTCGAAGACTTTTCGCATCGGCTCTGATTTGCCGATGATGTTCGAGTAGGCGTACTTCTGCGAGAGCTCCGCTTTGAGACGCTCATTTTCTTTCGACAACCGCCGCTGCTCGAGCGCCTTGTTGACGGTGAGGACGACTTCCTCGTTCTTGAATGGCTTCGGAATGTAGTGAAACGCGCCGTGCTTCATCGCTTCGATCGCGCCGTCGATTGACGAATAGGCGGTGATCACGATGACGGGGAGATAGGGATTGGCGATCCGCAGCGCGCGCAGCGTGTCGATGCCGCTGATCCCCGGCAGCATGATGTCGAGGATGACGAGATCGATGTTGTCGTCGTTGTCGAGGATCGAGAGCGCATGCTCGCCAGTCGAGGCCATGACGACGTCGAACCCTTCTCGATGAAGGACAGCTTCCAGGACGTCCCGAAGGACCTCCTCGTCGTCAACGATCAGTATTCGCATTAGTCCCGGTTCCAGTGTCCTTCGTCATGCCGCTCGCCCGCGGCAACGATATCGTGAACTCCGCCCCAGCGCCGGGCGCGCTCTCCACCGCGATCTCGCCGTCCGTGGCGTGGAGGATGCGGCGTGTGATCGCGAGGCCCAGACCCGTCCCACCCTGACCGCGCTTGGTCGTGACCAGCGGCTCGAAAATCCGGCCAACGAGATCCGGCGGAATGCCTTGGCCGTCATCTTTGATCCGAATTTCCACCCGCTCTCCGTTTTCTTTCGCGCTGATCCAGATGTTCCCGCTCTCGCTTACAGCATCCCGAGCGTTGAGGAGGACGTTGGTCAGAACCTGCTGCAGGTCGTGAAAGTTCCCACGGACCTGGGCTTCGGGGATTCCGTTCACGTGGACCGAGATTTGTTTTGGCTTCAGAAGGTCTTCGTGCAGATTGAGTGTGGAAGTAATGAGCGCCGGGACGTTGACCGTCTCTCGTGCGCGCGGGCGGTTCGCGATCAGATCGAGCAGGTTGTTCACGAGGCGGGACGCGCGGAAGGACTGCTGCTCCATTTTCTTCAGCAGGCGGTATTTCGGATCGTCAGGCGGCACTTCCTGCAGCAGCAGCTGTGCGTAGGATGAGATTCCGGTCAGCGGCGTATTGACTTCGTGCGCTACGCCGGCTGCCAGGAGTCCGAGCGACGCGAGGCGCTCTTTGTCCTGCAGCTCGCGCTCGAGCCGTACGCGTTCGGTGATGTCGCCGATCACGAGCACGCGGGCGCCGTCGGCGACATCGGCAGCGTTGAGCGGACTCGAAGTGACCGTGACCTCTTTTTCACTTCCGTGCCGGTTGACGAATTGTGTTTCCAGCGAGCGGGCATTCGATCGCAGGAGCTCGTCGTACGGCGGAAACAGCTCGCCGATCGATTCGTCGAGACCTTCGCCGCCGACCAAATCCCAGAACGCGCGATTGGCCGTGAGAATCGTTCCATCGCGCGCCACGACGGCGATCGCAGACGACGATGACTCGATGATGTTCTCGTTGTATTCCTTGAGCGCGCGGATCTCGTCGAGCTGACGCCGCAGACGTCCGTAAAGCCGCGCGTTCTCGATCGCCAGCGCGAGCGGCGCAGTGAGCGATTCGAGGAGATGCAGATCGTCGCGAGACAACGGCTCTTCGCCGCGCTTGGTGCCGAGGAGGAGAAGACCCTGTAGCTCGCCGCGATTCGGAAGCGGAAGAACGTAGCGATATCCAGCCCGCAACAACTTCCACGGCAAATCGCTCATCCCTGGCAACCTCGGCTCCGTCAATACCAGCGGGCCTTCTTCGGGCATGGCCCCGAAATCGCCGATGGTCGTGCGGCGCGGGACGCCCGGCTCATCTTCGTAGATGACGAGTGCCGTCCCTTCGCGCGTGAAGAGATTCATCTTGTCGATGTCGAGCGCCGCGCGCATGCGCTCGCGCATCATGGCGATCAACTCGTGCACGTCGCGGAACGTGGCCAGCTCCTGCGCGAAATCAACGATCGCGCGGCGATGGCGGTAACTCTCGCGATAGACGAACATCTCGATGACCGACTCGATGCGACCCTTGACCGGTATCAAAACGCCGGCGATGACCAGCCCCGAGGTGAACGCCAGAAAATTGCGCTCGAGCGCCGATCGCTCTTCGATCGCATTCGACAGCACGAGATTGACCGTCGAGAACGCGATCATGCCGAACGCGAAAGTGATCGAATACGCCAGGACCTCTTTGATCACGACCTCGACGTCCCACAGCTTGTACTTGAGGATCGAGACCGCAAACGCCAGCGGGATCAGCGCGAGCGGAAGAATCGAGATCGTCGAGTAAATCGGCTTGACCGATCCAACGACGAACCACGGAACGATGTAGACCAGCAGAAACGGCAGGAAGCCAAGGACCATGCCGAGGTAGATCCACTTGATTTGTTTTCTACCGACTGCAGCCGCGGTGCGATACGTATACGCCAGCGCGACAACCGCGAGCGTGAAGTAGATCGCAAAGTGCGCGATCTCCCATCGCTGAATCACTTCCAGCGACCGCAGCACGGAAGCGATTGCAGCGCGGTTGTTGAAGATCAGAAGATCGATGTCCCACAGCGCGAGGAGCGCCGGCGGAACGTAGAGCGACGCGATGAGCCACTTGCTTCGAACGATCGGACGCGGAAACATCAGGAAGAAATTCAGCGTCAGCGGAGGAAGCAGAATCGTCGCGAATTCTTCGACCAGTTGCAAGATCTTGTAACTGAGATCGATGTCTCCGGCGGGCGTGTAGACGTAAACCACGAATGACAACAGCGTGACGAAGTAGAAGAGAGTGCTCTCCCGGCGCTCGCCTCGAAACAATGTGAAGAGACCAATCGCGAGATAGAGGAAGCCGATGAAGCTGAGGATCAGGTACGAATAGTCGATCTTCAGCTCGGGCACGCGGTAAGTCAGTTTCAGCGCGTGGCCGCCGCGCACAATGACCATCGGGACGGTCTGCGCAATGCGTCGAAGCGTCTTCTGAAGCCCTTCGACCTCGTTGCTGGGCGTATCGCCAATGAGCCAGATCTCGTCGCCCGGCCGCAGGCCCGACTGCTGCGCACCGCTGTCGGGATCGACGGTCTTGACCACGATCACGCCGTTGCGGCGCGTGAATGTGAAGTCAATTCGCTCGAACGAAGAGCGCTTTCGCTGGAAAGAGGCGAAAGCTCCGGCGACCAGCGCGACGGTCAGCGCCATGATCCCGAGATTCGTCAGAATAGATTTCCGCATTGTCCGATGGCGGGACAGCATTCAACGGAAGTGCCGCGGCGAAATTCGGCCTAACTTTCTGATTCTGAACGTGCGCGGTGCGCTGCCGCGCGATAGCAAAGGCGGTCGATTCCAAGGGATTGGATTGTGCCGACGGAAAGTTGAAGGGCCATTCAAAGAACCGGAAAGCGGCAGACGTCGCGCAGCAGGCAGACGTCGCAGTTCGCCTTTCGGCGTTTGCGGCTGCACAGGTCGAGTATTCCGAGCCGGCAAATGGCAAAGTCGTAGCGGATCGGATCTGCGGCGTCGAGCTTCGCCAGCCGGTCGGTGATCGATCGCGCGGCCTTCCAGTCGGGTGTCTTGCGATCGCTGAGGCCGAGAAATGTGGCGATGCGATGCACATGCGTGTCGAGCGGCATCACGAGCTTCGCAGGATCGACGAAATCCCAGATGCCGAGGTCGGGCGGGGTGCGTCGGACCATCCAGCGGAGGAACAGGTTCATGCGCTTGCACGCGCTGCCGTCGCGCGGAGAGGTGAGCAAATAGTGCAAAGCTTTGTCATCCCGAGCGTAGCGAGGGACCGGTGTGGGCGGGGTGGTGCGAGGACGCCGGTTTGCCGTACCGCCCCTCCACACCGCTCCTTCGCTACACTCAGGATGACACGCGATCAGTATCTCTACAAATCTCGCGAGCGATGGTCCGATGTCTGCGTCATCCGCCGAATAGCACTGCCGAAAAAGCTCGCCTAACGAAGCGTGTCTTCTCATTGCGATGGCGATCCGCTCGAGCAGCGCGACCAGCTCGGGTGTCTTGTGAAAACGATGCGCGAATCCGGCGAAGTCGCGCGTCGCACGCGCGCGATTGAATTTCGAGAGGTACGCGAACGGCGAGGGCTGCATGCGACCGAGCACGCCGCCGACATTCGCGACCACGATGTCGGCGCGCCCGTAAGCAAAGGCCGACGCAAGCAAGCCCGCGACCTCCTGATCGCGAGGATCGTCGTAGCGAAGGACCAGTTGCAGCGGATCGGGCGCGATGGTCGAGATGTCGAAGGTCGCGACCAGCGCATCCAGGCGCTCGCGAAGCATCTCGCCGCGAATGGGCTTCCTCACCGGCATCGGCAACAGCGGAACAATGCCTATCATTCTGCGTCTTAAATAGGGTCAGGTCTGGAAAATCTACTTAAGCACATTGGTGTGATTGTCGTATTAATGGACATCTTAAGTAGATTTTCCAGACCTGACCCTACTTAACGGAGCATTCATGCGCGTAAGGCTCTTCTTCACCCTCGCCCTCTGCATCACGGTGCCGCTGGCGGCGTCGATCACCGGAGTCGTCATCAACACCGACGGCCAGCCGCTCGCCGGCGCAAAAGTCTCGGTGTTCGCGCCCGAGACGGTTGGCGCGCGACGCACGCGGCTCTTTTCGAAGACTCCCGCGCGCCCCGCGCTCGCGACGAAGCCGACCGATTCCAAAGGAACATTCTCTTTCGATTCACCGAAGGATCAGTCGGTGGTCGATATCGGCTTTGAGGCCAGCGGCTACGCTCCGGATTCCGTTCGCCTTCTCGCCGACGATGAAGCGGGCGCGATCGCTCTCACCAGCGCGCCGATGCAGCGCGGAAGCATCAGCGCGAATGGCAAACCAGTCGCCGCCGCCACGGTCGTGTGGTTCAGCAACGCGACCGAGTTTCTCGCAACCACCGATGCCGAAGGCCATTACAGCGTGCCTGATCCATCGAAGTGGGCCAATCGCGTGGTCATCATCCATCCCGATTACGCCGTCGTCGACATTTTCAACGGTCCGTTTCGCGCAGGACCAAAAATCGATCAGGCCCTGACCAGTGGCGTAACGGTGAAGGGCAAAGTGATCGCGGAAAACGGACAGACGCCGGTCGCAAAGACCGTCGTGACTGTCGATGAGTGGCCGCTCGCCATCACTACCGACGACGGCTCATTCACAATTGCGCACGCACCGCGCGACTGGCAGGCCGTCGAGACGCGCACTGGAAATCTATCCGCCGTTCGCGCTCGCGCGAACGACAACGCACTCACGCTGCGGCTGACAAGAGTGGCGAAAGTGACGGGCAATGTACGCGATGCGAAGACCCAACTTCCCCTCGCCAACGCCGAAGTTCGCCTCGGGGCCGCCACGGCATTTGGCCGCATGGGCGGTTTCGGCGGCGCGTCGGGAGCCGTGGAGTCGGTGTTCACCGACGCCAAAGGCGCGTTCACGATCACGACGACGCCCGGACAATACAATCTGTCGGCGATTTATCCCGGAAGCGCGGTCTCGAATGCGACGATTTCCGTCGCCGCAGGTCAGACGATCAACAGGGCGCTTTACGGCACCGCACGCGCGCGCATCAGCGGGACAGTGATCGACGAAGACAAGCGCGCAGTTGCGGGAGCACATCTGCTGCCGCGTAACGCCGCCGGCAGCCCGATGATGATGATGGGACCCGGGCGTTTCGCGCAGGACACGACTGCGTTCAGCGGACCCGACGGCCGATTCGTCCTGCACAACGTGCTCACCGAAACCGACCTCCAGATCGACGCCGCGAAGAAAGGCCTTCCGACCGCGCACAGCGCATCGGTGCGTCTCAGTCCTGGCGAGAAAAAGAGCGGCGTGACGATCACGATTCCACGAGGGGTCGCCTTCAGCGGCAAAGTGCTCGACGCGAACGGACGGCCGGTCTCCGGCGTTGGCGTCACCCCGGCAGAAGCGGCACGCGGCGATTTCGGCGGAGTGCGGCGCGTCGTCATGGCGATGCAGCGCGATCGCGAGGATGAAGTCGTGCGCACCGGCAGCGACGGCACGTTCAACCTTCGGCTGAAGGAAGGCACGTATGACGTTGTCTTCAGGCGGGAAGGATTCGCGACCAAAACATTGCGCGCGCAATCCGTCAACGCGACGTCACGGCCGGTTGAAGTGAAACTCGACGCGGGCGTGGAGATCACGGGACGTGTCGTGCGGAGCGGAGTGGGCGTGGAGGGTGTCAACGTCAACGCCATGAGCGAAGACGGGCCGGTGAACGCCGTCACCTCCTCCGACGGCACGTTCACGCTGACCGATCTCACTCCCGGACAGATGATGCTGGCTGTCAATAA
>WNFJ01304297.1_pt3 | contig 18374 bp, 16 predicted proteins | sample 5400461 | NCBI WGS metagenome assembly WNFJ01 (sample SAMN13153349, study PRJNA577476) | soil metagenome | isolation source: 115 cm saprolite on Douglas fir-dominated hillslope | place: USA:California | collected 2013-09-17
CCAGTGGAAAGATCGGAGGGCAGCAGGTCGCGCATGCCCTTCACCCCCACCATCTCCAGCAGGCCATCCACAATCTGAAAGGTCTGCTCTTCATCGAGGTCACCGCGTTCCCGCAGCGGGAAGGCCACGTTTTCTCCAACGGTGAGCGAATCGAACAAGGCGCCGTTCTGAAAGACCATTGTGACTTTCTTGCGGATAGCTTCCATCTCGGGTTCGCTATAGTCGGTGATGTCTTCGTAGGCCACGATTACGCGCCCCGAATCGGGCTTGAGGAATCCCATGATGTGGTGCAGCGAAACCGATTTGCCCACACCGCTGCGTCCCAGGATAAAGACCGTCTCTCCCGGCAGCACGTCGAAGCTGACGTCATCCAGGACGACGTGCGACCCAAACGACTTGGTGACGTTCTTGAATTCGATATAAGGTTCGGGTCGCGTTCTCATTTGGCTCTCCGTTGCGCCAGTTCAAACTCTTCGCGTGTATTCAGATTATCGAACATCCCCAGCGAAAAGCCAGCCTGAAGTATCTCGGCTTCTTCAACCGCATGAACTGGGATCTCGGCAAACAGCGAATCGATCTTGTAACGTTTCTCGCGCAGCGCCTTCTCCGCAACTTCCGCAAACGGCTTGCGGTAGAGCGCGCATAGCGGCTGCCAGCCTCCGGCGGCGCGGGGAACGATGGCCAGCGCAGGATTGGCTGCGGCTCTGGCCTCATCTGCCTTGTGCAACAGATACCGCAGAAAATCGGCTTCCATAAAAGGCAGGTCCACAGCCAGAACCAGGTTCAACTCCAATGCTGATGACCTCAGCGCAGCATGGATGCCGCCCAAAGGTCCGCAGTCAGGGAAAATGTCTTCAATCGCTTCTGGACCAAACTTCCCGCGCGGACCGCAGACATGAACCTCATCTGCTGTCAGCTTGGCTATGCTCAGGGCGCGCTCCAGCAAAGTTGCGCCGTGAAATTTCAGGTCGGCCTTATCGGCTCCCATGCGCGAACTCTTCCCCCCGGCGAGAACGAAAGCGGCAGTTCGCAATTCAGTTCTCAGTTCCCGGTTCTCAGTTCTCAGTCCCATTTTTTCTCGCAGTCCGTCTCCCTTGCTAAATCATTTATAGCGGTTCCATAGATACTGTATCCACCCACCGTGGAAGAACAGGCCTTTAGCCTGCCCCGGCGCGCCGTGGGGTGTGCCGTGGGGCTTGCGTTAGGATGGCAAATCAAATGGGCTTCACGGCTGCGGAAAAATTGCTCTAAGGGCGTGAAGACGTGTCAGGGCACGGATTTATCCCGCCTGCCCCGGCGTGCCGTGGGTGCCGCTAAGCTGTTGAAAATGAACAATTCCTCTCTGCCGAAGGCTCGCGCGCAGCGAAGCGGAGCGCCAAAAGAAAGCCTTTTTCCGCAGCCTCTTCCAGCCCCGGTGCCGCGCGGATACACCATCTCTGGAACCGCTCTAAAGTCAATCCTAACCTCGGCCGGGCAGGAAACGAAGCCGAAACCGCGAGTTAGTCATCCTCAAAAAAGCTAAATGCCAACTGCTGACTGCTGCCTTCTCGTATAATCAAAATTTAATGGCCTACCAGGTTTTAGCGCGTAAGTATCGTCCCCAAACATTTGCCGATGTGATCGGGCAGGAGCACGTCACGCGCACCCTCAAAAACGCCATCGCACAGCAGCGCATCGCCCACGGCTATATCTTCAGCGGGCATCGTGGCATTGGGAAGACCACTGTTGCGCGCATCCTTGCCATGTGCCTGAACTGTCGCGGCGGAAAAGAAGATCGCCCCCAGGCTGAACCCTGCGGCAAATGCGACTCCTGTACGGAAATACGCTCCGGCAGCGCTGTCGACGTCATTGAAATTGATGCCGCCACCAATCGCGGCATTGACGAAATCCGTGAGCTGCGGGAAGCGGCGCGTTATCGTCCGGCGCGCGACCGCTACAAGATTTACATTCTCGATGAAGCCCACCAGATTACCGATGCCGCCTTCAACGCCCTGCTGAAGACCCTGGAAGAGCCGCCTTCCCATATCGTCTTCATGATGGCGACCACGCAGCCCGAGGATATTCCCCAGACCATCCGCTCGCGCTGCCAGCACTTCAGCTTTCATGCAGTACGCTTCGACGAAATCGTGAACCAGCTCACCGCCGTTGCTGAACAGGAAAAGATCAAGGCCGACCGCGATGCCATTGCCCTGCTGGCCGAAGCCGGCGACGGTTCCATGCGCGATGCGCTCTCCATCATGGACCAGGCCATCGCCTGCTGCGGCGATACGTTGACTCGAGAAGTGGTGCAGCAACTGGTGGGCGCCGTTCCCGGCGATGTGCTGGAAAAAATGATGCAGGCAGTGGCTGCAAACTCCAGCCAGGAGGTCTTGCGGCTGGTGGATAAACTTGTCACCGAAGGCCAGAGCCCCACGCACTTTGCCCGGCAGGTCGTGCGCTTCTTGCGCAATGCCATGGTGGCCAAGGTTGCTGGCAGCGACTCTTCCCTTCTGCAGATTTCGTCGGATGAGCGCGCTCGCGTAGCGCGCACTGCCGAACTTTTTTCCGAAGAAGACCTCACCCGCTTTCTGCAGATCATGCTGCGCACCCACGGCGACGTGAGCTACAAAGCCGATCAGCGCTTCCACCTCGAACTCGGCTTGCTGAAACTGGTGCATGCGCAAAGGCTGCTGCCTTTGGAAGAGCTGCTCAGCGGAGCCGCGTCTGAGAATCGCGCTCAGCCGGCGCCCTCTGCTCCGCCTTTGCCAAAGGGAGTGGGCCGAACAGGCTCTTCAAATGTCAGTCAGGAAATCGGAGGCGCGCATTCCGAGCGGCCGTCGCCGTTTGAACAGGACCGAGCGCGGCAAGACAATCCACGGCAAGACCATGTACGCAAGACCGGACCCGAGATGGCATCCGGCGCTCCGGTGATGGTTGCCGGGTCGAGCGCCCTGGCTGCCGCGGCAATCGCAGTAGCGCAACCGATGGAATCTATTGCCACCGAACCGCAGCCCGCATCCGCGCCTGTCTCCGAATCGCCTGCTCAACCCGCAGAAGAATTGCTCAACCGCGTTCGCGCCGCGGTGCTCGAGGCGCTGGCGGAAAAACACCAAACGCTGGCCTTGAACCTGGAGGAAGGCCAGTGGAGCATTGCCGGCAACGAACTGATTGTTCAAGTCAACGCTAAGCCAACGTTTTTAGAGATGGCGATGACCAACGATGCCAACCGTCTTGTGGCCGCGGCAATCAGCTCAACTGCGGGACGGATGCTGAAGTTAAAGCTGGAGAGCACGGCCCAGAGCAACGGAGCGGCCGCGCCATCGCCAAGAAGCACGGTGTCATCTGGCCCGGCTGGTTCGGCGCGCAACCGTGCGGCTGATGATCCTGTGGTGCGGCATGTGCAAGAAAAGTTTGCCGCCGAGATTCGCACGGTGATCGACCACCGCGAGAAAAGAAACTAAGGTTTTTTGGAGACAGACATGGGCGGCTTCAATCCCAAACAATTACAGGAGATGCTGGCGCAGGCCAAGCAGCAGGCCGAATCCTTGCAGGAAAAGATGCGCGAGACGGTGGTGGATGGCTCCGCCGGCGGCGGCACGGTTACCATCAAGATGAACGGGCAAAAGCAGATCCTGCGTGTGACCATAGACCCGGAGGCGGTTAAGGCCGGCGATCTGGAGATGCTGCAAGACCTGATCGCGGCCGCCGTGAATGATGCCGGAAGAAAAGTTGACGAAGCCATGCAGTCCAAGCTGGGCGGAATGCTTGGCGGCATGGGCTTAGGCGGAATGTTCTGAAAAATGTCCGCGAATCGAGCACCCAGAACTGGTTTCATAAATAGCTTTCGGAGGGGCACGGCTTCAGCCGTGCCGCTTAGAACGTTTAACAATTCGGGCTTTACACGTTGCGGAAAAAGTCCTCGTGTGTGAAGACTTGTATCAAGGCACGAGTTTACTCGTGCCGTAAGTCGTTCAGAATGTGTTGGGCTTTAGCCCCTGTAAAATGCAATTGGTCTCAAAAAAGACTTTTTCCGCAGCCTCTTTAGCCCCTGAGGCATTCACAATTTACTGCCTCGGATTTGTGAGACCAGGTAGATTTCGGTTCTTGATCCGGGTCAATCCCTGGCGAAATTCTAAGGTGATTAATGTCCAAATTTGCCGAGCCCATGGCTCGACTCATTGAAGAACTGAAAAAGCTGCCCGGCATTGGCAGCAAGAGCGCCCAGCGGCTGGCCTTTCATATCCTGCGCTCGAGTGAGGATAATGCCGGCGCCCTGGCGGCGGCCATCCACGATGTGAAAGAAAAGCTGCGCCTGTGCTCGGTGTGCAACAACATTACCGATGTTGATCCCTGCGTCTATTGCAGCAATCCCACCCGCAACCAGCGCCTGGTGTGCGTGGTGGAAGAGCCTACCAACATTGCCGCCATCGAGAAGACGCGGCATTTTAACGGCGTCTATCACGTGCTGCACGGCTCGATTTCGCCGCTCCATGGAGTCGGCCCCGAGCATTTGCGCATTCATAACCTGATCAAGCGCCTCGAGCGCAGCGAGGTGGATGAGGTAATTCTCGCCACCAATCCTACCGTCGAAGGCGAGGCCACCGCCGTATACCTCACCCAGCAGATCAAGCGCGATCATCTGCCGGTCAAGATCACGCGTATCGCCATGGGCATCCCTGTGGGCAGCGATATTGAGTACACCGATGAAGTCACCATGCTGAAGGCCATGGAGGGCCGGCGGGAGCTTTAAGGAGCCCAGAGTGCGAAAGACGCAAACTCAGGTCGAGCAATTTGTGAAGGAGAAGATGAACGAGTTGGCGCACGCCGATGATCTGCTCACCCTGGGTGAAGTCTTAGACCTGATGTGCCATGAGTTCGATATAACTACGCTCGAAGCGGTCAAACTCATTGCTCATGCCAAGCTGCACTTCGAGTGCTTTGATTAAAGAGCTATCTTAATTTATTGTGAAACGTGATTACGTATTTATATGATTTTTAAGATCGCCTTCCGGCTGACCGATTCCCATTTGTCGTCTAAACCGCATTCCTTGTGAACTCGCTTCATAAAAACATCATGTGCGAACAGAAAGCTCGCGATCCCGCCGAACTTCGTCGTGATTTCACGCTTCGCTTCGTAAAATTCTCCCTCGGCCAACAATAGCTCGGTCATTTTTTCTTCGCTAACTGTTCCATTTTCAGGGAAATAAAATACTTCATGAAATATAAAACTTCTTATTCCGAGGTCGAGTGACGAAGCCACAAAATCCTTCAATTGTTTTATGTTTAGCTTGGTGACCGTAGCTGTAAAAGTAATATCGACGCTGGGGAAGTTTCGTATAAAAAAGGACACATTGTCGGCAACCCTTTGCACACTGGTACCGCCCCTTAACCTACGCAGCGTTACGGGATCAAATGTATCTATTGAAACAGTTATGTTGTTAAGGCCCGCCGCAACCAACCGTTCACAATCATGCCGATGAAGGAGCGTTGCATTGGTGGCAAGCTTGAACGCTCCGGTTGGCTTCGCCGGGGACCTTCCTACCATTTCAAATATGTCACATAAACGCGGATCCAAAGTGGGCTCCATGGTACATCCCACCTGAAAATTCATGGTGCTACTTATTTTTTCGTGAATAAATCTCTCCATGTCATCCATTTCAAATTTTCCCGTCGTTCTGTAATTGTGACAGTAGACGCACTTCACGTTGCAATTCAAGATCGGATCAATCCGCACCCATTCATACGCCTGTTGAGCCAATTGCCGCAGACTCTCGATGTTCGCAATATGGACCCTTAAATCGCGCCCGGCGTGAGATACCCCCGCGTTCTTGCTTCGAACAGCATCTCTACTATTGAGAAATCTCCCGTGCTCTGGCAAGTAGACGCGGATCGCGTCGATCTCCTCGTCAGAAAACGGACGGGGCGCGTGAAACGTAAATCCGAAGTCTCCCTGCACGCTGTAGGCCGTTTCAACGTCCTGACGCGGTATGTTTGTGACCGTCGATCCGACGATAACATCACCCAGCATGATTTGTAATTGCAACGGATGCGATACGTTCTTAATGTCCATTGCCCAGCCGATTACTTCGCGGCCATCTACGTATTCCAGGCCCCCATATATATTGTCTTTCGGTGGGTCAAGGGAACGCTTAGATCTACCGTTAGCATTTTTCGCAAGTTTTTTGATCGTAAGAATAATCGTGCTCATTTGCGTTGCCATAGCTGGTCCCATCTACATTACGCTCGATTTGGGTATCTCGCTAGGCTACCTATCCGCTTGAACCGCGTTTGGAGTGGCTGGATGGCAGAGGGCTCCGGCACCCCTATACTTACGATTTAAAAAGATTATCCCGCGCTGTTACAACACAAACGGCTCTAGTGAGCCTTCGGCGGCGGCGGTCTGAAGCCGAGGACATTCGGAACCGGCCACGGCTTCGAGTTCGCATCGTCTTCCCTGAACCCGGTTTCGTAGCTTCCAAACATCTCGCGCTCAGCCTTGCCAACATGGAAATAGAGTTGAGCCTCGGGCCCGCCTTCCAGGTGCTGGGCGGCCACGAGCCCCATGCCCGCCGACAGCAACTCCTGGTTCAGGTCATGCATGGTGAACGGCGAACGCGAGAAGATGAATAACACCCGGCCCTTGCTGTCTTCTCCTAACGCGGCCTCGCTCCATTTTCGTTGCTGCTGGGGCCACTGGTTCGAGCCGGGCCGCTTGATAAGTCGCAAATTCTGCACGGCTGATGCGTAATCCTTAAGGATTGAGGCGAGAGAAACTCCCGCGGCATCGAGATCGAAGATACGGAAAGGAGCAAGCTTGGTGGAATCTTGTGGATCAAAGGCCGCAACAGATTGATAGTCGTTTACGTGGCTATTATTGACATGTTCACGGAAGCGAAGGTATCCAACGTTGGTCTTGCCATCGGTTTTGAACATCCCCGCATTGATCGCGGCCGTGAAGTTGTACTTCTCACACCACTCGCGCGCGGTGTGTCCTGCCGGTTCGTTGCTCTGGCTCACGCCAACAAATTCCAACTGCCAGAGGGCTGGATCAATCCGCAGCACCGCGATTCGTGAATCGCCAACCACGCTGAGCTTGCTTGTGGTCAGAAGCCTGAATTCCATCCCGGGAGCGAGCCCCTGCCACCCGGAATTGGCATCAGCGACCAGGCTGGACGACAGTCCGAGCAGGATAATAATGATGCACGCACGTCTCATAGCGTTCTCGCAGTATCGCCCGGCCAAAAGCGTGACTCGGTCAGCCAGCATGAGCCTAGGGCATTAATGTTTGCCTACGTTGTCCACAGCTTCGCAGACGGCCTTGATGTCAATACTGTCTGATTTCAACCCGCAAGCAGCCTTGTATTCAAGGCCGGCGTCGGCCCATTTCTGCTCACCGGCAAGACTATCTCCCATCCCTAAATGAGGAAGCGGGTCGTTAGGATCAATTTTGGCCGCAAGTTTGTATTCTTTTCGCGCTTCCTCGAATCGTTTTTGATCGAGCAGTTGGTTTCCTCGATTGATGTGCACTTCCTCCAGCTTGCTTTGTCCAAATCCTATGCCGAACGCCAAAGCGAAAAAAGCTATGAGGCCGAGGAAAGCCAGGCCAAGGGACCTCCAACCACTCGCGGGCTGTACTTGCTGATGACTCTGCTCCCAAAGCGCGAAGTCTTCCTTTTGAATCGCAGGATACCCAACGACGCCTGCTGCTTCAACGCACAAGCCAAAAACCCTGGTCAATGCATCGGGCAGGTAAAGCAAGGCCGCAGCTATGACTAAGGTTGCAGGAATGCTCCATGCCAGCGTCAGGTTCGCCTTTCGCTCCTGCCCCAAGCGCTTGAAGTTTACGTAAGTGACAAGTGCCCCTGCCAGAGGTCCTAATAGTAAAGTCACCACTCCTGCGACGCGAGGTTTCCACGGCGGCTTGCCAGGTTCGCTGTCGAAACTGGCTATTTGCATGGGACCCTCAATCATGTTTTCATCCCTTCGAGTCTCACAACTAGCAGCACATCATAGTAGGCTAGCTTCTGCGCCAGGACAAGATTGTTCACTTAAAATGAGACAGAGAGGTTTGTCGGAAGAACATGTTGTGCTTCCCGCGTTCGCAGAGGCCCAGGAATACAGCGTGGAATCGAACCCTAGGAGCTTGGAGCTTGCAACTTGCTGCTGTCTTTTAGTGCGCTCCAAACACCGACAACCTTGACGCGGTTCCCACGTAGACCTTTCCGTTGACGATGGTGGGCACGGTAAATTTCACTGCTGGGCCGGGATTGTCATTCACGTTTGCGCTGGAGTTGTAGAGTTCCGTGGCCAGGTTGGTCGCGTCGAATGCTCGTAGAACCGAAGGCCCATTGGAGCCGTAGGCATCCGCCTGGATGACCCACAGTATGCCGTTTGCATTGCCGCTGGCTGAAACTGAAGGCGTAGGACCAAAGGTTCCGATCCCGACTGCGCTGCGCGAAGTGAAATTCGTAGAAAGCAATCCATTGCCCATCGCATTGAACGAGTATGCCTTGACCCGGTCGCCCGATCCGCCGAAATAAACGTTGTTGTTCCAGAAGGCCGGCATGCCCCACGTTCCGCCCACTGCGCCGCGCAGCTCTTGCACGATTTGCGTATCGCTGTTGGTGCAACTGGCGCAATAGCCGCCCATGGTGTCGCGGTCAAGCAGATAGACTGTGCCCTCTTTGCCCACCTGCACCAGTACGTGCGGATGCTGCCCGCTCTGGGTTGGCAGCAACAGAACGCCTCCGGAACCCACGTCTACGTCGCCGCCATTCAAGTTGCTCTGGTTGAAGGGAGTGAAGTAAGTCATGACCGGGAATGTTCCACTGGCCGGAGGCCCGAGGCTAAGCACGCTGTCCCCGTATTCTTTGCCTCCAGTGCTGGCGTTGAAAATGCCGTTGCCGGTGGCGAAAAATACGTTCGTGCCATCGCCTGCAAGACCGCCGCCCGACATCCAGATTCCGGTTAATCCCGTATTGGGAGAGGTATTGAAAACGGCGGCCTGGGCAAGCGTTGCCGGGTCGTAGGCCATCACCCAGCCGTGGTAGGGCCCGTTGTCGCAGTGTGACGCCCAGCCGATGTACACCAATCCGTTCTGCAGCAGCAAACCGGCGCGATTGTGCTCGCGCAGCGCATTAAAGCTGACCATCCCGCCGCTCGAGCCGTCCCCAGTGCCGCTCACCGATGCCTGAATGGTCACCGGTCCGCCAAATTTTTCTGCGCCGGTCGAGATATCAAGCGCGTGCAGGCGCTGGAAGAATTTTCCGCTCTCCTTGGTTTTTGACACTACATACAAGGTTCCCGTAATGGGATCGATGACCGGAGTGCTGGTGATTCCAATCTCCGGTACCAGGTCGCTGCAACCCGCGTCGCTGCCGCTATTGACAGTGCTGCCGCCCGGCGGAATCAGGCTTGTCTTCCACAGAGCCGGGGCATTGCCGTCATCGGCATCGAAGGCATAAACGCTGTCGTGCTCGGTGGCCACGTAAACCACGTTATGGACGCCTTTGCCAGGTATTATTCTTCCCGGCACATAGAGGGGCTGCGCGTAAATGTAACCATCCACGATCTGCGAGAATAGCCTGCCAAAGCGGGTCTTATTTACGTTGGCTGGGGTAAGCTGCGTCTCGTTAACATTCTGGCCGGTGCGCGCGATGTCATTGTGATAAGTAAGCACCGCATACTGCACCGCAAGCTGCGCTGTACCTGATATTGCAGTTGCCGGGTCGGTGGCCGTGATCGTAATCGGACCGCCCAGGCTTACCGCCGTAGCTGTACCCGTGTTCAACCCGATGGTGGCAACGGCGCTGTCGGCAGAAGTCCAGTTCACCGAGTTGGTAAGAGTGGCGGTGCTGTTATCGGTGTAAATCCCAATGGCAGAGAGCTGCCGGCTCTCGCCCGCGACCAGCGACAATACATTGGGGGAGACCAGGATCGAGGCCAGCACTGCGGGCGTCACCGAAAGCGGCGCTGTGCCCGTGACCCCGGTCGAAGGATCCTGGGCAGTGATGGTGATGGGTCCGCCAACACTGTTGCCGGCTGCCAGCCCGGTGTTATTCATGGTGGCAACGCCCGGGCTTGAAGACGTCCAAAGGACCGAATTGGTGATGTTGGCACTGCTGCTGTCGCTGTAGGTCCCAATGGCCGTGAACTGCTGCGTGCGTCCCTTGGGGATGGACGCATTTGCGGATGTGACCGCCATGGAAGTCAAGGTCAACGCAGCCGGCATCACCGTCAACTGCGTTGTGGCATGAAATGGACCTGAAACCGCGGTGATATTCACGGTGCCTGCGCCCACAGCCGTGGCCAGCCCGGTGTTGCTGATGGTTGCGACGCTCGCATTCGAAGAAAACCATTGAACATGGTTGCTGATGGCCACCGCATTTTTGCGGATGCTGGATGTAAATCCTTTATAAGCGGTGAACTGCAGCGTTTGCCCCACGCTGATGGAGCCGGCCGCAGGCAGAAAAAGAAATGTGCCCGCTCCCGACTGCGCGCCCCCGGCGGGCATTGCGCTGGTCACAATGACGATGCAGGCAAGGCTCTGGAGCATCGTCTGAACCAGCCGGTTCAACTTCTTTCGTGCGGATGAATGCAAGGAATTCTCCAAGTTCTCCCGTCAAAAATGGGAGCAACGGCCAGACACCGTTTGGAGGAGGAGTAGTCACTCTAAAGGCCGGAGAACACCGAGTCAATGTAACTTCGTGCGCTGGCCAGTATCAGAGGTCTTAGAACCTGAGGACAAGCAGGAACGGGAGTTGGTTCATGCCGGAGCATGTCTATTTATCGTTGATTGATCCTGGTGGATGGGCTTTACCGCCAACGACGAGATGCGAATCAGTTTGTGAGTAGCGAGCGGCTCCGTGTCTAAGAACAGGCTTTGCCGGCAAGAGATAACCAAATCCTTATTGTATGAGCCCGACGCGGCGCATCAGCGCCTGGAATCGGGGGTCGGCGCGCAGTGGGTCGAAGGCGGGTTCTACCTTGAGCGTGACCAGAGTATTGGATTGCTGCGAGCTTGCCTTTTCCAGCCAAGCCATGGCCTGGTCTTTGTTGTCCAGACCGATATATGCCCAAACCAGCGCCGCCGCATCCACCGGTTGTCGCCGGTTCAACTGCAGCAGTTTATCCAGCGCATGCTGTGCTTCCCCCAGGCGGCCGGAGCGGCCCTCAATATAGGCCAGCCACGCCCAATGCCAGGGAACATCATCACTCGGGGGTTGTTTTTCGATGAAGGCCCTGGCCTCCGCAAACCTTCCTTTCTGTACATAGGCTGTCATGATGAGGCCGGCGCGGGGGAAGTTCGGTTCCATGTCGAGCACGTAGCGAAACTGTTCGATGGAGCGGTCATATTGGCGCGAGAAGTAAAGAATCGCGCCGTTGTCGGCTGCAATGATGAGCGAAAGTGGATCAAGCTGGCGCGCGCGCTCGCTCTCTCGCAGCGCCTCATCGAAACCGCCCCGCCAGGTCAGATGCTCGGCATACCAGTGGTGGGCGGTGGCATAGTTAGGGTTCAACTCGATGGCCCGTCGGTATTCTTTCTCCGCCGTCGGCAGGTCCCAATCGTAATTCTGGACAATCAACGCCAGGGCGGTGTGGGCTTCGGGCAGGCTCTCGTCAAGTTCCAGGGCGCGCAACGCCGCCGTGCGCGCTTTCGCCACGAACTCCGTTTGCGGAACTCCAGCGTATCCCCCGATCAGGGCGTAGGAATCCGCCAGACCGGCATAGGCGCGAGCGTAGTTGGGGTCTTTGTCGATGGCCTGCTGAAAATACTCGATCGCCTGCCGCAAATCTCGAGGAGTTCTCTTGTTCCAGAAGTATTGGCCCTTGAGGTAGAGATCATAGACCTCAAATGTCTGCGGCGACCGGGAAGTTTGGCTGACGGAGGTGGCCGGTTTATCGGTCCCGAGGGTGAGCTGAATTTCATCGGCAATTTCCTGCGCAATCTCCCCCTGAAGCGCCAGCAAGCTGCTCAGTTCGCGATCGTACTGCCGCGACCAGAGGTGGGTCTGGTCTTTCATCTGGATGAGTTGCGCGGTAATTCGCACCTTGTCCGAGTCGCGCCGGATGCTGCCCTCCAGCACGTATTGCACCCCCAGTTCACGGCCGATCTGTTCCAGGTTCGCCTGGCTGTGCTTATAGTGCATGACCGAGGTGCGCGCGATGACCCCGAGATGCTGGGGATCGAGACGTCCCAGTTGGGCGATCATTTCCTCCGTCATGCCGTCGCTGAAATAATCCTGCCCCGCGTCTCCCGTGAGGTTCTCGAAGGGAAGAACCGCCAGCATCGATCTTCCGCTCAATGCTTGCGGGCGAGTCTGGGAGCGGGACCACTGGAAGTAGACGCCCAGGCCCGCGATCAGGAGGGTGGCGGTCCCGAGAAGCACCAACCAACGCCTTGGCGCCGGCTTGCGCAGCATGCGGTAGTTGGAACTCTTTTCGGCGGGCGGCTTTTCGCCGGCAAGGGTTTCGCCGGCATAAGTCTGCTGCTGAGAAACGCCGCTCGCGGCGGCCGATGGAACATCGGCATCAACCACGGGCGCTATAAAGCGGTATCCCCTTCCCGTGATGGTTTGTATGAAGTGCGGCCGGGCAGGATCGTCTTTGAGGACCTGGCGAATCTTACGGATCGCAGCATTGATGCTGTTGTCCGTATCCATGAAGACGTCCTTCCCCCAGATTCTTTGTATGATCTGGTCGCGGGTGACCAACTGCCCTTTTTGCTCAATGAAGAGCAGCAGCAGCTCCATCGGAATCCGCTCTAGTTTCAGCGGACGGCCCGAACGGCGCAGCTCACCCACGCGGACGTCGACTTCGAAATCCTCACCAAACGTGACTCGATCTGGGAGTCTTACCGGCCGGGAAACCATACCGCTCACCTGAAAGTGCACACCCAAGGGAATAGTGCGGTTCGAGAGGGATTCGTTATTTTATATCTACTTCTGCAGGCCAGTAACAAACACATTGTTTCCTATTAGTTACAAATTCATATCACTTAAGACAATCTTAAGGTGCCGCTATTGTCATGAAAGCTGCCCTCCGCGCACTATCCGCCAGATCGCTTAAAGGAGAGAGGAAATGACCCGGTTCAAAATAGTGACGTCGCGCAAGACTTTGTATCTCTGCGTAGCAGCCTTCCTCGGATTCACGATGGCAGTACTGGCTGGTACGTTTGACCCCAATTTGCAGGATTTTCCTGACCCCACCGGTGCAGTTCGCACCGTCAGCACGACCGGCTCGGTTGACACCACTAATCCATTCTTCCAGAACCTGGGAACCAATGGACGCGCCTGCATCTCATGCCATCAGCCGGGAGACGCCTGGACAGTCACTCCCAAGCACATCCGGGAACGCTTCGAGGCAAGTGACGGTCAAGACCCGATTTTCCGCCCAGTGGATGGAGCCAATTGCCCCAGCGCCGACGTCTCAACGGAAGAGGCGCGTGAACATGCCTACAGCATGCTTCTTCACAAAGGCCTGATTCGCATATCGCTGGCGGTCCCCAGCAATGCCGAATTTGAGGTCACTCGAGTTCAAGACCCTCACAACTGTCCTGAAACCACTCCGCAACAGCTCGCCATGTTCCGGCGGCCGCTGCCTTCGACCAACCTGGGCTTCCTCAGCACGGTAATGTGGGATGGCCGCGAAAACGCCCCCGGCCAGTCCATCAACATGGACCTCATGACCCAGGCCAAAGACGCCACCTTGGGCCACGCCCAGGCTGCGGTAGCTCCCACCGACCTGCAAGCGGCGCAGATGGTATCGTTTGAACTGGCATTGTTCACGGCCCAGAGCCGTGATCACGCCGCCGGCAAGCTCAATGTGCATGGAGCCCAGGGAGGCCCCGAGGCTCTTTCCACGCAACCATTCCATATAGGGATTAATGACGTCCTCGGGCATGACCCAAGCGGCGCGCCCTTCGATCCCAATGCCTTCACCATCTTCAAGAACTGGACCGATCCTGATTCAATTCCACGTGAAGAAGCACGTGAGTCCGTTGCGCGCGGCGAGAAGCTCTTCAACACCTTACCTATTCCCATTACGGGAGTTGGAGGGCTCAACGATGCCCTGAATCAACCGCTGATCATGGGCACATGCACCACGTGCCATGACGCGCCCAACGCCGGAGACCATTCGGTCTCGTTACCAATCAACATCGGCATCACGGACTTTCCTGCGCTTGCTCCGCTTGATACCAGAGGACTGCCTGTCTACACACTGGTCTGCAAAGCAACCGGACAGAAGTTCCGCGTAACTGATCCCGGCAGGGCCATGATCAGCGGCAAGTGCGCCGACATCGGCAAAACCAAAGGGCCCATTCTGCGTGGCCTGGCCGCTCGCGCTCCCTATTTTCACAATGGCTCCGCGGCTACACTCGCTGATGTAGTGAGTTTTTACGATGTACGTTTTCACCTGAATCTTTCCGAACAGGAAAAGGCTGACTTGGTCGCGTTTTTGAGGTCACTGTAGACAATAGCCTGAACGAAATGTTCCTCGATGAACACTTTGCATTCTCGTGGCACGAACAATTGAAGGAACATTGTGAACAGAACCTTGGAGCTTGCAGCCTGAAGCTGTTTTCATCCCCGCAGTTTCGCCAGCAGGTCCTGCGGGTGGACGGGTTTGGCCAGGATTTCGAATTCGTGTCCCTGATTGCGGGCCATCTCCAGCAGGTCGGCGGTGGCTGCCTGTCCGGAGAAGAGCAGGATCTTGCACCCGGGCAAAAACTCGCGGATCTTGATCGCGGCCTCGATGCCGTTCATATCGGGCATGATGACGTCGCTGATGATGAGCTCAGGCTTGTGCGCGCGCGCGCTTTCCACCGCCCCTTTGCCGGTGTAAACCGCCGTCGCCTCGTAGCCCGATTGGTTCAGGATGATGGCCAGAGTGTCGGCAATTACATGTTCGTCATCCACCACCAGTACCTTTGGCTTGCTTTTCCCTTTGCTGGGTTCTGCCATGTCATCTCCCGTGGATACGCAAACTGATTGCATGAACAAACCTTTGATTATAAAGAATCGGAGGCGCGATGTGTCGATCTGACATCCGGACAAGATACGCCAGCAGATACACTGGAAGCGGATGCGTCCGGCAGCGCCGCCCCGGCCTCTTCCAGTTCGGCACTTCCCAGCCCTTTTCTTACCTCGGCTTTTGTCACTTCAACCAGCGCATTGTAGTCAGGCTCAGCAGAGACGGGGTCATAGCGGCGCTCAATGAGTACGTTGCCCTCAGGCCAATGGGCCTGCAGATTGCCCTCGTGAATATCAGCCAGGCGCACGCGGCCGCGAAGCTCGCCACAGGATGACCGCAGAATCACCGCTTCTCCCTCGGTCACTTCGAGGCGCGCGGCATCGGCCGGATGCATGAAAATATCATCGCGATGCTGCGAGCCGGTCAACGGATCGGCCTCTCCATAGGTCATGGAATTAAACTGCTTGCCACGGCGGGTGGTGAAATAAAACTTGCCCGCGGGCACGTCAATGCGAGGAATGTTCACCAGGAGAAACCGCGCACGCTTATCAGGCATGTTCTTGAATCCATCCTTGAATAGCTGTGCGCCGCCCCATTGCACCCAATCGCCTTCCTTCTCGAGTTTTTCGATGCCTGAATACATGGGCATGGCTGCCACCATCTCGCGGCGAATGTCACCGTCATTCTCGTAGGCGAACTGCGCGGCATGGGCAGGCAGCAGGCGCTGCGCGATCAGAGATGGAATCTTCCACTCCGGCAGAGCTTCGGCAATGGTGTGTCCGGCAATGGCGGGCGAATAGCGGATGCGGCGCTCGGTGCTGGTCGAGGTGCCGCCGGATTCGTAGCGCGTCTGCGCGGGCAGCAATATGAGCACCTCACCGCCTTCGAGAGTGGAGTAGCTGTTGAGAACGATATCCTGGTGCACGCGCACCCGGACTTTCTGCAGTGCCTCGGTCACGAATTTCCGGTCGGGCATGGTCTCCAGCAGATTCCCGCCAATGGTGTAGAGCGCCTGCAGTTTGCCGGCGTGGGCCGCCTCGATCATCTGGCCTGTTTTGTACCCGCGCTGCGCGGGAACTTCTTTGCCCCATAGTTTGCCAAAGCGGGCGGCGTTCTCGGCATTGATATCGAAGCCTCCGGGAAATTTATCGGCATCCGCGCCGCATTCACCGCCGCCCTGCACGCCGCTGTGTCCGCGAATAGGCATGATGCCGCACTTTTCCCGTCCCAGATTTCCGCGGACCAGTGCCAGATCAGCAATGGCCTTTACGTTTTCCACTCCAAAGGTGTGCTGCGTGAGTCCCATGGAGTAACACAGCACCGCGCTCGCGGCCTTGCCATAGAGCAGGGCAAAGCGCTCAATCTCCGCGCGTGAGACGCCGGCGGCGCTCTCGATCTCTTCCCAGGTGAGTGCGCGCAGAAAATTGGCCAGCGCGTCGAATCCCACCGTCTGCTCGCGGATAAATTCTTCATGGGTCAGCTTCTGCTCAATCAACACCTTCATAGCGCCGTTGATGAAGGCAATATCGCCGCCGACGCGGACCTGAAAGAAGTCATCCATCAGCCTGGTGCCAAAGACCGCGCTTGAAGCCACGGAGGGGACCCAGTAGCGTTCTAATCCGGGCTCGCGGTAAGGATTGACGACAACAATCCTGGTTCCCTTCTTCTTCGCGTAGTGCAGATACTTGATGGTAACCGGCTGATTGTTGGCCAGGTCGGTGCCGAACAGGACCAGCAACTCTGTACCGATGAAATCAGAGAGCGAGCAGTTGGGTGCGCCGACGCCGAGGGCCTGTTTCAATCCGTAGACACTGGCCGAGTGGCAGAGACGCGCGCACAGATCCACATTGTTGGTGCCCAGCATGCGCGGCAGTTTCTGGAAAGTGTAATAGGCCTCGTTGGTGAGTCCGCGCGAGGTGGCGAAGAACCCCATGCGCTCGGCGGGAATATCTTTCATCTCCGCAGCGATGCGGTCGAGCGCCTGCTGCCAGCTCACGCGCATGAAGCCGCGGCCGCCTCGCTCCAGCACCAGGGGATAAGGAATGCGGCCGAGCTGGTGCAGCTCCTCATTCGACATGGCGCGCAACCGGGCGATATCGGCGAAGCGTTCGTCAGCCGCCGCCGGCATGGTGTTCAGGCGCAGCAGGTTCAGGCGCGTCATGCACAGATGCGTGCCTGAGATCACGTTGTCTTTCAGGCCGTAGGGACCGAGCGAGCATCCGTCGCAGACGCCGTGTTTGAGCACGCGCCAGGCGTAACCGAGGTTATCGCGATTCTTCCACAGCACGCGCGCCATGTCGCGAAAATGGCGGGGCTTGGGTGAGAGCAATCCAAAGGGAACAAAATTGCGCCACGAAGAAGACACCGCAAACAGTTTAGTACAGCCTGCCGTCATGCGGTGACTCGGCCGAACCGGAAAACCACCCTGACTTTCGCAGAGCTCCGGGCGTGCAACGAAAATTCAATTTCAATTTCCAGGAGCCGCCATGTTACATTTACGGCGATTCCTTTACATACATCCTCAAGCAATCTGGAGAACAACATCCATGGAACCGCAGGAAATTCAGGAACAGGCCGAGCACGCGCACCATTCCGGTCAAAAAGGTATTGGACTTACCACTTCCATCGTCGCCGTGCTGCTGGCGGTTGCCACCTTGCTGGGCCATCGCGCCCACACCGAAGAGGTGATTCTGCGGACCGAGGCCAACGACCAGTGGGCTTATTACCAGGCCAAGAAAATCCGCGCGCATGTCTATGAAGCGGATTCGCAGCTCGCCAAGCTCTCCTCCTCCGAGGCGGCAAAGGACGTAGCCGCAGAAATGAGCAAAAAAAGCGCCAAATACGACAGCGACGCGGAAGAGATTCAGAAGGAGGCGCGCAAGCTTGAAGAGGAGCAGAAGCTGGTGTCGCGCCGGGCCGACCACTTTGATCTGTCAGAGCTCTTTCTGGAGATTTCTATCATCTTCTGCTCCATCGCCTTGCTGACAGAGATGAAAGCCTTCTGGAAGGTGTCTTTCATTACCACGGCCGCCGGCGTTGGCCTGATTATTTTCGGATTTCTGCTCTACCTCCACTAGAGACAGATTTCTTCACAGCAACCGCTCCGGCGCCCACACCAGCACGTCAAGCTCGCGCGCGAAGTGGCACAACGGATTGACCTGCGGCAACTCGATTCCCGCCGCCGCGGTCATGGTGTTCACTTCAAATTCCGCCTTCGCTTCCTGCAGAGGCCAGGGCACATGATGGATATCCGCGCGGTACAACCGGCGTTTGTAAGGCGCGTACAGGCAATAGCGTTCGACCAGCCATTGCTCCAGCGATCCCGGACGCGGCGGCTGCACCTCGGCAACCGGGGTGCAGTGGGCCACGAGTTCTGCTTTCGTCTTTCCGCGACGGCGCGATGAATAATCAAAGCCCGTCAC
>WNFJ01272238.1_pt4 | contig 18366 bp, 17 predicted proteins | sample 5400461 | NCBI WGS metagenome assembly WNFJ01 (sample SAMN13153349, study PRJNA577476) | soil metagenome | isolation source: 115 cm saprolite on Douglas fir-dominated hillslope | place: USA:California | collected 2013-09-17
CCGCCGGTGCCGCCAAGGGCGAGGCGCGCGAGCGTTCGCTGGGCATGCTGCGTCGCGTCCAGATCTCGGATCCGCAGGGCGTGATGGGTCGATATCCGCACCAGCTCTCGGGCGGCATGCAGCAGCGCGTGGTGATCGCGATGGCCCTCGCCTCAGACCCTACCCTGCTCATCCTCGACGAACCGACAACAGGACTCGACGCCACCGTCGAGGCCGAGGTGCTCGACCTGATTCGCAACCTGCGCGCGACCTTCGGGACGAGCGTGCTGTTCATCAGCCACAACCTGGGCGTCATCGCCCGCATGTGCGATCGGGTTGGAGTTCTCTACGCGGGCAGGATGGTCGAGGAAGGCCCGGCGTGGGAGCTGCTCACCAACCCGCGCCATCCCTACACGGTGGGCCTGCTGCGCTGCATTCCACGCTGGGGCCTGAGCAAAGAGCTGGGCGCGCTGGACACCATTCCGGGTTTCCCACCTCCCATCGGCGCGCGCATCCCCGCCTGTGTCTTCGCGGACCGCTGCGGGCTGGTGCAGGACATCTGCCGGACCAGGGAACCTGGCCTCGATCCGGTCGGCGAGGCGCACTCCAGCCGCTGCCACTTCTCCGACATCGCCCAGACCCTACCGCGAGCCGAGCGCGACATGGTGCCCCGTCCGCCGGTTCCCGAGACGGGACGCTCCGCGCTTTCGATTCACAACTTGCGGCGCACCATGACCCAGCAGGGCAACTCTTTCCAGGCGCTCGCCGGCGTCGACCTCGAGATCGCGGTGGGCGAGGTGTTCGGCCTCGTCGGAGAGTCGGGCAGCGGCAAGACGACGCTCGCCCGCAGCGTGGTCGGGCTCGGGGTGCCCGACGCGGGCAGCGAGATCGACCTCGAGGGGAAGCCGCTCGCGCCCAGGGTCGGCCAGCGCAGCATGGACCAGGTCCGCGCGATCCAGATCGTCTTTCAGAATCCGGACGCTTCGCTGAATCGCAGGAAGAGCGTGCGTCAGATCCTGGGTCGAGCACTCACCAAGCTCACCGGCGTGCGCGGTGAGCGGCGGTCGCGTCGCATCGTCGAGCTGACGGAGTCGGTCCGCCTCGACGCCGCGTTCCTGGACGCGCTGCCGCGCCAGCTGTCAGGCGGCCTCAAGCAGCGCGTCGGCATCGCGCGAGCGTTTGCGGGCGAGCCTCATCTCGTCATCTGCGATGAGCCCACCTCCGCGCTCGACGTCTCGGTCCAGGCGGCGATCCTCAACCTGCTGGTCCGCCTCCAGCGCGACCGCAGCCTCTCTTACATCTTCATATCGCACGACCTCGGAGTCGTTCGCTACATCTCGGATCGCATCGGCGTCCTGTACCTCGGCCGCCTGATGGAGGTCGGGCCCGCTGACGTGGTTTTCCGCGCCCCGCATCATCCGTACACGGAGGCGCTCCTGTCGGCAGCGCCCAGCCTCGAGGTCCGCGAGGAGCATCGCATCCGCCTCCAGGGCGACATCCCGAGCGCGGTGAAGCCGCCGAGCGGCTGCGTCTTCCACACGCGCTGCCCGCGCAAGCTCGGCCCGATTTGCGAGGAGCAGGAGCCGCAGCTGCTCGAGGAGGAGCCGGGGCACTTCCTCAAATGCCACATCCCGATCGAGGACCTGCGCCGCCTGCAGCAGCCGGCAGCCGCCGCGGAAACAGGATGAGGATCACGGCGGCAGTGCTGCCGGAGACGGCGGCGCCGATCGAGGTCGGCGAGCTCGATCTCGCCGCGCCCCACGCGGGCGAGGTGCTGGTCCGGCTCCACGCCAGCGGCGTCTGCCACAGCGACCTCAACGCGGTGGACGGCACGTCGGCGACGCGCTGCCCGGCCGTTCTCGGCCACGAGGGCGCGGGCGTCGTCGAGGCGGTCGGCGAGGGCGTGGAGATCCGCCCGGGCACCCATGTCGCCCTCTCGTGGATGCCTTCATGTGGACGCTGCGAGGAGTGCGTGCGCGGCTTGACGCACCTGTGCCGCCGGGCGTGGGGCGGCATGAGCCATGGCGGCCTGCTCGACGGCACGCCCCGGCTTTCTCGCGACGGCCGGCCCGTCTACCACTATTCCTACCTCTCGACGTTCGCCGAGGCCGCGGTCGTGCCGGAGGCGTGCGCCATCCCGATCCCGCGCAGCGTCCCGTTCGAGGTCGCGGCCCTGGTCGGCTGCGCGGTGTCGACCGGAGTCGGCGCCGTTTGGAACACCGCCGGGGTCAGGCCGGGCGAGCGGGTGGCCGTGATCGGCTGCGGCGGCGTGGGCCTGAGCGCGGTGCTCGGCGCTCTCGCGATCGGAGCGACACCGGTCATCGCCGTCGACCTGTCGGAAGAGAAGCTCGCGCTCGCGACCTCGGTCGGCGCGACCGCCACTGTGCGCTGGGCGGGCAGCTCCGAAGCGACCGCACAGGCGATCAAGGACGCATCCGGCGGCGGGGTCGATTACGCGATCGAGGCGACGGGTAGGGCGGAGGCGATGCAGGCCGCGTTTCTGTCGTGCCGGCCACGCGGGGCAGCGGTGCTGATCGGGATCGCTCGTGCCGACGCCATGCTGACGCTGCCCGCGATCGAGATTCCGCGCTCGGAGCGCCGCATTCTCGGCAGCGCCTACGGTTCGGTGCGCCCGGAGCGCGACTTTCCCCGCATCCTCCAGCTCTACGCCGAAGGTCGCCTACCGCTGGATCGCCTGATCTCGCATCGCCTGTCGCTGGCGCAGACCGGCGCCGCGCTCGACCTGGTGCGGAATGCCACGGCCGTGCGAGCGGTCCTTCAGCTCAACTCGGATGGTGCATCTTGAAACCTGACGAGATGGACGGACGGCGCCCGACGGCAGCCACATCAACCTGGTCATCGCGCGCCGCGGTTCGCCCACCGCAGCTTCGATCGTCGGCGCGCTCGCATCGCCGCGGCCGGGGCACGTCCCCTTCCTCGCTGTGGTCGAGTCCGGCGTCCTCGTGCGGCCGATCACAGTCGTCGTGAACAAGGTGACGCTCGGCCGCGAGCCTCTCGACAGCATCACCTGGGGGGCCGCGCAGCTCGGGATCTCGCAAGGCGTCCTCGATGCCGTCGCCGCCGAGCTCATCGAGCCGGCCGACGCCGGCGCCCTCGTCCTGCTGGTCGCGGTGTGGGTCGATCCCGCCGCATCGGACGAGACCGCCGTCCGAAAGGCCAATCGCGCCGCCACCAGGGCGGCCATCGAAGACGCGCTGACCGACCGCGGCGCGGAGTATGTGCGCGAGGTGGTTGCCCGGCGCGAGCACGCGGCCAACTCCTTCTACAAAGGTCAATGAGTTGAAGATCACCGGCATCAAGCTCCGGCGGCTGCGGCTCCCGCTCGACCCTCCCTTCCACGCCGCCTGGGACCAGGTGCCCCGCGCCCATTTCGACGCCACCGTCGTCCGCGTGGAGACCGACGAAGGGATCGTCGGCCTGGGATCCGGCGACACCATGGACGGTTTCGAGCCGTACGTGGAGCTCTTCATGGGCAAGAACCCCATGCACATCTCGCGACACGTCCGCGTCCTCGAGACGATCAACTTTCACGCGGGTCGCTACTGGCCGCTGGAGGCGGCCCTATGGGACATCATCGGGCAGGTGACGGGGCAGCCGGTGTCCGTGCTGTTCGGCGGAGCGTCCGACGCGCTGCCGGCGTACGCGTCGACGGGCGAGGTCAAGCCGCCGGCAGAGCGGGCCGAATCGGCGCTCGCGCTTCGCGAGCTGGGCTTCAAGGCGCTCAAGGTCCGGTTCGTCCGCGAGCGCCTGGCCGACGGCGTGGCAGCGGTTCGAGCGGTCCGCAAGGCGGTGGGCTCGACGATGGAGATCATGGTCGACCTCAACCAGGCCTGGCGGATGCCGGGCGACATCGATCCCGCGCTCGATCCCGCCTCCGCGCGGCGCACGGTCGAGGAGCTCGGCGAGCTCGGCGTGCTGTGGGTCGAGGAGCCTCTGCCGGGCGCCGACGTTTCCGGCTTCGCCCGGCTGCGTGCCGAGACCGGGGTGCGCATCGCCGCCGGCGAGATGACCCGGACGCTGCCCGAGCTGCTCGACTACCTGGAGGCCGACTCGCTCGACGTCTACCAGCCCGACGCCGTGCTCGCCGTGGGGATGTCACGGGCGCGGCTCGTCGCCGAGCTGGCGCTGGCCAAGAATCGCTGGTTCACACCTCACACCTGGACCAACGGCCTGGGCCTGGTCGCCAACCTGCACGTTGCGGCCGGCGTGGGCGGCGGGCCGTTCCTCGAGTTTCCAATCGACCCACCAGGCTGGACGTTGGAGCGCCGCGATTTCTTCCTGGCGGAGCCTCTTCGCATCCGCCGCGACGGCTGCCTGGCGGTGCCCCCGCGGCCAGGGCTGGGAGTGCTTCTCGACGAAAAGGCGATGAAGCTCGCCGAGGTCTCCTAGCTCACTCGCCCCGCACTGTTGCTGCTGACGCCGGGCCGGGCGCGCTGACCGCCTCCGGTTGCCTGCGCGCGACTCCGATGGCGTTGGCGGCGGCGCCGGCCACCAGCAGGCCGGCCGAGATGAGCAGGGCGGCGTGGAACGCGTCGGCCGACGAGTAGCGCGCCTGCGCGGCCACGTTGGCGGGGGCGCTTGCGATGGGCCTGTTCAATGGCGGGGCCTCCGCCCGAAGCGCGGCCGAGTTGGGATCGGCGCCCGGCACCCTCGAGGCCAGCGATGCGTAGAAGACGGCGGTCACGACCACGAATATCAAAGCGCCGGCGAGCTGCGGGCCGATGCGCGAGATGGCGTTGTTGATCGACGATGCAAGGCCCGCGTGGCCGACTGCCACCGATGCCATCAGTGCGGCCGTCAGCGGCGCCACCATGATCGAGAGCCCAAGGCCGAAGACGACCGCCGGGGGCAGCCAGTCCACCAGGTACGAAGTCGGCGGCGCATAGCTCGACGGCGAATCCGGACGGAGGGCCCAAGCTGCGCTGGTGGCCGGGATTCGGGCGTAGAGGAGGCAGGCCCCGGCCATCACGAGCGGCCCGGCGATGAGGAACGGGCGAGGACCGTACTTGCCCGCCAGAGTTCCAAACCGTGTTGACAGCAGCGTGAGCAGCAGGCCGCTCGGGATGAACATGAGGCCCGCGGCGAAGGCCGTGTAGCCGAGTGTCCCCTGCACGAACAGTGCCGAGTTGTAACCGCTCGAGAAGAGCGCCCCGTAGATCAGGAGTGTCGAGATGCTGATGGTAGTGAAGGCGCGCGACCTGAACAGGCTGAGAGGGATGAGGGGGTTGCGCGCCCGGCTCATGTAGAAGGGCAACGCGGCCGTGGCCACCGCGCCGATCGCGAGCACGACGTAGGCGATGGGGTCGTGCCAATCCCGCTGCTGCCCGTAGACGGCTCCGAACGCAAGCCCGCCGACGGCAACCCCGCACAGGATTGCGCCCAGCCAGTCGAATCCGGCCGGCCTTTCTTCCGATCGGCTTTCCGGCACGTGCTGCCAGGTGGCGTAGAGGGCGATGGCCGCGACCGGGATGTTCATCAGGAATGCGACGCGCCACGAGATGGTGTCCACCAGCGCACCTCCGAGCGCCGGGCCGAGCAGAGTCGTGCCGGCGGCGGCTCCCGACCAGATCCCGAACGCGCGGCCTTGCGCGGGGCCGCTGAAATTGGCGGTGATCAGGGCCAGGGAGCCCGGGACCAGAAATGCGCCGGCGATCCCCTGGATCACCCTGAGCACGACCAGCGTCTCGAGGTTGGGCGCCAGGCCGCACAGGGCTGAGGAGATGCCGAACCCGATCAGCCCCAGCATGAACACGCGGCGCCGTCCGTAGGCGTCGGTGAGGGCGCCCGCCAGGATCAGCAGCGTGCTGAGGGAAAGCATGTAGCCGGTGTAAACGTAGGTCTGGCCTTCGAGCACGCCGACCAGCGAATGCGGAAGCTCGCGCCCGATTCGCGGCAGTGCGACATTGACCACCGTGGCGTCGAGGAAGACCGTCGCCGACGCCAGCACGGCCGCGATCAAGGTCCACCTTTGCGCCCTCGTCATTCGCTGTACCTTAGCCTCGATGGACCGCGAAGCTGCGCTGGCCGATTTCGATATCGCCCGCGCGGAATGGGAGTCGGCTTTCGCCCAGGTGCCGGATGCGGCCCTGTCGTACTTGAAGCCGGGCGACGATTATGCCCTCGGCGGCCTCCAGGTTCACGTCAACTGGGTGCTCGTCCACTATGGCCGCGTTCTCGACGGCCTCAAGGCCAATCCTAACGACGTTCTTCATCCTCTCGACAAGCCCGGAGAGTCCGGCGGCGCGGTGGAACGAGCCCGGGCAGGCCTCAGTGCAGCCGAGCGAAAGCAGTCCCTCGAGGAGATGTCCGGGCTGCACAGGTTCGTCAAGGAGACCGCGGCGGAGCTGGTCGACGAGGACTGGTCTCGCAAGACGCCGGTCATCTACGGCGAGGGCCAGGATCCGTACCCGACAAGCCCAGACGACGTCCTGGGCTGGCTCCGGGATCACTATCGCGAGCACGTCCAGCAGTGTCCCGAGCTCGTCGCCTCGTGGCGGGAGAACCCCTAAGGCAGCCGGTCGATCCAGCCGGCAGTCCCGTACTTGGTGGCCACCAGCTCTTGCGCGGCCGTGAGCTCTTCGCGTGACAGGTCTTTTCTGCGCGCGTTGAAGTCGGCGACGAACGACTGCTCCAGGCTTCGCGCGACGCCTGCGCAATCAAGCGACGTGAACCACGAGAGCGGCGACACGGCCTTGTCGGCGCTGCGTACGCCGCGGTCCGACAAGCGCTCGCGCCCGATCCGGATCAGCCGCGGCAGAAGCGCCGGGTCCATCGCGTGCGCGATCGTCGTGTGGTGGAGGATGAAGCCGCGCCGCCTGGCCTGCGCCGCGCCGGCGATCTTTCCGCGGGGCGAGATGATGTCGTTGATCTCGCGATAGCTCGCCGGCACACCGAGCGCGACGAATGAACGCACCGCCCATGCGTCCAGTGCCGCGTACGACTCGCGAAAGCTGAGCCCGCTGACGATCGTCGCCGGCACATATAAGGAATAGGTGATCGTGCGGCCGGGCTCGCACAGCATGGTGCCGCCGCCGCTCATCCGCCGGGTCACTGTGAAACCGAGCCCTTTGGCCGCGGCGACGTCGACCTCGTTCGCCACCGATTGATGCGACCCGATCACCAGCGCGGCCTCGGTCCATTCCCAGAATCGCACGGTGGGGTGGCGCATGCCGGTGATGACCCTTTGCAGGAGCACCTCGTCCAGCCCCATGTGCGTGTGAGCGGAGTGCGCCGAGTATGGGATGAGCTCCCAGTCGAGCTCCTGCAGGCGGTCCGCGGTCATGCCTCTGCCAGTATTCCGGAAGTGCGGAAACGAACCCTGTGGACTCTCTACCTGTGCAACCTGCTGGCCGCCGTGGGCCTCTGGTTCTTCCTGCCGATCCTGCCCATCTTCCTGGGCCGGCGCGGCGGCTCGGCCGCCCTGGTCGGCGCGGTGGTGGCGGCGGGCCTGGTCGCCAACGCCCTGATCCGGTACCCGGCCGGCTGGGCCGCCGACAGGTTCGGCACCCGGCCGGTGATGATCGGCGCCATGGCCATCCAGGCGCTCCTTTTCCTCGCGTACCTGCCGCCGATTCCTCTGCCCGGGTTCGTGATCGTGAGGTTTCTGCACGGAGCCGCCGCCGGCGCATTCCTGCCGGCGTCCAACGGACTGCTGGCGGATGTGACCCGCCATCGGAGCGCGGGCGGGCGTACGGGATGATGCAGTCGATGAACATGGTCGGGGTCATCATCGGCCCCGCCATCGGCGGCTTCATCGCGCTGTTCAACCTGGGCGCGGTGTTCGTCGTGGCCGCTGTCGTCTGCGGGCTGGCGGCGATCGCGCTGGCGACGCTGCCGAACGCGGCCGTCGAAGTTGCATCCGAGATTCGGGTGGGAGCCTTGAGCATCGCTCGTTCGCTGGCGCCCTGGATCGTGCTGGGCGCCGGGACCTCTTACTTGATCGGCACGTTCGACACCATCTGGTCCCTGTATATGACCCATCGCGGCGCCACGACGTTCGCGGTCGGAATCTCATTTGCCACGTTTGGCCTTCCGGCCCTGCTGGTCAGCGCGCGTGCGGGCGCGCTCGGTGATCGTGTCGGCGCGCTCAGGCTCGTCGTCGGCTCTCTTCTCGTGGCCGCGGTGCTTTCGGCGATCTGTCCATTCATCGCCTCCGTCCCGTGGCTGATCGGCCTGGGACTCATCGAGGGGGCGTTCACGATCTCGGGCGCCCCGAGCCTCATCGCCGAAGTCAGCCGCCATGCCGAGCCGGGCCACCAGGGGCGCACGCAGGGCACTTTCCAGACGATCCAGAACGCGATCCAGATCATCGGCGCCCTGCTGGGCGGCTATCTGTTCACGATCATCCCCACGTATTCGTTTCTCCGATCACGGTCGTGTGCCTGATCGGCGCGGCGAGTCCGCTTCTCATGCTGCGGTCTCGTGCGCGTACGGGGCGCTCAGTAGCGCACGTCGTCGAGCCGCCGCCAACCGTATGACACCTCTTCGAGCGTCGCCGGACCGAACGTGATCGGCTGGGTACGCACGTACACGCCGCCCAGACGCTCGTAGAAAGCACGCGCGGGGCCGTTGTCGCGCAGCACCCAGATGATCATGTCGTCGAGGCCGAGCTCGCGCAGGCCCCCCACGGTCGCGTGCACGAGGTCGCGGCCGATTCCACGGCGCTGAGCGCGGTCGAGGACGTAGATCGCGTAGAGCTCGCCTTCATAGCCGGGCTCGCCGGCTCTTTCGCGCCCGCTCGATGCGAAGCCGACCACATCGCCCCCGTCTTCGGCAACGTAGATCCGTGAGGCGCGATCGGCGGTCAGGCGCCGCCACCGCTCGGCGTAGCCGCTCTCGCTCAGCGACGCGAGAAAATCTTCCGGCAGCAGCCCCCGGTAGGTCGAACGCCAGCTGGATACGTGCACGCGGGCGATCGCGGGCGCGTCATCGGGCACCGCTGCGCGGACCATGAACGCTCACAATCTATCTCTCACGGGCATGGAACCTGATGACGAGGTCCACTCGCCGGTGAGACTTGCGCGGGTCGGCCGCGCGTCGGTCAGGCTCCCCGCGATCGTTTCAACGCCGGCTTAAACCGGGGCGCGGTCTCTCAGGTACGCAATCACGGCGCGCGCCTCGGCGATCACCTCGCCGTTCTCCTGCTCGACAGTCGCCTCGCAAAAGGCGAGCCGCCGCATGCGATGGCGGACCCTGCCGCGGCAGATGAGGCGGCCCAGCTTGCCCGGCCGGTAGTAGTCCACCTTCAGGTCGGCGGTGGCGGTCGTCTCGCCCTCCTCGGCCACCGTGAAGGCGACCGTCGCGAGCGTTTCATCCGCGAGGGTCGCGATGGCGCCCCCGTGCACGATCACACCCCGGCTGGTCGGAAAGCCGTGCGCCGCCTCGGTGAGGTTCGCCTCGAGCACGAGGGTTCCGGCGCCGACCTCGACCATCCTCGCCCCGATGTTGGCGATCATGCCGTTCGTGGTCCAGCTTTCGTAGAGGGCGGGCAGCGTCCGGACGCCGTATGGAACGTCGGTCACGAGTCGAGCTCGTGGTGCAATTCGAGCCAGGGGACGGATGGTGCATAGCCCATCTCGGCATTGATGTGAAGGATCGGGGCGTTCTCGCCGTCGTTGGTCGTGCCGATGCTCGTGGCGCCGAGCGCGATCGCCTGCGCCACGGTCTCGTATTTCAGCGCTCGAGCGATGCCGCGGCCCCGAACGCTCCGCGAGGTCGCGGTGAACGCGGTCCATGGATTGCCGCGCGTGGGCGGATACTCGATCGCGGACAAGCCGACGATCGCCTCACCCTCGCGCGCGATCCACAAACGGTCCGCGCGGATGCCCGGGTTGTCGAACCACAGGTGGTGCCACACCTCGTATGGCATCACCGGTATCGGCACGGTGGTGGGGACGTCCTGCTCCGCCTCGGTCGAAAGCCCATACAACTTGGTGAGACGATCGGGATCGGTGTCGGCCTCCAGCGTCGCCATATGCACGCCTTGCTCCGCCATACGCTTCCGCGCGCGCTCAGCTCCTGCCAGGAGCCGGTCCCTGCCCGCGACCAGGTCGAGCGACCACATGCGGGCCAGTCGCACCTCGCGGTAGCCGCGGCGCGCGAGCGCGGTCAGATCGTGCTCGAAGCTCTGTCGCGCTCGAGTCACAGCAGTCTCGGCTCCCTCGGCCACCAGCCACTCTTCGGCGGTGTCCAGGAGCGACTCGTACTGCGCATCCCTCCAGAGGTCTGGATGAAGGACGGCACGCACGTTCCCGAAGCGTTTGTCGTCCCCCTTCCAGGGCGAGTGGGCGGCGTACACGTACGCCGTCGCCGCGCCGTCGCGCTCCGCGATCATCCTGGTGGACACCTCGTCGGGCGGATTCACCGTCCACCAGAAGCCAAGCATCGCCCTGTCACGCGGCTCTTCCGGATTCCGAGCCGTTTCCAGGTCCGCAACCTTTGCGGCGTCGGCCATCGTCGCTGGGCGCAGCTCGAGATCGGCTGCGGCTTTCGACCTCACCCCGCGACCAGCCTACCATCGACCATCCGGTTAATCTTCCCGCCGTGCTTGGGCGCACGCTGGGGAGAGTCCAGGGACGGAGGCCGTTTCGCGATCGTGCCGGCCCGCGCATCGCGCTGTCGCCGGCGGCGTGGGGCGTAAGCGATGTCCCGGCCTGGGGCCATCAGCTCGAAGCCGAGCGCGTGCTGTCTGAGGTGTGGTCTTTGGGCATCTCGGCCATAGAAGCGGGACCGACGGGATTCCTACCCGACCGCAGCGACCAGGCGAAGCTGCTGCTTCGCCGCCACTGGCTGCGCGTCGTGTCCGGCCAGGCTCACGCCGTTCTGCACCACCACGACATCCGCGCCTCCGAGCTTGCACACATCGACGGCCATGCCAGCTGGCTCGCCGCCGTCGGCGCCGAGACGCTGGTGCTGACGGCGATTCCACCTCGCGGCGCGAGCGCTGCCCACGGGATCGTGCTCGACAGCGCGGGTTGGGCGCACTTCCTGCATCTGATCGGCTCGGTCGAGCACGTGTGCGCCCGCCATCGCCTCCGTCTCGCCGTCCTGCCTCGGTTCGGAAGCATGATCCAGAGCCCGTCCGACATCGAGCGGCTCCTGGTCGGCACCGAGGCCGGGCTCTGCTTCGACCCGGCCCACCTGGTGATGGTGGGCGCCGACCCGCTCGAGGTGCTCGAGCTGGCGGCCGGGCGCATCCGTCACGTCCGCCTCAACGACGTCGACGCCGGCCTCGCGCGTCAGGTCCGCGAGCATCGCCTCGACTATGGGGATGCCGTCAGCCGGGGATTGTTCAAGGACCTCGGCACCGGCGACGCGGAGGTTGACGACGTCGTAGAGGCATTGCGCCGGGCTAGGTATCGAGGCTGGTACGCGATCGAGCACGACGTGCGACTTGCCAAAGACGACAAACCGCTGCCGGTGATCAAGCGGGCGCTCGACCGCGTGCGCCGGCTCGTCGCCGCCTGACAGTCGTCGGGATTCCGCTCGTTTGGCGCCAGCTGTTCGACTGCCGCCAGCTTGGGTTCAGGAAGTCGTTGCAACACCTATCCGTGAGGAGCCGTTGCATGCTGTTCCGAAACGTCAGGAGAGGCGACGATTTTGGGAGGCCCCGCCGCCGCCAAACGTGCGCGATTCGGGCGTCCTGCGTGGCTGTCCTTCCGACTAAGCCCGCTTTAGGCGTTACTTAAAGAACCGGGTGTTGGCGGTCGAACCGAGATGGGCCTCCAGCGCAGATCGAGCGCGAGCTGGAGCAGTCCATAAGGGGGAAGGTTCGATGGAGCGGCTTCGCACGACAGCGGCCGGAGGGCGCCAGCAACCTGGTGTCGTCCGGTCCGGCCCCAGCTCCGCAAACAAACGTTCGATCCTCCTTTACTCGCACGACACCTACGGGTTAGGGCACTTTCGTCGCAACTCAGCAATCGCCCACGCCGTGCGGCTTCAGGATCGTGCTGTCAGGCTGGTGATGCTGACCGGTTCCGCGCTCGCCGGAGACTGGCATCTGCCCGAGGCTGCGGAACTGGTGCGCATGCCGAGCGTCATCAAGGTCGGCGCCGAGGACTACCGACCAGTCACCCCAAGATCCATGTCAGGGCTGCGTGCTGAGCGCGCCGGCATCATCTTCTCGACGCTGCTGAACGTCAGGCCCGACGTTTTTCTGGTCGACCATGCACCACTCGGGATGAAAGGCGAGCTGAGGCGGAGCCTTGAGATGGCGCGCGAGCACCTTCCCGGCACGCGGGTGGTTCTGGGCTTGAGGGACATCCTCGATGACCCCGACACCGTGCGCCGGACCTGGACTGAGCAGGGAGTCTATTCGGCGCTGGAGTCCCTCTATGACAAGGTCCTGGTTTATGGGTGTAGAGACCTCTTCGACGTAACCGAGCAGTACGCCTTTCCCGAAGGGGTGCGGCGTCGCACGATCTTCACCGGCTACGTGGCCAAGGACCACAGCCTCGAGCCGCAGTCTTCAGGCCGGGTTCCCTGGACCAAAGCCCGATCCGGCCGAGAACGCCGCATTCTTGTGATGGGGGGAGGCGGTGGCGACGCTGCAGAGCTTTTCCGCGCCTTCATCGACGTGTGGCCCCAGATGGCACAGCCAGGTCGCGAGAAGGGCCTCTTGGTTACCGGACCGATGATGCCGAGCGCCGACCGGGCTGAGCTCAGCAGCCTGGCAGCCCACGCCGGCCTTGAGCTGATCCGATCATCGACCAGCATGCTGAGCCTGATCGCAGCCGCCGACGTGGTCGTCTCGATGGGCGGGTACAACAGCGTGGTCGAGTCGCTCTCCGCGAGACGGCCTCTGGTGATATTCCCGCGAACCGCTCCACGCCAGGAGCAGCTGATTCGGGCCAGGATGCTCGAACGACTCAGTTTGGCCAGCGTGGTTCTGCCAGACTGGACGGACCCTTGCCCGGGATCGATGTCGGGCGACGGATCGAACTCGGTGGTGGTGAGCGTGCCGCCCAGCTGCTGCTCGCGTCTTGCCGCTCGCAAGCGATGGCCGGATGAGCGTGGTCCGGATCGCTTACCTCGTCAAGCGGTTCCCGCGTCTCTCGGAGACGTTCGTACTAAACGAGTTTCTGGAGATCCGTCAGTTGGGCTTGGACGCAACACTCTTCGCGCTCATGGACCCCGGCGAGAAGGTCGTCCATCCTGCCGCGCGCGAACTCGGCGCCGAAGTCCGCTACGTAACCATCGCGGATCGCCGGTGGCACTCGCGATGGCGCCTGGTGCGCGGTGCCGTCGCGCAGTTTGCCACTCGCCCTCAGGGTCTCCTTCGTGTGCTTTGGGCCCTGCTGTCGGTTCACCGCTCGATGCCGTCGCTCCGACATGCGATCGAAGGAGCCTGGCTGGCACGCGAACTGCGACGGCTCGGCGTTGATCATCTACACGCCCACTTTGCCCACAGCCCGGCGGCAGTGGCGTACATGGCACGTCTAGCAGGCGGCCCGCCGTTCAGCTTCCTCTACACGACGCTGCCTCGAAATCTGGCGATCAGGGCGAGCGCGGCTCGGTTCGTGCTCACGTGCACTGATTTCAACGGACAGTTCCTGAAGGAGTTGCTGCCCGATGTTTCGACCCCGATTCAAGTCATCCACCACGGGTCCGACCTCCGCCGTTTCAACTCGTCGCGCAGGCAGCCCGAACCCGGCCTGATCCTCTCGGTTGGAAGGCTGGTGCCCAAGAAGGGTTATCCGCTGCTGATCCAGAGTCTGGAGCTGGTGGAAAGAGCGGGCCTGGAGTTCCGCTGCGAGATCTACGGGGGCGGGCCGATGCGCGAAGAGCTCAACACGATGGCCGGCGCCGCGGGTCTTGAGCCGAGGGTCTCGTTCCATGGCGCTCGTCCTCAGGACGAGATAGCGAGCGCATACTCACGTGCCTCGCTCTTCGTCCTGGCGCCCATCGTCGTTGCCGATGGTGACCGCGATGGCATCCCCAACGTCCTCGTGGAGGCCATGGCCTCGGGCGTGCCGGTCGTGTCGACCAGGATTTCCGGCATCCCAGAACTGATCGAGGACGGCATCAACGGCTTGTTGGTGGCGCCGGGCGACGCGGCCGCCCTGGCCGAGGCGATCACGCGGCTGCTGACGCATCCGCGGCTGGCTAGCCGACTCGCCGCTGCCGGCCGGCTCACTGTCGAGATGGAGTTCGACCTGGTTGCGAACTCGCGCCGCGTCGCCGCTCTGCTGGTCGGCATTCCCGTAACAGAGCTGAAAACCAGCCAGGCGGTGCTGGCGTGAAGATCGCGTACGTTTGCGCAGACCCTGGGATTCCGTTGCGCGGGACCAAGGGGGCTTCCGTGCATCTGCGCAGCCTGGCAGAGGCCCTCGTTCGCCGCGGCCATGAGGTGCTGTTGTTCTGCGCTCGCACCGAGGGCTCCAACCCTCCGCCTCGAGGTGCTCGCATCGTCAAGCTCCCACCGCAAGGACAGGCCTCGTGGCTCGTCAAGAAATTTGCGGCGGCAAGTGTCGAGGCCGTGCTCGAGCGCTACTCGCTTCCAGGTGGCTCAGCCCTGGAAGCCGCTCGGACACTGGGCTTGCCCTTTACGCTCGAGGTGAACGCGCCCCTGGTGGAGGAAGCAGCGCGCTTCCGCGGACTGCAGGACCTCGACATGTGGCGCGAGCGCGAACGCAAGCTTCTGGGCGAAGCAGATCGTGTGGTTGTTGTTTCGCGAGCGCTGCGCGACCACGTGCTCGCAGCGGGCGCTCGACCGGATGCAGTCAGCGTCATCCCCAACGGCGTCGAACTCGATCTCTTCCGGCGCGGCGGCGGGGACGCCATCCGCAATCGTCTCGGGATCGGTGACGCTTTCGTGATCGGATTTGTAGGCAGCCTCAAGCCCTGGCACGGGGTGAGCCTGCTCCTCGAAGCGTTCGCGACATTGCCGAGCTCGTACCGGCTGCTGGTGGTAGGCGAGGGGCCAGAAGAGGCATCGCTCAAGGCCCGGGCAAGTCTTCTCGGCCTGCACGCCCGCGCCTTGTTCGCGGGCGCGGTTCCCCACGCTGAAATCCCCGCCTATCTAGATGGCATGGACATCGGCACGGCGCCTTTCGAGGCGATGACGGGCTTCTACTTCTCTCCGCTCAAGGTCGTCGAATACCTGGCCGCGGGGCTCCCAGTGGTGGCCAGCCGGCAGGGCGATCTACCCTTGTTGGTGGGCGACGCAGGCCTCCTCTTTGAGCCGGGCAGCCAGGAATCTCTGACCGGTGCCTTGCGCCGATTGGGAGAAGATGCGGCGCTGCGCAGCCGAATCGGACGTGCCGCAGTCGCCAGGGCCGCGTCGCTGGATTGGGATCACGTTGCCGCGCGCGTCGAGGACTTCATCGCTGGGGCTGTTCACCAGAGGATGCTGGCGTGAAGACCGCGCTGATCCTGCTCCGTCCGTACTTGCGCCCTCATCGCGGCCGTCTGGCCTTGGCGCTGGCCGCGATGTTGGGCGAGATTGCGACCGCCCTGCTGATGCCGGTTCCGATCCAGAGGGCGATCGATCTGCTGGTGAACACCTTCCGGCACGCTGGGAATCATGCTCGGACGGCGTCGTTGACCCTCGCACAATACGAGCAGTTGTTTCTCTTGGCAGGGGCCTTGCTGATAATCGCCCTGCTCGACGCGCTGTTCACTTACCTCGACAGCAGCAACACCGCGCGGGTGGGACAGACCGCGGTCACTGAGCTGAGACGGGCGCTCTACAACCACATTCAGCGACTCTCGCTTTCGTTTCATCACTCGACCGACACCCGTGCAGGTGACTTGCAGCTCCGCCTCAGCGGAGACGTAACCAACCTACAGACACTGGTGGTCAGCGTCGTCGGCAGCCTCGTGACGAACCTCGGCGCGGCCGTGTTCATGCTGCTGGCCCTGTTCGTGCTCGACTGGCGGCTTGGCACATTGGTCATCGCGGGGTCGGTCCCCGTCTACCTGCTGTCTCGCCACTATCGGATCAAGATCCGTACTGCGGTGCGCGCAGCGCGCAAGCAGGACGGGCGCGTGAGCGCGATGCTCGCCGAGGCCCTCTCCGCAGCCCAACTGGTGAAGGTGCTCGGACGCGAGGAGCATGAAGCGGAGCGCCTTGTCGACGCAACCGAGGAGGGTCTCGTCTACGGACTGCAAGCCACCGAGGCGCAGGCCCGTGTACAACCCGCTGTCACGCTCGTGACTTCAGCGGTGAGCGCGCTGACGCTTCTGTTAGCGGCACTGCTCGTGCTTCATGGCAGCCTCAGCATCGGCCTCCTGACGCTGGCCCTGGCCTATACACGGGGCACGTTCAGCTCCATGCGGCAGTTGGCGAAATTGCCCATCCAGGCACAGCGAGCGGTCGTTTCGGCCGAGCGGTTGGTGGAGGTATTCGCGCTCGCGCCGGATGTGCGAGATCCAGTCCGGCCCAAGCCGATGCCCAAGGAGCCGCTCAGCGTTCAGTTCGATTCGGTCACCTTTGGCTACCTGACGGGTCGCCCGGTCCTCAGGGATTTCAGCTGGCTGATCGAACCCGGCTCGGTGGTCGCCTTGGTGGGACCAACGGGTGCCGGCAAGAGCACCGCGTTGGGGCTGGTGCCCCGCCTTTACGACGTCTGGGCGGGGTCGGTCAGGTTGGGCGGCCGGGACGTCAGGGAGGTGTCTCTGTCCAGCCTTCGTTCAAGCGTGACCCTGGTGCTTCAGGAGAGCCTGCTCCTTCGGAACACGGTCTGGAACAACATCGCGTATGGGCGGCCGAATGCCTCGAAGGACGACGTGATGGCGGCAGCCGAGGCTGCGGGCGTGCTCACCTTTGTCGACGATCTGGAGGGCGGATTCGAGACCATCGTGAGCGAGAGAGGCTCGACGCTGTCTGGTGGCCAGAAGCAGTGCATTGCGCTGGCAAGAGCCATGCTCCGAGCAGCGCCGATCGTAATCATGGACGAGCCCACGAGCAGCATGGACGCGGCCACCGAGCAGTTAGTGATCCGGGGTATCGGTCGCCTGATTCAGGGCCGTACCGCAATCGTCATCGCGCATCGAACCAGCACGATTCGGGGCGCCGATGTGGTGGCGGTCATGGAGGAAGGTCGACTGGTGCAGTTGGGACCGCCCGCCCAACTACTCGATGAGAAGGGCCTGTTCGCCACCCTGTCTCAAATTCAGCAATCATCCACAGTCCACTAGGGCGATAAGCCGATGAGACCGGCTCAGAGCTCACGGGTGCTGGTCACAGGGGCGGCGGGTTTTATCGGGTCGCATCTGTGCGAGCGTCTGCTCGCAGACGGTCACCAGGTCGTCGCCATCGACAGCTTCACCGCCTACTACGAGCGCTCACGCAAGGAGCAGAACCTCGACAGCTTGAAGGCTCACCCCAACTTCACGTTCGCGGAGCTCGACCTGGTCGAGGCCGATCTCAGGCCGCATTTGAGAGATGTCCGCACTGTCTACCACCTCGCAGGTCAACCCGGCGTGCGGCCCAGCTGGGGCTCTCAGTTCGATCGCTATCTCCGGGACAACATCCTCGCGACCCAGCGCTTGCTGGAGTGTTTGAAGGAAATTCCGATCGATCGTCTGGTCTTTGCCAGCAGCTCTTCCGTATACGGCGATGCAGCGAGGTTTCCGACCGAGGAGTCCACGCTGCCACGACCGGTCTCGCCCTACGGCGTCACAAAGCTTGCCGCTGAAAACCTCGTGGTGCTGTACACAAAGAACTTCGGCCTTCCGGGCGTGTCAGTCCGCTATTTCACGGTTTACGGTCCCCGCCAGCGGCCCGATATGGCGTTTGCCCGTTTCATGCAGGCCCTGGCCACCAATCGGAAGATCGAGGTGCTTGGAGATGGCGAGCAAACGCGTGAGTTCACGTATGTCTCCGACGCGGTCGACGGAAGTGTCAGAGCGGCGACAGCCGATGTGATCGGTCAAGTGATCAATCTTGGCGGCGGAAGCCGTGTCACCATCAACCGAGTCCTTGGTGAGCTTGAGGACATCAGTCAGCTCCGAGTTTTGCGCCATTACCTCCCCGCGGTGCCCGGTGACCCACGACACACAGGGGCGTCGATCAGCCTTGCTCGGGAACGACTCGGTTGGGAACCGCGAGTCTCGTTGCGCGAAGGCTTGACCAAGCAGTGGCGGTGGTTTCAGGAATCTGGACGCGAGTGAAGCGGTGACCTGATCGACGAACCTCATCTCTACGGAAGATGGATCGTCACGCGCCCCGATTACGTGTCGCTGGCGCCACACGTGCGGGTCGCCCGCCCGGATTGCGCCCGTTTGGCACCACGCGTGCGCCTGCGGCTTCTTAGACTCTCCGCGTCATCCCCGCCCAGTACGGCTCGCGCAGCTTGCGCTTGAGCAGCTTGCCCGCGGCGTCGCGAGGTAGCTCGTCGACGAAATCGATCGAGCGCGGCTTCT
>WNFJ01601077.1_pt2 | contig 18365 bp, 17 predicted proteins | sample 5400461 | NCBI WGS metagenome assembly WNFJ01 (sample SAMN13153349, study PRJNA577476) | soil metagenome | isolation source: 115 cm saprolite on Douglas fir-dominated hillslope | place: USA:California | collected 2013-09-17
TTTTCACGGACGCTGATTTCGGATACAAAGCCGTTCGAATCCATGACCACGCCACTGTTGGCGACTAGGTATTGTCTATTAGAGCTGTTTTAGATTCAGTTTGGACGAGCGCGAGGTTTGCAGGGGCTAAAGCCAGAAACATTTTGAACGACTTACGGCACGAGTAAACCTTTCATGGGGCATCCAGCCCCACCCTGAGTGATGAAAGAGTTTTTCATCAACAAGGGCAGGAAGATTGTTTCAAAATATCTTTTCGCTCCCAACATTCAAACCTCAGGGGCTGAAGCCCACATTTTCAGAGTCCTAAACGGCACGACTGAAGTCGTGCCCTGACACGTCTTCACGCCTATGGAAAGCCCAAAGTCATTTCAACCTTATCCCCGGCTTGAAAGCCGGGGCTCCCACCCTGCGCCGCAAGCGGCGCAATAGGGCATTATTAATGCAGGGCTCAATAAAGCTGGCATCCAACAAAAAATCGGTCTACCGTAACAAGCTGTTCAGGCCGTTTCTTCGGCAGCCTCGTCTTGTTTCTCTTTGGGATGGGGGATTTGGAAGAGACGGATTTTGAACTCGTAATCCTCATCGATCTCAGGCACTTCTCTGACAAGCTCAAAATAAACCTTGTCCGCGCATTGGCGACAAGGCGGGAATTTCTCGTTTTTAAGCAGCGTTACATCATGGCTCACGCGGTGGATTGAATGGAAAACCCGATAAATCCCACTGACGGGAATAACTTCTCCAACACTGAACTTGCTTTCGGAAGGTTTAAGCTGAACCACGTGGATGCCTTGGCGACCTGCGTTGACAGACATAGTACCACGCCATAGGAGATACAGAGATTGTGATGCTGATTTTCGTGCCGGGTGAGATTTATATTTTAGAAGACAACCGTGGTATTAGTCCCAGTCGCGGCAAAGACGTTTGCCACCTCGAGGCTGGCTATCGAAATGAAGCATTCCACGACCATGGGATCGAACTGGGTTCCGCTGTCGGAATCCAGCCGCCGCATGGCTTCCTCATATCCTAAGCCTTTACGGTAGCAGCGGTTCGAGATCATGGCATCGAAGGCGTCAATCACTGCGACGATGCGCGAGCCGATAGGTATCTCTTCGGCTTTCAAACCGCCGGGGTAGCCACTGCCATCGTAGTTCTCGTGGTGATGCAAGGCGAACAAGCCGGCCTTTTCCAAGTCAGGGAACATCCGCAGAATGGACCAGCTATATTCGGGGTGCTTGTCCATGAGCGCCTTCTCTTCCGCGGTGAGGCGCCCGGCCTTCTTCAAGATGTCGTCGGGCACACCAATCTTCCCGATATCGTGCAGGAGCGCGGCGACCTCGAACTGATAGAGATCTTTATCGGGAATATTCAGCTCCCGCGCAACGCGAACGGCCCACTCCGCCAGCCGGGTGCTGTGAACTCCTGTATTGAGGTCCTTAAGATCAAGAAGTTGGTTCAACGCGCAGATCACCGAATTACGCAGAGCAATATTCTGCTCTTCCAGTTCCTTCACCCGGAGCAGGGCCGGTGTGAGTTGCAGCATTTGATTGGCGCACTCCGGGATCATGGCAGAAGCTTTTAGGGCAACGATAAACTGTTCAAGTTATTTTGAACGCTATTGAGGGTGCAAAAGATGCCGCATTGGGCCACGGCCGACCAATAACTCTGCACTGCCCGGTAGGTATCCAGGCGTCCATAATGCAGTCTGGGATCATTCAGCCTTTTGGCATTCGAGATAGCGGATTGGGCTATGGACGCATTGACAAGCGGTGAAACACTTAACAACAGAGACGAAGTGCCGGCAACAAAAGGTGTGCTGAAGGAGGTTCCCCACGCGGCAGCGTAATGTCCGAAGGGATACACGGTCACGACTCCTTCACCGGGAGCAGCAACCCACACCAGCGACGATCCATAGTTGGAGAAGGTGGAACGGACATCGTAGTTGTCGGTGGAGGCGATTCCCATGACATTCTTGAGGCCGGCGGGATAGACCATGGTTTGCAGGCCATCATTGCCTGCTGCGGCGACGGAAACCAATCCCCTTTGGGTTGCATAGTCAATTGCGTTCTTCAGCTCCGGCGATGGCTGCGCAAAGCTGAAGCTCATATTGATGACTTTGGCGCTATGGCCGGCGGCGTAGTAGATGGCGCGCAGAACGTCAGAGGCATAACCAGTACCATCGGCCCGAAACGCTTTGAGTGGCATGATTTTCGCCCGGGGGGCCACCAGATGGACCACACCGGAGGTCATGGTGCCATGGCCAAAGGCGGCGTACGCGGGATTGCCATCGAGCACAGCTTCGGTGGATTGATCGAGCACCGCTTCGGTGGATTGATTCACCCGGCACGGTTGGCCAGTATCGCCGTCCAAAACCGCTTCCGTTGACTGATCTATGTCGCCCTTTTCATCCGCGTTGTCGGTGTTGTTAACGAAATTATGGCCGGGGACCACTACCGGCTGCAGTACGGGGTGGGTTGTATCTACGCCGGTGTCAATCACGGCCACAATCCCGGCTCCGGCGGTCCCAAATTGACTTTGCGTCTCCAGAGTGCGGATGATCTGATTGGCCGGCTGGTACACGTACCCGTGCCTGACCGTGGTGCCGTAGTAGTCCATGGGAGCGTTGTCGTAAAGCGCAGGGGGCGGAGCTGTCGCAGTGGCTCCCTGAACATTCACAACCTGATCAATTTCAACAGCGGTGATTCCCGGCAGGGTTAGAAGCCGTGCGATGGATAGGGCCGGATCCAGAGGGTCCGGGAGGATAACCAGGAATAGCTGTCCGGCGGGATCGCCAAGTCCCCAGTCCACAGTGCAGCCCAGCAGGCTGCAAGCAGCATTCATTGCCGCAGAGCCCAAAGTATCGCGCACAATAACGCGGGTATCAGCCGCAGATGGTTTCGCCGCTGCGGTGATAAAAACCAGGATGAACAACCACAAAAAGCGCTTCATAGCCGATCCTTATTCTCTCAACATTTGCTATCAAGTGTGTGGAAACCACTGCTCGTTATCGGATTCAGGTTTGTCAATCCAGGCTGTCTGAATGACAAACATTCATTAGGCCATTCTCTCAAAGGCTATTACAACGTTACGTAATAGTTATAAACTGTGTAACATCAAACCTTTTTCTCGTCGTTCAAGAAAAACGTCGCCTCAGGAAGCACAGGTGAAGATTCCTGGGAAACGGGGATGGAGATCATCAAGTTGCGCTCTTCGTTCATCACAAACAATAGTTCCAGATTTTCCACCCGTTCAATATCGAACTGAAATTCCCCGAAATGACTGGTTGTGGTCTCCAGCTTATGAGCCAGGAGGCGCACGGGAATGTCCCCAAGCGCGCTATTGGCCTGGCCGGAATCGAGCACCTGACCCACGATGAACAGGCGACCAGCCTGGGACTCCAGGCGCATGTCAATGCTGTAGCGCCCTTTTTGGAACACGAGCTGCCGGGCGCGGCTTAAGCCGCTGCGAACGCCTGCAGCCACCGGCTGCCTGAAGCTATCGAATACCAGCTCCGCGTAGCAAACTTCTCGCGATCGCGCCTGGTTGATACGGCTTATGGCAAACTGCGCCCTGGCCAGATGAACATAAGCCTGAGGCGGCTGGTAAAATCTTTCCCTGTCTGCACACTCGTGTACAAGCTTCCAGGTCTCAAGGAGCTTATGGCAATCTGAGCACCCCTCATCCAGGTGCTTTTGGATGGCTGAGCTTTGCTCTTCCGATGTCACTTCACGAACGAAATCAACCCATTCCTGCATATTAAAGTGTTTCATCTTTCTCCTCGCCTCAAGGGGGTATGCCGGATAACTCCGGCACGGGGCGTCCCTGGGACGCTTGGGTCCCAGTACATGAATAAAGGGCAAGAAGACAGCCAAAAAATATAGGGGGATGAAAGTTTTTTGGGAAGCTCAGGAACTAGTTGGAACATACCCTGCCAACCAAGGTAAATGGCGCCCAATAAAAGGGATGCGGATATTGCTCCCGCAGTTCCATCATTGCGCCTTGCAACGCCACCGCTTTGTCAGGATTGGCCAGCATTCGCCGGTAAAAGAATTTCATGAACTCGGCGCTGCTTCGGTCATGTACGTCCCAAAGCGTTAATAGCAGGGACTGCGCTCCGGCATAGAGCAATCCCCGAACCAGTCCAAGCAGTTCGTCTCCCTTGGCAATCACATTCAGTCCGGTCGCACACCCACTGAGCGTCACCAATTCAGCGGGCCACCTGAGTTGATACAGGTCATAAAGACTTAAATAGGAATCACCCAGCCTGATGCCTGAAAACATGGGATTATCCTGGCGAAAGAACCCGTGCGTGGCGATGTGAATGAAGCGGCTGTTCTCTCCTTTTTGTTGAAGAACTTCGGAGGTTGCTTGAGCCCCGAGAAAAACCTGGGCGTCAGGAAGAATTTCAGCCACCGAACGGATCTCATCGGCGATGTAGGGTGCTGCTTCGTCAGGAATCCCCAGCAACAGAGAAGCCCCGCCGGTAGAGACAACCCAATCATGACAGAGAGCATAAATACTGGCACTGGGAGCGTAGGATACGGAAAACGAATCTATCAGATACCGCTCTCCATCGAACAGCGCCGGCGCCCCTGCAACCGCCGGCGGACGGGCGCAATCAGCTCATTATAGAGTTCGCGCAAATGCTCCTGGGTGGCACCGAGGAGAGCCTTTTCAAAGGTGCGTGCATACTCCGGCCCCAGACGCAGCTTCGATAGCTGAAACTGCAACAATCGCAGAAGGTTACTCACGCGAGGAACAATGGTCAGCGGAAGAATCTCCAGGCTGCTGCTGGTAAGAAGCGCGACCAGAATGCGGTCCCGGACACAAAAGTATTCCACCATGGTTTCATCCGTTCCCAGCTTGGCACGGATTTCCTGAAGGCTGAGCGCCGCAGGAGCCAATCCCGCAGGATGACTCTCAGCGGAGGAGGCCTCCCGTAGTGCCCTCAGCAATTTGTCTTCCTGTTGTCGCGCGTTCAACAGCAATTCTGAAACGCGCTCGGACGACCGCTCTTCCTGCCGGAGTTGCTCAATCTCGATGCGGTGATAGTACCAGTTCAGTTCCTCACGCAGCTCGGCAATGTTTCTAACAAGCTGGCTTTGTCCGTGCACCCTTGGGGAAGCAGACCCCGGCTTCAATATGGAATCCAACAGACTGCGCGACTTGGCCTGCTCCATGTAGAGAAAAGCTTCCTGCAGACCGCTGTGGCCGCGCGCCAGGCAAAGCTCAACAAGCTCTTCATAAACCTGGAGCTTGTTCTTCATAAAGCCGATTTTCAGCTCTTCTCCGTGCAATGTGCTGCGCAGATTTTCCAGCGCTGCGCGTGCCCGTTGATAGGATTCATAAGCTTCGGCCGTTTTCCCATCGGCCAACTGCAGTTTTCCCATTAGAAACTGCGCCTGATAGTTGAGTACCGGCATCTCCATGCCCGCCAGCATTTCAAGCGAAGTCCTGCATTCATCCGTGGCCAGCGCAAAGTCTCCCAGTTGCGCATGCAGCCGCGCCATTAATAGACGGCAAAGAATCGCCTTGCCCGGAAGGATTGAGTTGCCAAAAAATTCCAGCGCCGTGGCGCACAGCCGGCGCGCTTCGAAGTAACGTCCTTCATTGAAAAGAAGCAATGCTTTGTAGAGATCGATGAGCGACGGCCACACCCGGTTCTGTTCACGGAGAAAGATGTCGCGAGCCTTGGCGAAGATCTCGATCGCCCGAAATGCCTGCCCATGCTGTCCATGCGCGATGGCCAGATTTGCAAGGCACTTTGCCGTCTCATAGCCGTGGCCGAGCTGTTGGAAGAGTTTAGCGCCCTCCTGCGCCATTTCCGCTGCCTCGGTGGCCAGGTTCAGCTCAAGATAGATTTCCGAGAGATCCATGTGGCACAGTGCGAAGTGATACCGATCTTCATTGGTTCGACAGGTTTCACGGACGGCACGCAGCATATCAATCGCTCTGCCGTATTCTCCCCGAAGGTAATGAAGCCAGGCGATGTTGTAGTCGGCGTGACCAACAACCGTCGGCATGTTGTGTTGTACGGAGAACGCCCGGGCTTCCTCGTAGATAGCCAGCGCGCGCGGAAAGTCATTCACACTGATGAGGCACGTCGCTTTATTGTGCAAAGCGACGGCAACCGCTTCAGGATCTTTCTCCTTGTGCCGCAGAAAATATTGATACGCGCGCTCGTAACAAGCCAAGGCTTCGTCGAAGCGGTCCTGGCGATACAATATGTTTCCCGCGTTGAGTTCAACCCGCGCCAGCCTCCACTCGTTGCCTTCCGCCCGAAAGATTTGCCGGGCCTCTTCCGCCGCGGCCGTCGCCTGCTCGTATTCTCCCAGCAGGATATGCGGTTGAATCGAGGCGTTCAGCGCGCGGGCCAGATCTGTGTTCTTACCCAGGCTCCTGAAGATCTCGGCAGATTGCGCGTTGTGTTCCAGCGCTGCACGGTTTTGGCCCATGACGTAGAGGCCATTGCTCATGGCCAACAGGCCGTTTGCCAGAGCCTCGCGATTATTAAGTTTTTGCGCAACCGCGACCGAGAACTCCGCGACCGCAAGGGCCTGGCGCGGGTCCATACGGGCATATCGCCGCACAAGCTCAGCAAGCTCACGAACGGTACTTTCGCTCACCAGCTCAGGGTGTTTCCCCAGAAAATCGTGCCGGGCTGCGTCATCGGCAAGCTCAGCTAATTCGGAAACGAGTTCTTCCGGGAAAGGCTCGCTCGCGCCGTTGACCGGAGTTATCAGCGATCCTTCCGGGTTCACTCGAAACCCATCTTCTGCAGGCGTTGACGGAGTTTTTCCAGGCAGCGCCCACGGATAAAGCCAACAGAGCCGGTGGCAATGCCCAGTTGCTCCGCAATTTGCTGATAGGGACGGGGTGGGTGTTCAAAGAAGAGCATCCGAACCAACTCGCGGCAACGCGGTGAAAGTTCCTGTATAGCTTCGCGCAAGATTTGTTCGGCTTGCAACTGCGAAAGCACACTCTCTGGAATCTCGTGCAGGGCAGCGATGGGTTCTGAAAGTTCCACGTCCTGGCTGGCGTAGCGCTCGGCCTGGCGTTTACGCTGAATGCACTTATGCGAGGTGACCTGAATGAGCCATGCCGCCAGTGCTTGTGGCTTTCGTAATTTCGGCAGCTCTGAAATCAGGTCGGCCCAAACCGCCTGAAAAATATCGGCGGCATCTTCTTGTGAAAAACGGTACTTGATAGGAATCGAAAAAATCAGGTTTTTGTACCTGCTGACCAGGGCAGACCAGGCTTCCTCATCGCCTTGCAAACACGCCTTCACGAGCTGGCTGTCGGAGAGGGGCCGTTTACGATCTTCCGCAGATTGGGCAACCGAGGCGGGCATCAATGTTTCCCCAGAGAATTCACGAAGAGCTGATCCACATTCCACAGCGTGTAATGGTCCAGGATCGCTGGTTGGAAGTTGCCAACCGTGTTTTTTGCCCCTACCAGAATGTTGGGGCTTACAACGCAGATCAAGGGAAGATTCTCGTACATCAGTTGCTGCACGCGTCCGTAAAGACGTTTGCGCTCTGCAAGTTTTAGCGTGGAAAGCTGTTGCTTCATCAGGCGGTCAATCTCTGCCTCCCACGGCGTGGCTGGCCGGCTCTCGCCCAGGTCCCACATATGACTGGCTCCCGACGAGACCAGAACATTCATCTTGGTGTTGGGGTCTGGATCGACCCCGCCCAATCCCAGCACCGAAGCTTCAAAATCATGGGTTTGAAAGACGCGGTCCAGTACGGCGCGAAATTCCAGAGGCACAACCTGCACCCGCATCCCCACTTGCTTTAAATCGTCCTGAATGATGGTGGCCATTTGGAGGCGTTGGGCATTGGAGGCGCTGGTTACGATGGAAAACTCCACCGGATTGCCGCTGCCATCCACAAGCGTGCCGTCACTCTTCCAGGAGAACCCTGCAGCCTTCAGCAGCTCCCGTGATTTTTCCAGCGAGCGCGGCGGATGCGGAATCGCGGGATTGATCCACAGCCTGTATGCCGGAGTCACATCTGTCCACAGAGGCGCAGCGTGCCCTCGATAAACAAGGCGAACGATGCCCTCACGATCAATGGCGTTCGAGACCGCCTGCCGGAAGCGTACATCGTCGAACCAGCTCTGCTTGCGGGCGATCGCGGAATCCTTGGGCAGATTGGTATTCAGATTGAAGAACAAAAAGTTGTATTCCAGGCCTGGACCCAGGTCATAGAGCCGAAAACCGCGCTTCTGCTGCTCCTGTTCAAGAGCGGAATAGTTTTCTGCGCTCATCCGGCTCAAAACGTCGGTGTCGCCGGCCTGGAAGCGGATGACCTGCGCATCATCACTCGCGACAAACAGGAAGACCAGTTCATCCAGATAAGGGAGGCGCTCACCTTTGCGGTCCGCTTTCCAGTAGTAGGGATTACGCTCCAAGACCATCCGCTCTCCCGGCACATACTCCTTCAGCCGGAATGGCCCCAGCCCAACGATCTCCGTCGCTGGACTGCTGACCCCCCACACCTGCGCGAGGCGCCCCTCTTGATACGGTTTTTCCAGAATATGCTTGGGCAGAATGGCAAAACCATCAAAGAGCCGTTCAGCAGCCCCATAAGGCTGGCTTAGTTCAAAGACCACCGTCAGCGGATCTATTTTGCGTACCGCAATAGGCTTGCCGCCCACGATCAGCAGATCGCGCTGCGTTGAGTGGGCCTTCTCGTCCAGATAAACCTGGAAGCTGAAGACTACATCGTCGGCATCGCAGGGACGTCCATCCGAAAAGCGCAGTCCTTTTCGCAACCGCAGCGTATAACGCAGACCATCGGGCGATGCTTCCCATGACTTTGCCAGGGCAGGTTCTGTCTGCTGCGAGACGCGGTTAATGTGGATCAGGTCGGCCATCATGCGGCCGATGACCTCCCGTGAAGGACCGTCCGTCGCTATGGCCGGATTGAGTGTCTTCGGCTCGGAGCGTAAGGCGGTTACAATCCTGCCTCCATAGTATCCAATCTCGTTCTGCGTGACCAAAAGCTCTTCACCAGGCTGCCTCGGCTGTGGAGCAATACTCGCTTCCGCCCCCCAAGCAGAGACCGCCGTGAGCTCTCGCATGCTTTCTCCTTCAGGGATCTTTCTTGGGTGGGCATCGTACTACTCTGGTTAGATTAGCTTAATCTCAGCCGTTTTTGTAGGGCATCGGCCAGAAGAAAATAACTCAGGAATACGGGAATTAATGCCACCCCCGGAATAAACATCCACCAATATGAAATCAAAACATGATACTGCTGCAAGCTGGCCAGCATATTGCCCCAGCTCGGGGCCGGCTCCCCAACACCAAGCCCTAGAAATGATAAGGTAACCTCGGCCATGATGTACTGTGGTATTAACAGAGCCGCCTGGGTTAATACGACACCCGCGGTTTGTGGCAGTATGTGACGCCGCAGTAAATAAAGATCAGAAGCTCCGAAGTTGCGGCCAGCCAGAACGTAATTGCGCTCTTTGGCGCTGAGTACGATCCCCCGGACCAGGCGTGCAGGCCGGGCCCACCCCACAAGACCGATCATCAGGACAAGCAACATGAATGCTTCCGTCGGACTGATATGCAAGGGCAGAAAGGCCCGCACTGCAAAAAGCAGATAGAGCCAGGGCAGGGCCAGAAAAAGCTCTGCTAAGCGCATGATTATCTCATCAGTCCATTTTCCATAAAAGCCGGCGACAACTCCGAACCCCATGCCGACCAGGAGGGAAAGTGAGGCTGCGAGGAGTCCGGCAAAAAGCGAAATCTGGCCGCCAAAAAGCAATCTGGAAAACTGATCCCGGCCGTAGCTATCAGCTCCCATCAAAAATATTCGCGCTGGCCCCGGAACCCCAAACAGGTGCAGATGTGAGTTCATGTTTCCGATCACTTTGTATTCATCTCCTTGCACAAAGAAACGGATTGGATAAACGTTGTTCCGGTCTTCGCTATAAAAACCAAACTTTCCGGGCTGGTCAAGCAGTCCATAGACAAAAGGCCGAAAGTGCCACTCTCCATGAGAATCAATGAAATGGATTTTGGCAGGCGGGGCAAATGGCAGCGCGCGATTTTGTGAAGCATAATCGTAAGGAGCGAGAAATCCCGCAGCCAAAACCATGAGATGAATGAATCCCAACAGCAGCAGGGGCAGCGAGATTGCGCGGGTCTTGATCATGTCATTGTGCTCGGATCCTGGGATCAGCCGCAAACAATAGCAGATCGGAGACCAACGTACCTACCACCAGAAACATGGTCGAGAACAGAATCGCGCCGACTACGACATAAAGATCACGCCCCAGAATGGCCTCTAGCAGCAGCGGCCCCAGACCCGGCCAACTGACGACGACTTCCACCAACAGGGATGCACTCAATAAGCCGGCAATAGAAAACCCGAAGAGGGAAATCAGGGGGTTCAGGGCGGCAGGTAGAGCGTGCCTGAAGAGCAATCGCCGCGTGGCGAGATTCCATGAGCGCGTGCAGCGTTGATGAATGGCGATTGCAGCACCTCAAGCATGGTGGCTCGCACATGGCGGACCAGAATTGGCAGGCTGCCCAGCGTCAACACGGCGACCGGAATGGCGAGATGCGCGGTTATATCCTTGAACTTCTCCCACCAGCCCAACTCAGAAAAACCAACCGAGAGCATTCCGCCTGTCGGCAAGTAGCCGGTGCGCAATGAGATCAAAAGGAATCCCAGCGCAAGCAAGAGCTCAGGGATTGCCAGCAGCGCGGTAATACCCCAGCTGGCGATCTTGTCGTCCCATTTGTTCCGCCTGGCGGCGCTTCCAACCCCAATAGGGACGGCAATCAACCAGGCAAATAGAGCAGCCGGAGCAGTTAACAGCAGGGTATTACGTGCTCGTAACCAGAGCAGAGGCGCTACCGGGGCGTTGTAAGCAAAAGAAAAACCGAACTCGCCTCTTGTAACCGATCTGGCCCAGTGTAAGTACCGCACAGGCAACGGCTGATCCAACCCGTACTGCTGCCGCAAACCGGCGAGTGTCTCGGCGGAAAGCTGCGGATTCAGGCGCATCTCTGTAAAGAAATCTCCAGGCGCCAGTTCGATCAGGGCAAATGAAAGGATTGAAACACCAACCAAGAGAAAGGCGCCGTGCGCGATGCGGCGGAGAAAGAATCTCATAAGTTTCAGGCGCCGCCCGCCGTAGTGCAGTTTCCAAGCACTGGCATTGAGGCAAGAAGGGCCCGCGTGTGCGCATGCCGAGGCTTGGAAAACAAATCTGCCGGGGTTTGTTCTTCGACAATTTTTCCCTGGTGCATGACTGCTACCTTATCGGCGATTTGTGCCATCAGGCCAAGATCGTGGGAGATGAACAGGTACGTCAGCGACACTCGTGCTTGCAGTTCCAGCAGTAGACGCACAATCTGCCTTTGAATGGGAAGATCCAGCCCCGATAGGGCCTCATCTAGAATTAGGCACTTCGGTTCGAGAGTCAGAGCGCGAGCGATCGCCAGCCGCTGCCGCTGCCCGCCGCTAAATTCGGATGCCAAACGGCCGGCGGCCTCCACTGGCAATCCCGTCTGCTCCATCAATTCCAGGGCGTGTTTCCTTCGTTCTCCCTCGGATCCGCGTCTTTGGATGACGAGCGGTTCCGCGATAATCTCGACCGCGGAAAACCTCGGATTAAAAGCGGTGGCGGCATCTTGAAAAATGAGCTGCAGTTGCGGACGCCTTCGTCTCAGTTCCTGCCGGCTCAGGAAAGCAAGGTTGCTGCCTTCGAAATAGATTTCGCCGCTATCCGGCTCTTCCAGCAGGGCGAAGCATTTTGCCAGCGTAGATTTTCCCGAACCCGACTCCCCTACCAGGGCAAAGGTCCTTCCCTGCGGAATGGTCAGGCTAACGTTGTCCAACGCTTTTACCTGGAACCGCTTCCCGGAAAACCACCTGCGCTGTACGTAGGTTTTGTTCAGATTCCGGACTTCCAGAAGTGACTGGGATGGCTTCATTCAATTTCGTCGTCAGCCCTCGTATTCGGAAACGGCGCACATGTCATGAACGTTAAATCTACGCCCGCTCGATTCCAGCATAGTACATAAGGTTCTCTTTCCGGGGCAATGAGATTCGCAAGATTCAGTGAATTGCTCGAAGAGGGTGACTGTTCTCGACCGGAGCGGAAGGCTCGCGATTCTAATGTGCCCCGCTCAGCGGCTGCGGCACGCACGCCAGCAGATGCCGCGTATACGGATGCTGCGGCTCACGCAACACTTGGGAGGCACTTCCCTGTTCTACGATCTGCCCCGCATGCAGCACTAGAATGCGCTGGGCCATTTTCTGAAGAATCGCCGGGTTGTGGCTAATCAACAGAAACGCGAGCGAGAGCCGTTGCTGCAGGTCTTTAAGCAAAGCCAGAATATCGGCCTGGATGGTTGTATCCAGCGATGCCGTAGGTTCATCGGCGATCACAAGTCCAGGTTTACAAACCAGGGCCTGGGCAATTGCCACTCGTTGGCGCTGGCCTCCGCTCAATTCGTGCGGATACGCGGAGTAAATGCGCGCGACATCGGAGAGCCGCACCTGATCCAGCACAGACTCTGCCTCTTCGCGGCAACGCTTTCTGCTCCATGAGCTATGTGCCCGTAACACCTCAACAACCTGCTGGCCGACATGTAAGACTGGGTTGAGCGCAATTCCTGGCTCTTGAAAGACAAGGGAGATTTCCTTTCCACGAACCTTCTGTAACTCGCGCTCTCCCAATCCTAATAGCTCGCGTCCGCGGAGCCGAATAGAGCCACTCTCGATTTGTGCATTGGAAGGAAGAAGGCCAAGGACCGCGAGGGCAATACTCGTTTTCCCCGATCCTGACTCTCCTAATAGCCCAACCACCTCGCCGGGAGCGATCGAAAAGCTAATTGAGTTCACGATCCTGGTTTGCCGCCCGTTGGATGTGAAGGAAACCGACAAATCCTGCACAGCAAGCAGGGATTCGATCTCTTTTTGGATCAAAGCGAACCTCTGATTCTTGGCATTCTATTACGAATAGGAATGAAGCTTAAACGCCAAGTGCCGGAACCCTGCATTCTGCATCCCTATGCGGCTCACCGGAACCTAAACTACCTTTCGACACGAAAGTCGTAACATCCGGCCTCTGTATCGCGGACGTGCAGATACCTGGTCTTCGGGTCGGAAAGCAAACGTTCCAATACCTCTTCAACTTTCCCGTTCTCCACGCGCTCTTCGTTGAGCACCTGGCGGGTTGCGCCGTATGCGATCAGGGTGAGGCGATGTGAGCGCGCATCTTCCGGAAATCCTGATTCTTCCTGGTAGCGTTCGCACGCTTCGGCATGGATAAAGATCGGCCCCGGCAAGGGCAGCGGCTCCACACCGTAAAACGCGTCGTAGGTAAACAAAATGCGCTTTTCCTGGCCGACACGAAAATCCCGCAGGCAATGACGGCATGGGCCATGGCCGCCGGCAACTTCAATATGCGCCGGATGCCCATATCCCGGCGACTTCAGGGTGGCACGCACGATTTCAGCCGTCTTGGTTGGAATCGCTACTACGCGAATGGAATTCATTTCTGTTCTCCTCCTGTTTCAGCTTGCTGTTTCGCTCCGTCGATTTCCCGGAACTTCATGAAACACAGTTTCGCAGCGTGGGGCATTTGCCGGCCATCCGGATATTGCGTTCAAACTCGGCTCAATAGACAATAGGCAGGTTTCGGGGCTTAAAGGCACAACGGCTTGGAGGGGACGGTATGCCTCCGCAGGACGATGCTGACCGATTCTTGCTGACAATTTTGCCCGCAGATGCTAAAACCTACCTTAACGGCCCTTAAAATCTGGACTGGTGAAGTCGCAGGTCAAGTGATTTGGAGGAAATGCCATGGGCAAATTCGAACGTAGTTGGCTGTTGTTCAAGAGTTCCATCTCGGTGATTGCGCGGAACAAGCAATTGCTGCTGTTTCCCGTTGTCATCAGCGTGCTCTCGGTGGTGATTATGCTCTTCTTCGTGGCTCCGGCGGCGTTGTGGCCGACGGGCCACTCGTATGCCTCCCTGGAGCATTGGCAGACAATTGGCAGCACCTTTTTCAGCGTTTCCAATGGCATCGGCACCCATGGATCGCGTATCACCTACTCGCCGGCCGCGCTCGCCTACCTGGCGTTCCTTTACTTCGTTTCCATGTTCCTGGCCACGTTCTTCAATGTTGCCTTTTACAATGAAATCCTGGCGGCTTTGACCGGCAAGCCGGTTTCGCTCGGCCGCGGCCTCAGGTTCGCCTGCAGCCGCTATAAAGCCATTCTCCTGTGGACCCTGTTCGCCGGTCTGGTTGGTCTGATCATCAAAGCCATTGAACAAAAAATGGACCTCGTGGGCAGGATTATCGCGCGCTTCATCGGGGTAGCCTGGAGCATCGCCTCGGTCTTCGTCATTCCCATGATCGTGCGCGACCAGCAGAGCGTTAACCCGGTCACGATGCTGCGGAAGTCGGCGCAGATGCTGAGACGCACCTGGGGCGAGGCGCTGATCGGCTACGCAGGGATTGCTTTCGGAAACCTGATTGTCGTGCTCGGTTCCTTGATTCTGCTGGGCGGCGCGGTCTTCGCCGCCATCCAGTTGAATAATTATTGGCTCCTCGGCATCGCGGTCGCTGTCTGGCTGCTGGGTCTTATCGCGTGGAGTTACCTGATGAACGTAGCCGGCCTGGTTTACAAAGGCGCGCTTTACCTGTATGCCGCCGAGGGTACCGTTCCCGCGCCCTACAACCGCGAAATGCTGGATGCAGCCTGGAAGTTCAAAAAGACCTAGAGCTGGTTTCATAAATCCCCGAGGCAGCGAATTTTGAAAACCTCAGGGCTAAAGCCCGCATTTCTGAAAGCCCTTAACGGCACGGCTGAAGCCGTACCCTTTCAAAGCCTATTTATGAAACCAGCTCAATGACACAATGATTCAACTTGTCTCTGTGCCTCTGTGTCTCTGTGGTGATGTCTTTGCCCGAGTTCACGAGAACTCAGGCAAAACGCCGAACCCCATGGCTTCGAGCTCGTTCGCCAGTTGCTCGCCTGACTGGAATTGAATGCCGTGCATACCGACCTCTCTCGCGCCCTACACATTGGCCTCGCGATCATCGATAAAAATGGCTTCCGGCGCAGGCACGTCGAGACGCCCGAGGCAATGCCGATAGATCACGGGGCTGGGCTTGATTTCACCAATCTCACAGGAGAAGACATGGCAATCAAAATCATTTAACCAGTGGAAGTTCTTGCGCGCGTGGCGGGCCATTTCTTTGGGCATGTTCGATAAGACCGCGGTCTTTATCCCTGCTGCGCGCAGGTTCTTTACCCATTGCATCATTTTCATATTTGCCGCCGACCACATCTCTACATCCCACACGCTCAGCTCTTGAATCCGGCTGCTGCCAATTTTCGTTCCCGCGTCTTCGGCAAACTTCATCCAGTATTCTTCTACTGTGAGATCGCCGCGGTCATAGGGTCCGCGATTTCGCATGTAGAGTTCAGGAAAGTCTTCCGGCCTCACTTGAAAGACGCTGGCTATGCGGCTAATCTCCTCCGCCGTCGGGTGATGGCACAGTACCTCGCCATAGTCCAGAATTACAGCCCTGATCTTTGCCGCTCCGGCGCGCTCGCGAGCCCTGTGGGTTTCGGAAGATTCGCCCGGGTTCATGCGCAGACTCCTGTCATCGCGTCCTTTTCTCAATCCTGAATACAATGTATCAGGCGAGACGACTTTGGAAAAATTGGAGGAAGACCATGCGCTTGAAAATTGTCCAGGCAGGTGACCCGGTCCTTCGGCAACAGGCTCGCGCACTGAGCAGTGAAGAGATTCGCAGCCGCAGCACGCAAGAACTGATCGAGCACATGAAAGAGACCATGCGCGACGCTCCCGGCGTAGGTCTGGCCGCGCCCCAGGTTGGCGTCTCGCTGCAGTTGGCGGTGATTGAGGACCGCGAAGAGTACGTCAAAGACATTCCTGCCACGCAGATCCTGGAACGCGAGCGTACACCTATTCCCTTTCACGTTCTCATCAATTCCCGCATCGCTTCCGCATCTGGGGCGCCGCTTGAATTCTTCGAAGGCTGCCTCAGCCTGGCCGGCTTCTGCGCTCTTGTACCTCGCCGGCGCACGGTGCGCGTCGAATGTCTGGATGAAAAGGGCGCATCGCGCGTGATTGAAGCCTCAGGCTGGTATGCGCGCATCCTTCAACACGAGATCGACCACCTGAACGGCGCCCTGTACATCGATCACATGCACAGCCGCTCCTTGACGTCGCTGGAAAACTTCAACCGCATGTGGAAGAACAAATCGATGGAAGAGGTGCGCGACGCCCTGCTGGAGCTGCCTGGCTTGTCCCAAAAATTGTGAATCCCACGGCGGAGGCAAGAGCTTGCAACGAACTGCATGATACCGGCTCACTGTTCCTTTGAGAACAGCCAGGCCATGGCCTGTTCGCGATCGCGAAATACACGCACATCGCGATCGCCTTTCAGGTCGCGCAGGATTTCGAACATGCGTGAGAGCCCAAAGGCGACGTCGCTTTTTTCTGCGACCAGGGCACGGCGCGCTCCCGGTGAAAAGATACTCTTCTCTGCCATCTTGCGAACGTCGTCGGTAGCGACGGCGATCTCAGTAACATCGTCAAAATCCACCAATTGAGAAAAAGTGGGGTCGAAGTCCTTGTCTTTCATCAGCCGTCGCAGATGTTGCACCATATCATCGGTGGTCAACACCCCTGTCGCTGTGCTTACGATGAGTCTGTTTCGTTTGTCGATTCTATAGGAGGCGGGCATCTTTCCCTCCGCTTGGTCTTGCCGCAAATACCGCGGCGGGACCGGCGATCGCAGAATCGCGAGCAGTATAACCTCGTCTTGAAGACTTTGCACTGGTAAAAGAATATTTACTTGTAGGTTTCCCAAAACGGAACCCTCCGCCGTTGGGAAACAGGCGCATCATGACGCATCCGCCGTTCCCAAAATAGTCTTCGATATAGCCTAAGAATACCGGGTAAACCCCTTAGGCTGCTTAGCTCGGATTTGAGTATGGGCGCAAACGCCCACATGACAGCCGGCAAGACGCCGGCGCTACTTCAAACCCGGCCTATTATTAAACTTTTTCCTTGAAACTGGAAACTCGAGACTGGAAACTATTCTGCATGAACCGCAGAGACTTTATTCACACCGCGGCTGCCGGCGTAGTGGCGGCCAGCACACAGATGGCGGCCCTCGCCGAGAAAAAGGAACAGCAGGAACCACCGGCGGGCGGCACGACCATTGCCAAACGAGCCGTCCCAAAGCTGGGCAGCCCGAAAAAATCTAATCTCAAATTGGGAACCCAGCACGGTGACAGCGACGACATTCTCAGCGTAATGGCTGCCTTTGGCGTGAACCACATCTGCGCGGAACCGCCCTCCCAGGAAAAGGACGAATGGTCCACCGCGGCGCTGTCGCGCAAACGCGAGCACATCGAATCCTTCGGTTTGCAGGTGGAGGCGCTCCGCCTGCTCCATCCGGCAACCATTACGAAATCCGAGATCCCCAACGTGATGATGGGCAAGAGTCCCGAGCGCGACCGCGAGATTGACGTTATCTGCGAAAAGATCGGCAGCGCCGCCAAGGCCGGCTTTCCCATGCTGACGTATAACCTCTCGATGCTGGGCGTGGTGCGCACCGGCACGACGCCGGGCCGTGGCGGCGCGCCGTATTCCACCTTCGAGTATGAAAAGACTACCGATCGCGACAAACTCACCGAAGCGGGCGCGGTAAGCGCCGAGCAATCGTGGGAGCGCATTGCCTACTTTGTGCAGCGTGTGCTGCCGGTGGCCGAAGAATACAAGGTGCGGCTCGCCTGTCATCCGCACGACCCTGCCATGCCCGAGCCGCAGGGCTACCGCGGAATCCACCGCGTGCTCAGCACCGTTGACGGGCTCAAAACATTTATCGCGCTGAGCCCCAGCCCCTATCACGGACTCAATTTTTGCCAGGGGACAATTTGTGAGGGCCTCAAGAACCCCAATGAAGAAATTCATGACGTAATCCGTTATTTCGGCGCGCGCAATAAAATTTTTAACGTGCACTTCCGCAATATCAAGGGCGGCTTTCTCAACTTCCAGGAGACCTTTCCCGACAACGGCGACGTAAATTTCATCCGCGCTATTCGTACCTACAAAGAGGTGGGATATGACGGTATGCTGATGCCCGACCACGTTCCCCGCATCGATGGAGACACGGGCGGAAAGCAGGCTTTTGCCTACTGCTTTGGCTACATCCAGGCGCTCATCCAGATGGTGAATCAGGAAGCCTAGGAGAAAGCAGAGCACAGCAGAGCTCTGGAATCAGCTTTATTAATGCGGCAGTTCACGATTGCCAGCTATCTGAAATGCTCCGTTCGCCATCTAACTTTTGCA
>WNFJ01219477.1_pt2 | contig 18357 bp, 20 predicted proteins | sample 5400461 | NCBI WGS metagenome assembly WNFJ01 (sample SAMN13153349, study PRJNA577476) | soil metagenome | isolation source: 115 cm saprolite on Douglas fir-dominated hillslope | place: USA:California | collected 2013-09-17
ATCCCACGGTGATACCACGCTTCTTGAATACGATCCGGCAACCGCCGACATGGACGAAGTAAACAGGGTGATTGCCGAATATGAAGCCAAGACCGGCGCGCAGCCGTTTCGCGAAGTCTTGATGGTTCATCCCATCGCGGGCGGCTACAAATACCCAGCAACGCAAGTGGACGAGCGAGAGAGTCGCGTTCTGCCGATACCGAACGAAGTCTTGGTACTGCGGGTCTTGGTTACGCACCCTGCGCATTAGCGCGGCGAATCTCGGGCAATCCTGTTCGGTTATGGCTGTGAATTTTAGACCCAAGCCTCGGTCCGGCACCGCGTGCCTGACCAAGGCGTCAGCGCGGATCTGTCCTTCTTGTACCAAGAAATCGATCTTCATTGGAGTGCCGGTTGCCCGACGTAACTGCGTATGGAGAAAAAGCCCGCCGATGCTCATGTCACGCACTCCCGAAATATCTTCCCGTCCATTACAGTTCCAGCAAACCCAAACATCCAGCAGCACCGCGATTCGGTAATTGGCCCTTCTGGAAGGAGTTGCTGTTTGCTGAAACATGGCCTGCGGCACCGCAAACGGAGGTATTCACTTCGCGGAACCCTGGCTAGTGGGCTGGTACGCGAGCGCTAGGATCAGGAATTGGACAACACTAAGAGGATGCTACTGCGCCTCAACGACGGAAGCAAGAGAGATAATTGTGTTGGTTATTGAACATATTGGTTCGATCTGGAACCGAAGCTTTGTGGTAGGCGGTTTACTTCGATTTTAAGGTTTGAAGACTGTTCGCAGACAGCCAAACTGTCGGTCACGCACAGCGCAGACTCCAAGGCTCACTGCTTTCTGTGCATGCCGGAACTGCGAGAGTGTCCGTTATCAGGGGTTTTCCCAAGTGCGCGTATGATACGGCCAGAGGATCAAACGCATGGCCTACCCGCCAAGCGCAATGACCGCTGAGCAGAAAATCCTTGCCGCCCCATCCGCTCGAGAGCAGAAATCTACCTCAGTTTGAGAAACTGGCGACAGCGGGCTGCTTCCGTATCGTAGATTTCGAATGCCGTCACCAGCTTGGTGATCTGTAGCACTTCCTGGAATTTGCTGCCAAGATGGCACAGGCGCAGCGATGCGCCTTGGGTTTTCGCGCTCACATGCGCAGCGACCAAGATGCTCAGCCCCGCGCTGTCGATGTACTTGATGTTGTCCATATTCAGGACGATTTGCTATCCTTCAATATGAACCCATCTACGATTGACCTCGCTTGTTCCAATATTTCTTTGGTGTCGTGGATTGAGAAAAAGAGGATGGGAATATCAGGTTGGAGCTGTTTGATCTCTTTAGCAGCATCAAAAACCAGTGAGCACGGGCAAGCGGACATCAAGAAGAATTAAATCCGGCTTCCATTCAAGTGCTTTCTCGACCGCTTCTTTTCCGTTTGTTGCCTCTGCATACTCAACTTCACCGCGAGATTGAAGGACCCTGATAACGCCCCTTCTGATGACTTCGTGATCGTCAGCGATCAAAATTCGCATCGAGTTCCTTATGATGCCGATCCACGACACACTAATACATTAGTTATGGGTGTCCAGAGAGAACAAAAATATAGGGTATGTTTTCGGGCGGAATAAGTTACTGAATCGGTCGTGGGGATTGTGTGGCCGCAGTCTCGATAGTCTTCAGGAGATTCCAACCCTGCGCATTGGAAACGACCGCACAGATGCCCGCCTGATAGGCGCGGGTTCGAGACCCTCCAGATCCAACACCGTAAAGAGGATTATTGGCACGGTTGGGTCCGAGCCGGACATCAATCGTGCGGCTTCGATGCCATCCATATCAGGCATTGCCAAACCCAGTAAAACTAAGTCCGGCTTCAATTCGTTAAATTTCTTGACACCCGACCACCCATTGTCGGCTTCCCCGCACACGATCCGCTGACGGGAGCGTACGATGACGCCGAGAATGCGACGAGTTACATCGGAATCATCGACATTAGAATTCGTAAAGCGGAAGGCATTTCTGCGCCGATGATGAGCCGCGCAGCGCGGTTAGGGGGAACCTCGCTGTGGATACAGTTCACCTGCCTCAATCAGAGCACTGGTCACATTCCATAACAATCGAGATCATCTGCTTTTCCATCGGTTAAATGCTGCTGGAGAAAATTAAATCGCTGTTGATAAATCCCCTTCACGCCGATGTCCGGGTTGAGCATCATGTGAAGCTCACGGATTTCACACAATGGCTTGAGCGAACGGGCCGATCTCCGCGAGAGGTTTTCCAGCGGCAGAAATTGCGATCTATCCTTGGAATCCAGCACAATCGTCCATGTAAAAGCAAAGGGGACCAACGGAAGAACCATTACGGGAAGCCGTACAAAAGCTTATGTAATTGCAGTTTCGAGCCTTACTTCGAGCGAGAAGCAGATTCCCGAAATTGTTGAAGACATTGAAAACGTCAAGAAAAGGAAGGAGGTTTTGGAACACGCGAAGGCGCTTGCATAGCGGCAGTACGGTATGGAATTCATGGAAGTGTAGGAACTGCGGAGGTACTGCGGCCAGGGTGAGAGCGCCTGCCCGTCTCCCAAGCAGGTGTGAAACGAGTTACATCGTGGCGTCAAAACCACCTCGTTTCATTCGCCGGCTTGTGACTCCTCCTTCAAGGGTACCGACGCTTCGACTGTTGTGCCATTCAGAGGTCCCGAAGTAACCTTGCACGTTCCTCCGAGTGCCCATACGCGCTCGCGCATGCTGGCGAGCCCCATGCCTCCCCTGTGGTGTTGCTCGGGAGTTATGCCAATCCCGTCATCGGCAATCCGCAGCAAGGCGTGTCTATCGCGTACCTTCAATTCCATGGACGCAGTTCTGGCATGGCTATGTTTGACGATATTTTGTACGGCCTCCTGGGCAATACGAAATAAGCAGTGGGAAACATCCGATGGGAGGGGAGATGGCGCATCTTTTTCCGAAAAGCTAATGGTGGGGCCGCTTTTCGCGCCGGTATCCCGGCACAGCTTCTTGAGCGCCCCGGCAAGGCCCAGGTATTCGAGAGTGAAGGGGTACAAATGATGAGATAAATCACGCGTGGCTTTCGAAACGACCGAAATCTGGTGGTAAAGTTTGTCCAAAGCCGTTTTCGTACCAGCGTTGGACCCAGATCGAAGCTGGTCGACACCGAGGATCACTAGCGTTAACTGCTGGACGATATCGTCATGTAACTCTCGAGCGATGCGGTGACGTTCTTGCTCCTGTGCATCAACCAGCTTGCTGCGCGTGTCCCTCAGCGTTTCGTCGCCGCGGCGTCGCTCAGCGACTAGAGCTGCGGTCAACATCAAGGGCAACGCGAATATGATCAGCAGGACATGCAGCGACAACACGCCGTCGGCCACTGACAAGTTTCCGAACGGTCCCCGGCCGTGCATCGCATTCCAGGCGGAGATAAATGCGACAACCAACATCGATGCACTTAGCCCGCCCGCCCCAAATCGCAGTGCCGCCCACAGCAGCAGCGGTATGGGCGCGTAAATGAATGCCGGCATGCTGCCCGTTCCCTTTTGCGTGCTGAATACCAGCAGACTGACGACCACGATGCTAACCGCAAGTACCCCTGCCTCGAAATACCGAGCCCGGTTTACCCTGCGGACCCAGGGAATTCCCTCCCCTCCAAAGATCACAATGGTCGGCACGATGATTAGATTAGCGACCATGTTGGAGGTGAGGCGCGCCGTCCACAGCGTCCAATAATTGCTGCTCAGTCCGGTTAGGACCGTGCTGCCCGCGTCCACAAATGATGTCACCAGCGTTGCGAGGAGAACGCCAAATGCCATGAAAACGACGATTCCCTCCACGCTATCGAATAATGGCTTTTCTCTTTTGAAATAGCGGATGCAAGCAGCACCCAGCAGCGCTTCGCCGGTGTTTCCCACAAACCATCCCACCGAGGAGAGCACCGGTATACCGGTTCTTAGCTGAATAAGTAGATGAGCAGGCAGCACGGCCAAGAGAAGAACCCACCAGATTCGCGGAGGCGTCAACAAGAAAGCGGCGAGCAAAATTGCATTGGGAGGCCAGAAGGTTGCGATGGGTGATTGCGCAGGCGTGAGGAAAAAGCCGATTTGCGATCCCGCATAGTAGCTGATCGCAACCAACAGCGCGATCGCTGAGGTACGGAAGAAGCGCGGCACTGAGCGGAAAGTCTCTTGGAAGAGTGCATCGACTGGATCTGAAGCGGTCCGCGACCTGGACAGCGGGAAAATGAAACTATGGCTCAGGGAACGCCTCCCAACGAGAGGGGTAGACAATCTCGGCCAGCCGTAGCTAAGCAGGTCAAAGCTTGCCTGCCACACTTGAGGCGATATTAAAGAATCGAATGGACGCTTGCAAGTTCAGAAGTTAAATTTCCGTAAATCCACCACTTAGCCGAGTTCCGCTGCAAGGCTTGTTCTTGTTGTACCGGTGCCAAACTCGGTTGATAACGCATCGCCGAAGCATTGTCTGGAAGATGTTACGAAGGTGACACAAAGGACTGGCCACCGGCGACTGCTTTCACCGCCAAGATCAAGTCCTCAGCGACGCGGGCTTTAAAAACATAACCTAGCGCTCCAGCCTGTCGCGCAGCCTCGACAATTTCCGTGTCATTCTCTATGGAGCAAATCACTACGGCAGGGCTCGAGGGATATTTGGTCAATTCTTTGGCAACTTCGATGCCATTAAAACCAGGCATTTCAAGGTCTAACACGACGACATTTGGCTGGCAAAGGCGAATACGCTCCAGAGCCGACTTGCCATCTGCGGCCGTAGCTACGACCTCGAACTCTGTTGCCAACACGGAGACAAGCTTGGCCAAGAACGCCGTGCTGTCGTCGGCCACAACGATGCGCAGTTTCATTCAGCTACAGGACTTCGCAATCTCCGAGCATCTTAGCTGCCTTCCGCGATGGTTTAAGCCGATTCGATACTACTCTTTTTTATTGTTTCCGTGAGGGACAAAACCAATACCACATTGCACGTCCGTTCTGGGAGGTCATCGTGTTTCGATGATTCTCCTTCACTTGGCGGCGATCTTATAACTCCTCCTCGCTCAGTGGGGTTAATAGCTACGCCCGCTAGAAACCTGAGTGTACGCATAGGCGAGCACGCTTATGTGTGCTGGGGGTTTCTTTGCACCGCTCGCAGAAGTTCCCAAGCCCTCTGCTCCGGTGCTCGGGCTAATGTGCCAGTGCTGATGGGCAGCAGTCTGCAGCGTGCGGCCGTTCCGCACCAAGAAACATATGGGGGGGCACTGCAGCGAGACCTGTCAAAACTGACAGTGACCTGTTGCGATGCTGCCCGATACTTTAGTCGCCCGGGGCGAGTTCTACCGGTAAGGTGGAACGCCCTTCCCTTGGCCGTATGTCGAATTGGCTGGGTGAAGCGATCACATCGGATGGCCAGCGTCCGCGCGTCGCGCTTCTCGGGACTTGTTCCAGTACGGATACCTCCGGGGAGTTTGATTAGGAGCGTCAGTTAACCTGCAGAAAAGAGCCAGATTGTGAATCGCCCTTTCTACCGCTTGCACTCATTCGGGCAACTCTTTGTAAGCGTGCTTGAGCGCGGGCGGTAGGTGCATTGAGACCGAGAGGTGACCAATGGTTGCTGCGAAACTTCCGCGCGTCATTCTAGCCGATGACCACACCCTACTAGTCGAAGCTTTCCGGAAGCTTCTTGAGGCCAGCTGCGAAATTGTCGCCACTGTGGCCGATGGGCACGCCCTACTCGAGGTCGCGTCCCGCCTCAAGCCCGACGTCATTGTGCTTGATATCGGTATGCCACTCCTGAACGGCCTGGAGGCCGGCCGGCTAGTAAAGGAAATGGTTTCAGGGACCAAGCTAATCTTTCTCACTATGAATGAAGATCCTGACCTTGCTGTCGAGGCAATCCGCATGGGCGCCTCTGGATACCTGCTGAAGAAATCAGCGGCTTCGGAACTGTTCAAGGCGATCGAGGCGGCGCTTAGAGGAAATTGGTACATCACGCCACAGATTGCTCGAGGGATGGAAGCTTCGTTCATTCGAGATCCCGAGGGCAGCAAGTACGATCAAACGATGACGCCGCGTCAGCGGCAGGTCGTGCAGCTCTTGGCCGAAGGGAAGTCCATGAAGGAAGCTGCTGGCGTCTTGAAGGTGGCCACGCGTACGATAGCCTTTCACAAGTACCGAGTCATGGAAGACTTAAAACTAAAGACCACTGCTGAGCTCATACAGTTTGCGATGAAGAATCACATTCTGGTGTGACCAACGTACGACACTTTGTACAGCTTCACTCTTGGCAGTAGCAGCCGCCCGTCGGCTTCATTCGTCCTTCACTTGCTCCTGGGAGTCCACCGCGCCTATTTGGGCGAGAAATACTAACAATTCATACGTCTAAATTAGACATCAGGTTGACATTCCATCTCAAGAACGGCAGTATGACCCTATTGAGTGCCCCAGAGTCACCTCACATGCAAGATGGGGTGATTAGTCCCTGCGCCTGACGGCTCTCCGGATACAGAATTTTCGTCCGATCCGGTGTTCAATCACCTTGAACGGGCCTGACCTTAGCGTGTCCAAAATCCGCGTATTGGTAGCCGACGACCACAGGCAGGTGCTTGAGTATGTGACTGGACTCTTGTCTGCCGATTGTTGCGAAGTTGTTGGTGCCGTTAATGATGGTCAGGCCGCACTGGACGCTGCGGTGAACCTGCAGCCAGATGTGGTGGTTCTCGATGTTTCCATGCCAGTCCTCAATGGGATCCAGACTGCAAAACGTCTGCTGGAAATCCACCCGGCCGCCAAAATTGTCTTTCTTACGGCAGACACAGATCCAGATACCTGCCGCGCCGCTCTTGAGATGGGAGCTCTGGGCTATGTTTTGAAGTTACGTTTGGGCACCGACTTAATCCCAGCTATCAACCAAGCGAAATTGGGCCATCGCTTTGTCTCGCAAGGCTGCGAATAAACTTACGGCGCATATTTCACTTGCTAATCAAAATCTGGCACTGGTATTTCTGCCAGTGCGCAGGGCCGGCGAACTCCGCTAACTTCTAGCTTTCTGCCCGCAAGGAATCGTCAATGACCACTTCGGGTATGGCCCTAAGCGCCGGCTTGAGTTCGCCTCTCCTGGACGGATTGCTGCCTCGGGATCTCCATTCCATCTTAGCCGTCGCGACCCAGCGGGACTTCCTCGCCAGCACTGTAGTCGTAAATCAAGGGGATCCTGCGAACACTCTCTTTCTCTTAACCAGGGGGCGCGCCAGATATTTTTTTCTTACACCGGAGGGCCGCAGGCTTCTCCTTCGTTGGCTTGTACCTGGAGACGTCTTCGGCGGTATGGCTATTTTGTCGAGGCCCTGCTTTTATCTGGTTGGCACGGAATTGCTAAAGGACAGCCACGTGCTTGCGTGGGATCGCGCCGTTATCCGCAGCCTTGCTGCCCAGCATCCAAAATTGATGGACAATGCTTTGTGTATCGCCGCTGACTATGTGCAGTGGGATCTCGATCTCCACGCAACTCTGAGCGGCGGCTCCGCTCGCCAAAAGCTTGCCGCTGTGCTGCTCGGTCTCGCTCGCGATATCGGCCACAAGATACCTGATGGCCTAGAGGTCGAGGTTACCAACGAGGACTTGGCAGCGGCCACAGGCCTGACACTGTTTACCGTAAGCCGTTTGCTAAGCGGGTGGCAACGCAAGGGCATGGTCGTAAAGAGTCGTGGCAAGGTCGTAGTGCGCCTTTCGGACAGCTCATCGCTCCCACAGTTCAACCAGCTCTTGTCTTAATCGGTGCTCTTTTCCAACTTGATTTTTCTTCATCTCTTCAGTAAACGCCAGGTTGCTCTCGCGCAACGACGCACGCACTCTGCTCTGTAATCCTTGCTCAGGAATCAGCGCTACTCGATGTGCCGTTCTCACTTAGCGACTGGTTTGAAATTCCCGTTTCGTCGGATTTGAAGGTTCGCGCTGGCAGCTGACTCGGTCAACGCGCTGCAGTGATTGGATTTAGGACTGACCTACAAGGTGAATTAGCTGCCGGTCTGCGACCTGCACACCCTCCGGAAGTCAGCGATCGACCGTAACTTTGGTTCCTCATTTCAATGAAACTACGTATTGTCATCGCTGACGACAATCCCGCAGTATTGCGGCAGCTTGTCTTCCTTCTGGGAAACGAATTCGAGATCGTGGCCACCGTTCCAGACGGTGCCTTAGCCCTGGAGGCTATTCGCTGTTTCCGGCCAGATGTAGTTGTGTTAGACATCAAAATGCCAGTACTTGGCGGTATTGAGCTCACCAAGATCCTCCAGAAAGAGTCCGACCCTCCTGCCGTCGTAATTTGCTCCGTCGAGAATGATCAGGAATTTGTTGAGGCTGCGCAGCACGCCGGGGCGTTAGGCTACGTGTTCAAGGCTCACGTCGCGAAAGATCTAATTGGCGCTGTGAAATTGGCCGCTAAGGGTCAATCCTTTGTGTCTCTCCTATGAATCCGGGAGGGCCTCCACCCGCTAATTCCAGCAGTTTAGAAGCGAGGTACGACCTGTGGTCTGATCATCGAGGGGATTTGAAAGACCGCGGCCGAACTCCAAGGAAGAAGTTCTCTTCCGATTCGATCATGCGACGACGATATGATTCTTGATGGCAAACTGGATCAGCTCGGCCGTTGACTTGAGCGCTAGCTCCTCCATTGTCCGGTATTTGTGGAAGGCTACCGTCCGCGGGGTTACGTTAAGAAGGTCGGCTATCTCTTTCATGGACTTGCCCTCAGCCAAGAGTTGAACGACCTCGCGCTGGCGCGGGGTCAGTGATTTGGTTTGCTGCCGCCCCCGCGGATCACGAATGAAACTTTTCTCCATCCCACCAGCAATTTGCGGGGTGATATAGGACCTTCCTTTAAGGGCCTCTTGAATCGCGTGGAGTAGTTCTGAGGGAGCGGATGTCTTCAGTAGATAGCCGGACGCCCCCGAACGCATCGCCTCGACAGCTAGATCGGGATCTTGATGCATCGTCAGGAAGATAAGCTTGATTCCCGGCATTTTCTTTTTGAGTTGTCGCCCGGCTTCGAGGCCATTTAGGAGCGGCATGCCGATATCCAGCAGGATCACGTCCGGTTTGAGGGTTGCGGCAACATCCAGCAGGGCATGGCCATCCGATACGGTGGCCACGACGTCGCAGTGAGGCTCCAAGAGTTTGCGGAAGGCTTCAACGAGAATCTTATGGTCATCAGCTAAAATGGCGCGGGGAAGTTTCATTTTTCCTCCGACAATCTCGCGCCCCAGCGGTTGAATCGGTGTCGTCCGGATGGCAGTCCCACCCGACTCGAATGCTAGCCCTCCAGGAAGGAAGCACCGTGACTCAGCTCACAAGAGGATGTAATGCTGGTCACCGAGAGCCATTGCGGCGCATATCGAACCGCAACGGCTGAACCATCAGCCGCCTGCCGACCATGCGCCGTGAACCCGTTATTTGACTCTACTACTATCGTAGTCCGCGTACAAGGAAACAACACCTGTCTCAAAAACGCGAACCGCCAGTCGGGTCGCCTCGCCGGTTGTTCCCCGTCATAAGGCCTTACCAAATCGAAGCCGCTGTCACCGAGTACCGTCTATTGAGCCATTGGCAAACCAACCGTGCCATCGTAAACCGGTGCGGCAAGCTCCTCCTCCGGTCTCCCGAACGGCTGTTCCTGCGCACAGTTTGATCCCAGGCTGTTTGCCCTTCCGTCGATCGGTTTCCTCATTGCTCCTGCGCAACTTCAGGGTTGCGCCTGGGCAGCGACGCCTTCACGAAAGGATGTAATTCTGCCTAGGGATGTTCAGATTTGAAACTCTTAGGGTACTTGCGGGTTAGTCAGCTAAGGAAGGCAGATGAATCTAAGATGTCATTAGTCCGGGTTCTTGTAGTAGATGACTTCAGCCCATGGCAGAGTTTTGTCATTGAGCATGTGGGGCAGCATTCCAATATGTGCGTTGTCGGCTTTGCTTCCGATGGACTGGAAGCGGTTCAGAAAGCGGAAGAATTTCAACCAGACTTGATCTTGCTGGATGTGAGTCTCCCCAAGTTGAATGGGATCGAAGCGGCTCGGCAAATTCGGAAGTGTGTTCCCAAGGCCAAGATACTCTTCTTGAGTTCAAATTCCGACGCTGATGTGGTGCGAGGTGCCCTTCGCGCGGGTGGACATGGTTATGTTCTCAAGTGGGAGGCCGGAATAGCGCTGTTGCCAGCCATGCAAGCCGTTCTTCTCGGCAAGCAGTTCTTAAGTATCGGCCTTATGGCGATCGATAGCTTAACCAACTTGCAGGAGTAAGGATTTGAACGGATGGACACTAGAAGTTTTGACAGTTTAGAGCGAATTCCGCACTAAGCTAGACTCATCGCATGTCCCGTTGAAGTGCAGGGACATAGGCATGGTGTGTCCGTAAGGATGTTATCGATTGTAAAGAGACACTTGGCTTTAACTAGCTCAGTAGTCGGCGAAGTCGCCCACAAGACTAAGCGTCGCCTTGTGCGTCCGCAGTCTTCCTAAAAAGCTAGTCGCTGACGCTTCGGCCATGACTTCCTTAACAGCGATCGAGCGGGGCATCTTTCTAGTTCTTTGCTTAAGTCTCGTGAGCATTTGCGACGCGCAGGATCTTGCTCCCCGGGCCTACATCATTACGCCGGTCCACTGGAATGCGGTCACCTTGACCTATTCCTTCTCCGACGGCGGCATTCTCTTCGACAACGTCGTCCCGATTACGAACGCAACAGCGACCCTCCAGGTCCCGGTCTTTAGCTACTTCCACTCGCTGAACTTCTTCGGCCGATCGGCCAATATCCTCGTTTCGCTGCCTTATGGTGTAGGGCACTTGCAGGGGACATTTATTGACAACGAAACCAAGCTTTACCGTTCTGGACTATTGGATTCTATTTTTCGTTTCTCAGTGAGTCTCAAGGGTGGTCCGGCTATGTCTGCAGAGGAGTTTCAATCGTGGCAGCACAAGACCATCCTGGGCGTGAGCCTCAAGGTCGTGGCTCCGACAGGTCAATACAACTCGACGAAGCTGATCAATAATGGTTCCCACCGCTGGGCCTTCAAGCCCGAATTTGGATATTCCCAACGCTGGGGCCATTGGGTGCTCGACGCCTACGGAGGGGTGTGGTTTTTCACAACAAACCCTGAGTTCTGGTCACACAACGCGTTCTCGCCGGGTACGCAGACTCAATCGCAAGCACCTATCGGCGCTTTCGAAGGGCATCTGAGCTACGATGTGAAACGGCGGCTTTGGTTCTCACTCGACGACAATTTTCTGGGTCGGCGGTCGGACCAGCTTGAATGGGATAGAAAGCGCGAATACTCTTCAGAAAAACTCCCGCATCGGCGGAACAGCCTCAATCCCCTTGACCAAGCACCAAAGTCTGAAATTTGGCTACAGCAATGGCGACTATGTCGGGTTTGGGGGGAACTTCCAGAACCTTTCCGTGGCGTGGCAGTATTCGTGGTTGGGCCGACCCAATTAGAATTCTACCCGACCCCCATACACCTTCCTTGCGGCGTCAGTTACGGGCCTAGCTTCTTTAGATACCTGCGCTTTCGCTTTGGGGAGCTTGGTGCCGTGGCCTTGATCGAGATACTTAATCAGCAGGACATCGTTACCCTTTTCATCGTAGATAAGCTCATCGACCAGTTCTCTAGCCACCAGAACACCATAGCCGCCTGGACGTAAGCCTTGCGCCTCGCGGTACGCCGCATGACGTATGGGATCCTCGGGCGGATTAAACAACGCCGTATGGCGGATTTGATCCAGTGAAAAACCTTCCCCGGGATCCTTGACGCGGCAAATAACCATGTGACGAGCGCGAAGGTAAGAAATCTCAACGAATTCATTGGGATTGAAATGCGCGCCGTGCTCGATCGCGTTCAAGAGTATTTCGCGGAAGGCGATTGCGACGTCCTCTCGTTCAGTGTCTGGAAGATCGGCGATTTCGTTGATGAACTGGACCAAGCGCTCGGCGGTCCGCAGATCACAACTCACGGCGACGCGAATCCATTTTGGCGTTGCTGAAAGAACCTCAATGCCTTCATCCCAGCACGGGCCTTCGGCGGCAGAACGAATCATGCCGGCGAGCGATTCAGATGAGAACGGTTTGGAGAAGTAGCTGAAAGCATGCTCACGCATAGAAGCGATGACGTCGGCTGGCGTCGCGTAGTCCGTGAGAATGATCAGCCGGGTGTGCGGCCGAACGCGCCGGATTTTGCGCAATAGTTCCACATCATCCTTGCCCGATGTTTTCTCGCTTGTGAGGATGAGGTCACAGGGAATCGCTTCGGCCAGGGCCAGAGCTGCGGCATTGTCGGGAGCGTGCCGGATACACCAGGACTCGGGGTTTAGAGTGCCGGTGAGTACTGCTTCCACGTGGGGATCAACGTCAACCACAAGAGCAGTTCTAACGGGGAATGGTCGGTTCTCAAGATGCGGGACGGCACTCATACATTCAAACCACTTGACCTGTACCGCGAATTGCTTCTCAAACCTACTGTCAGAAATACCAGATAGGCTTCGTCGCCAACGTGCATCCGCAGGGAGACTCAATCCGCGATGCGAAAATGCAACGGTTGAGCGGCATGTTCTGCACGGGAACCCTACAGATTCGGTCGGTTCACTGACACGACCCATCATCCACAAACTGGCCATTAGCAGCCATGGCCGCCAAAGCGTGTCCGCAGTCAATGATCTTTTGGTTCAATCGATCATTCGCGAGAGCATTAGGGGCAATGTAATCGAGGGATTGACGTGCGGCAACGTATTGATTACTCAGCGCTTTCATATTATTGAACTCGTTGCTCAGCAACTGATAGGCATTTTGGTCGGAATCGGTTGACGTCGCAACAGAAGCCAGTCTTAAGGCCTTGGCCGCTTGGTTGTTGTAGCCGCCCAACCAGTCCGCAGCTATCGGGAATCCATTTTGGATTGCGTTGGCAAGCGCACTGTGCCATTCCCTAACCATCGACATCGCCTCGATGCCTGCCTTCAGGAAGCCTTTGGAGAGTCCAGTGTTCACGGTCGGGCTTGCTGAGGGATCTGCAGCCAGTGGCATGCTTGTGTCGCCGGGTAGCGTCAGCGTGATGTGATTCCCGTTAAAGCTGAGGGAGCCATTGGCGACTCGCGCTAAGGCTTCGACGTCGACGTAGGAGCGACCGTTCATCTGGACAACGGCCACTTGCCCAGGCTGGCCGTTCACGGTGAGAGTTCTAGACTCCTGCGCAGCCTGAGACAGAGCAAGCGCGGGCACAATTAAAAGCACGACGACGATAAGTGGAGCTAAAGATGACCTTTTTCGCATAGGAAACGCTCCTATATGGGTTGCCGAGTTCTACCCGGTGAAGCTTAGCGAGCACGGAGAGGTTGCCGACCGCGCTCGGGATGGAATGAAGTTCGCCGCTTACGGCTTATGGCTCTACTCGCTATTGCTTCAGGGAGAGAACCCTGTTTGCTATCAGCTTCGCGGACTGGCAAGCCGTGACATAGCGCCACGAAGCGCCATGGTCGCCAGAGAGAGTCCGCAGAAGAGCAGCCCGAGCAAGCCGATCAACGGCAGATTGCTTGCTGTCTTAGGAAGCGTGGTGGGCGCCGGTTCGGGATCGGCAGCAGCGGTTTCGACCGGAGCAGGTGTTTCAACTGGCACAACAAGAACCAGAATCGGGACGTCGGGTGCTGGCGCAGGGGGAGGCGTGGGCATCACTCCCGTTCGCTTCACTTCCTGAGCGACCACAGTTTCTGGCTGCTCGATCACTTGCTGCGCGTCCACTTTCATCCCCTTTCTGAGTCCGAAAGCGTCCGTTACTTGTCCATTGACCGTGAATTTCTGGCCCTTTGGGATCTTGAACTGCTGATTCTTACCGTTCTCCATTGTCAAGATAACCGAGTTCGGCGGGGCAACTTGCCACACTCTGCCGGTGACGGTCTTAATGGTGGTGATCGTCTTTGGGGTGGTCGTGGTAATGGTTTGCCTTTCGACCGTCATGCCTGGCTGGAGTTGGTGGACGTTGAGCTGCTTTCCGTCCACAGTCACGGTTGTGGTCTCCGGAACGTTGTCGAAATGTCGTAACGTCCCATCTTCCATTTTGACAACGACGTTGTTGCCGGAGACGTAGACGATTGTGCCATGCTCAACCTGGACGGTCTTTGTAGGCTCCCCGACCTCTGATTTCGTGGACGTTTGGACTTGCCCAAAGGCGGTGAGACAAAAGGCGACGATGCAAACAGCTGCTCCACCTAGCAGGCCGCGCAAAATGATTCTTGAGACCCTAGTTGACTTCATCTTGTTTCTCCTTGTTGTTGATTTTCTTGCTCGTAAAAATTGAGTTTCTGCTGACACTCTTATCCGGCCGACGAGAAGTCTGATAAGACGCCGTCACCACGTATCGCTGGGGAGCATTTCCGACGTAGTAGAAAGGAAAACAGGTGACCAGGGTCAGTGTGGGTGTGGGCGTGGAGGCCAGAACGGAGACATCTTCCGGATTGACGATCTGCACCTGGGTGATGACGTAGCGGTCGGTTCGTCCGGGCCGCATCAGTTCGACGATGTCATCCAGACCGATGTCCTTGAGGCCGCGGAAAAAACCGTCCCTGTGTCCAGCGATTCCCAGATTACCCAACTGCCCGATTTGGGCCGTGCCAAGAATGCGGCCTACTCCGCGATTCAGTGTGAGATCATCCGTGTCGTTGAACACGGGCAACACGAGTTTGATCTTGGGAACGAGAAGAATCCCGAGGGGAAGATCTGTCTTGGTGGAAAGGCTGACCTTGTAAGCTATGACTCGTTTGGGGTTCCACAGCGTGAAATCCGTCGCGGAGTTAGCTACGGAAGCGTCCCACGTAAGGGTACTCGTGTCGGTGCCCGGCGCTGCCGCTGCTTCAGCTTGGAATCGCTCTATTGCGGCGCGAGAGGCCAAGCTCCTGTAGAACCGTGCCCCCGCCCATATAGCTAAGAGCGCTAGACCGATGGCCAGGAAAAGACACTCGGCCTTTCGAGTATTCATGGGACCATTTGAAGTCATCTTTCTCATGCCGTTCTTGGTCCTACCGGGTTAATTGAGTTTTGCTAGGCCGTTGTCAATCCGCAGCTTTTCCATGGGATCGAAACCAGATGCATGCCAACCCAAGGTCGTCTTCCATGCTCGCGGTTTCTTCTTCATCTCGTCCGCTTCAAAGCAGAGGTCGCTTCTGGCGGCCAACCCTATCGGGATGAGGTCCGGTTGCCGTGGGTTCAACGTAGGTGATTCTTCGGAGTGCGGAAACTGTCAAAAGTAACAGGTGAAAAGGTGTTTTGGAGGTTCGGGCCGTAGCCGAGAATAATGCACTGTGCCGATAGTCCTGGCGCTGAAAACACATTTCCGAGTGCGATTGGAGGAGTGCTGCACACCCGACCAGAATGGATTTATGTCTATTTAGTCCAAGAGGCTGGCGGCACCGCTCGCGATGTCGTAATAGCCGGCCACTACCTTAAGCTTTCCTTCTTTCACCAAACTGGATATCACAGTGGAGGCTTCGCGCAGAAGACCTGCCTGGATCTTGGCATTCGCCTTGGTTGCGGGCTCGAGATTGGAGCCCGCTTGATCTACAGCAGGCTGAATATGCGGATAAAGCGCGCTTATCTGCCCGGGAACTTCCTTCGCTTGAATTGTTGCCTTCACCGCACCGCAACTAGTGTGGCCCATCACAAGAATCACCTTCGTGCCTAATACCGCCGCGCCATATTCCAGACTCGCAATGATTTCTGGGGTGACCACATTGCCGGCAATCCGCGTTACAAAGATATGACCAATACTCTGATCGAATATCATTTCGACGGGGACACGGGAATCGGCGCAAGACAGCAAGGCCGCGAATGGCTCCTGCTTGTCTATTGTATTTTGTTTGAGGATCGCGAGGTCCTGCTCGTGCGCAGTGAGGCGGCCGGAGGTAAAGCGTCGATTGCCATCCATCAGTTCCTGGAGCGCAGCGTCGGGGCTGAGCTTGCTCTGGGCCAGAACTGGATGAGGCGTGGCAAATTCCACCCCCGTGGTGGTCACCAGGCTAGTCAGGGTCCCGCCCGTGGCTATCTGCAGAAATCGTCGCCTGGAGGAATCCTTGTCGGAAGTGCAGCCCTCCAAAAAGGCGTGGGCGGAGCAGGACTGCTTCGCCGGGATCCCCGGAGTGTCGCGGTTCGCTGCCCTTAGTGAATTAAGAAGGTTGCTCATCTACGCTCCTTTGTCTTCTGGTTCCGAGCAACTGTTCCACACAATATCTTCATGTTCCTGCGGCGTTGCGGGCTGCTGTCCACATGTCTGGGAGTGGCCGAGTGCACGATCCGCGCGCTCCAGGCCAACGCACAAGGCCGCTTTGCGAGCGGCAACTATGATCATTTCGGAAATGCAGGCCTCCGAAAGGCCGTGGGCCGAGAAGGACTGCCTCGGTGAAATGTTCGGACTGTCGCTGTTCATTGGCTTGCTTGAGCTAAGAAGAGTGGTCATGTGCGGCTCCTTCGTCTATTTCCAAGGAACAGTTCGACAGAATATCTTTCTGATCTTCCTGCGGCCTCAAAGGGCCGCCGCCCGCATTCCTGGCGGCTCCCTGAAGGGACTAGCCCCGGTTCTCGGGACATGACGGGACAAGGCTTGACCGATCGATTCGCGAGTCAAGGCCTCGAGGACAAGTCTTATCCTTGCCGGCATGTCTTATGATCCTGCCGGGACCCGCACGTTGTCGGCAGCTGTGATGTCGACGTTCGATGCTTCGGTGGAGAAATTGAGCCTGGCGCTTTGGAGCGGCAACTGTGCTCGTCTTGATGGGAGCGACTCTGCTACTCGTGGTCTTTGCAATCCCGATGGCCTGTGCCCGGTTTTCCGCCGCCGGGTCAAACTGGACACTGGGATACACAGAAATATGGCAAGAATCAGCACCACTTGCGATGACAAACATTGACACGGCTCCGCATAATGCGTGGAAGTGGCATCTTCAAGGGGCATGGGGGACTGATCCAGTCCAGGTGGAGACTCCTCCCTCCCATGGTAAGTTATCGTTTAGATGGGGGCGCCGGTATTGGCAAAACTAACAGAGGGGACGGAATTGCAGGCAAATACCTCTCGGGAAGGGTGCCCCATCTTTTTAAGGGAAGATCGATTGATGCCGCGGAGGTCACTGCATCCGGGCAGGCAACCGGTGGCATTCGTGCGAACTAGCACCGTAAATCCTGGTGACCGCTTTATTCGATTCTGCTGTATCCGCGTTTGTAGTACGGTATCCCATATCCAGAAAATTTGTCTTTCGGGCGCAGTGCGATGTGGAGCTTATGCCATTTGGATTCGCCGTTTGTGACCACGCCGCCGTTTGCTTTGGAGATTGGCCTGTAAGTGAGAACGTATCGATATCGGACTGCTTGCCCGATGGTCCGAACGATACGCGGAAGATCTTCCAAATTGTGGGCAGTAAAGACACCGCCGCCGGTCACTTCCGTAAGTTCCTTCAGGTTATGAGGCCCGCGCCGCTCTGCGGGACCGATGTATTCCTTCCGCGGAAGTTGGAAGGGAAGGTTGTCCAACGGCGTGTTTTTCTTTTGGGAACCGGGAAACGGGTTTGGTTTGTTCTCTCGCCGAGTGAAGATTTCTGGGAGCTCAAAGGACGGTCCTGCCATGACCGCAAAGACGGGCACATCGGCTTCCTCTAAGAACCGCTTCGTCTCCCTTAGGTTGTAGCGGCTGTGGTTGTCTCCGCCATCCGAAATAATAATTACGGCGCGGCGCTTGTTTTCCGCCTCGCGATTGGCTGCATTTACGCCCCAGTAGATACCATCAAAAAGCGCAGTGCTCCCATTGGTGGGGACTAGAAGCAAGGGGAGTCTTCGCTGAAGGTCCTGCTGATCGCTGGTGAATGGTACTAGACGTTTCACCCGGGTTCCGACGCCGAAAACGGAAAATTCATCGCGATACTGAGCTTGTGGCTGGACGGGGTCGAGAATCGACAGGGTGGCTTCCTGGACGAACGGGATCTTCTTGGTCATGCTGGAACTCAGGTCCGCAAGAAGCACGAAGGAGACAGTCTCCCGCTCCTTTTCGCAGTACATTATTTGTTGTTCGATCCCGTCTTCCAAGAGGAGAAAGTCGCTCTTGTCGAGGTTTGTGGCCACCGCACCTTTGTCATCGAAGACGGTGACCGGTATTTGCACCAGCTCGACGTCTGTGACGATGCGCACATTGGGTCGCGACTGTGCAAAAGGCCCGCGAGCCGTACAGGCTAATGCGGCCAGGGCAAGGAACGAAAGTACCCCGCGACTTGCTAGCATACATCCCCCGAAGCTAAACCAACTGTTAGATACTGATTGTTAAGAGGTATAGCAAAAAATCAAT
>WNFJ01319247.1_pt1 | contig 18353 bp, 17 predicted proteins | sample 5400461 | NCBI WGS metagenome assembly WNFJ01 (sample SAMN13153349, study PRJNA577476) | soil metagenome | isolation source: 115 cm saprolite on Douglas fir-dominated hillslope | place: USA:California | collected 2013-09-17
GCTTCACTGCTTGCGCGCCAGCACGAACAAATGTTTTTGCCGTCTCGACCGCTTGCGCAGGCGTGTCGTAGGTATGAATCGGCATATCCGCGACGAGCAACGCCTGTTTCACAGCGCGCGCCGCTGCCCGCGTATGATGCAGCATCTCATCCAACGTTACGCGTGTGGTATCCTGATAACCAAGTACGACCATTCCCACCGAGTCGCCCACGAGAATGATGTCGATGCCGCTTTCGTCGAGCAACCGCGCCGTGGGATAATCATAGGCCGTCAGCGCGGTGATTTTCTCACCGCGTTCTTTCATTAGCCGAAAATCTTTCATTGGCCCGTTCGGAGGAAGATCAGCTGCCCATTTGAGAACGCAAGCTCGCCACGAAAAGCGACGCGAGGTCGCGCCGCACTCCGAAAGCTAGCACGAAATAAAATTCGGCTCATCGAGAATTTCGCACGCAGTGCTTTGGAGTGCGCACGCGTCCTCGCGTCGCTTTTCGCCCTGCTGAGTTGCCCCGCTTCGAGATTACCAACTTTTGGCGAAGCGAATTACCTCGCCAGGCCCCAAATCCTCCAGCAGCTTTCCGACAATTTTTTTTTGGCCAGGCAAAATCAGATCTGGCCGGATATCCGCCAGCGGTAGAAGGACAAACTTTCTCAAGTGCATCCGCGGGTGGGGCAATTGCAATCGCGCACCTTCAATTTTGCGATCGCCGCAATAGAGCAGGTCGATGTCGATCGTTCTCGAAACATTCTTGGGGTGATCGCGCCTGCGGCCTAGCGCTTCTTCGATTCCGATGAGGTGTTTAAGCAAATTCGCGGGATCGCGTTCGTAATCAAATTCAACGACTGCGTTTAGAAATTTCTTCGCTCCCGGTTCGCAACCGACAGGTTCGGTTTCGTAAATTGCTGAAGAGAGAATCGGCGGCTTCACATTTGAGAGATCGAGAATTGCCTTTCGTGCTGCGCGCAAATTGCCGAGACGATCGCCGAGATTCGATCCAAGGGCGACTGCGGTTCTCATGATTCTGCCGTCATGTCGAGCGGAGTCGAGACATCCCGCGATGAAACCTTAAAGCCAGCGCAACGGGATTCCTCGACTGCGCTCGGAATGACAAAAAAGCTAAAGCCCCAGCACATTTTGCATCGAGTAGAGGCCCGGCGGTTGCCCCACAATCCATTTCGCCGCGCGCAATGCTCCGCGCGCAAAAATCTCGCGACTCGCTGCACGATGCGTGAGTTCAAGGCGCTCGCCGGGCCCGGTGAAAGTCACGGTGTGCTCGCCGACTACCTCACCTTCCCGAATTGATCGAATCGGTATTTCGTCTTTCGTCTTTTGGCCCGCGACCAAAATCTCAGCGAGAGTTTTGGCCGTGCCGCTCGGCGCATCTTTTTTCATCTTGTGATGCGTCTCGATGATCTCGGGATTGAAATCCGAACCGAGCAATTCGGCAGCTTTGCGCGTCAGCCAGAAAAGCACGTTAACTCCAACGCTGAAATTGGACGCGAAAACAATCGGCACAGACCGCACCGCCTCTTCAATTGTTTGACGTTGTTCTCGCGAATGTCCAGTCGTCCCAATGACTAGCGGCTTATTATGACGGGACGCAGCGCTGCAGATTCCATCGATGGTGTCGGCGTGGCTGAAGTCGATCGCCGCATCGCAATTTTCCATCGCAGGATCGATTGGGTCACCCAGATCGCATTGCGCGACGATGTCGATTTCCGGGTCGTCGCTGGCAAGATCGACCACCGTTTTCCCCATCCGGCCAGCCGCGCCGATGAGCAACACGCGCACAGGAGACTTCTTCATTTAAGGTAAACCCTTACCCTACCCCTCCCTTTGGAAGGGGAGAGGCGATTGTAGGCCAAGCCGGTCGGAGCCTTCTCTCCGCCTCTCCCCTTACATAACGGGGAGAGGATTGGGGTGAGGGGTTCCCTCTCGAAATTCATTTCTCTCTCGCTCATCTCGCACAAGGGCAGACGAACTTCGCCCGACATTGCACCGCGCCAACCGAGAGCCGTCTTCACCGGAACCGGGTTTGGTTCAATGAACAAATCCTTAAACAACGGTAACAACTTCCGATGCAATTTTTCCGCCGCTTTCAAATCGCCTGAGTCGCAACCGCGGATAAGCGCACAGGAACAAATTGGAAGCCACGCTTACCACGCCGGTTGCGCCTACCGCCATAAACGGCAGCGTGAGTGAATCGTCTCCGCTCAAAATCCTAAACGATTCGGGTAAACGCCGGCGCAAATCGCTGACGCGCTCCACGCTTCCGCTGGCTTCTTTGATCGACACGATGTTGCGGCACGCTTTTGCCAAACGCACGACAGTTTCCGGCACGATATCCACCCCGCAGCGTCCAGGGATGTTATAAAGCATGATCGGCAGCGACGTGGCCTCGGCGATTGCTTTGAAATGGCGGTAGAGGCCTTCCTGACTTGGCTTGTTGTAATACGGCGCGACGAGCAGCGCACCGTCGACGCCAAGTTTCTCGGCCATCTTCGTGTCTGCCATCGCATGTTGGGTAGCGTTTGAGCCGGTTCCCGCAAGGACAAGGCAACGCTTATTTGCGGTCGAAACAGCGATCCGGATCAATTCTTCGCGTTCGTCGTGAGAAAGCGTCGGCGATTCGCCAGTGGTTCCGATCGCGACAATCCCAGTGATCCCCGCAGCGATTTGCGCTTCGATGAGTTGCTGAAAAGCAGAAAGGTCTATGGCTCCATCTCGAAATGGTGTGACCAGGGCCGTGAACGTGCCGCGAAACATGCGATTAACTGTAGGTTGGCCTTCTGGATTGTCATGTCGAGCGAAGTCGAGACATCTCTGATTATCTCTCCCTTTAAAATTAGAGATTCCTCGACTTCGCTCGGAATGACAAGGAGCCCAGGCCGCGGGCGTTAAATCTCAATCGACCCTTCGAAGACAAATTCGGCGGGACCAGTCAGTGTGACGTTACAAAACTGATTGTCGTTCTTTTCAAACCCGACCTGAAGTTCGTCTCCGCCCCGCGCAATTACGGTGATCGAACCGTTCGCCTTTTCGATAATCGCGAAGATGAGCGCGCTTGCGACTACCCCAGTGCCGCATGCGAGCGTTTCGTCTTCCACGCCGCGTTCATAAGTGCGGACAGCAATTTTGTTCGGCCCGCGTTTTTCGATGAAGTTTACATTCGCGCCGTTTGGCGAAAACATATTGTGGTAACGAACGGCTGAACCTTCTCGTCGGACATCGACATCGTCGACTCGTGAAACCGGAATGACGACGTGCGGCACCCCGCTGTTAATGAAATGAACGGTTTTGTTTTCGTCCGCCACGGGAAGCTTCATGTTTATCCGCAGATCAGTCGGCTCGGTCATCTTCAGCGTCACAAGATCATTTACCAAATCTGCCGCAATCACACCTGCCGGCGTTTCAAATGAGATTTTTTTCTGCGCGCCAGCAATCTTGTTTGCAAAACGGGCAAAGCAGCGGGCGCCGTTCCCGCACATCTCTGCTTCTCCTCCATCGGCATTAAAGTAGCGCATCCGAAAATCAGCGCGATTCGATGGTTTTACGAGTAACAAAACTCCATCAGCGCCGATGCCGCGGTGGCGATCGCAAAGACGCGCAATTTGGCTGCGATCCAGACGAATGTCCCCCGCCCTGTTATCGATCAGGATAAAATCGTTTCCCGCGCCGTTCATTTTCGTAAAACGCAGCATGATCGTGATTTTAGCGGCGGCTGTGCCCGTTGTCATGTCGACCGATTCGAGATATCTCCCACTGTCGTTAGGTTAGGCAGAGATTCCTTGCCTTCGCTCGGGGTAACAAAAGGTCGAGCCGAACACTCAAAATAAGCGCGCTGCCATTGCCAGTTCACGTTTAGACGGTTACTTGTTCCGCCGTGAAGGGAGTGGCGGGTTGCGTTTTCTTAATAATTCTTGGGCTCGCACCGTGCGGATCTTTCGCCGGGGATTGCAACGCCCTGGTGCTTGAGCAAATCAAACAGATGCCGCAGGGCGGCCGTTATTCTGTTTCGCACTTCGCAAAGATCCGGTTGCAATCTTCGGCGCATTTTGAATCCGGCAAATTTTTCATTCTGCCGTCAGGGCCAAGTTTTTGCTCCGGCGCAACCTATCTGGTGTTCATCAGAACAATCGAGACTTTGCGCGCGGGAGGCCAGCTTCATCTCGATTATCCCACCTTGGAAAAGCTCATTATCCGGGATCAACGCGACGGCGAAGGAATCTGGGGCCGCTGGAATGCAAATGGGCCAGGCACTGCACGCCTGTTTCACGAGCTGGAGCTCGGCCAGAATTTCGACAGCTTCGATCAGGCTAAGCCGGGCGATTTCATGAAGATTTTCTGGTCACGCCAGGTGGGAAAAAATGAGCATGGGCACTCCACAATTTTTCTCGGTGTAGAAAATCGGCCGGACGGGCAATACGTCCGATATTGGTCGAGTAACATTCCAGCCGGATTCGGTGAGAAATCTGTGCCACGAAGCAAGATCGCCTATGCCATTTTTTCGCGGCTTCAGACACCTGCAAATCTAGCGCGAATCAATAGCGCGCCTTTGGTTGATATCTATTTGGCATCTCTTCTTCGGACTCGTTCCAGTATTCCCGAAGCTGGCACGAAGTGCGGGCTTTAATCATCGGCCAGTCGTAGCGGCTTAGATGGCCGTTTTCCAAGCCATTTGTCAAAACTGGCTTGCCTTACCGCAAAGCCGATCTTTACCGACGTTGCGGGTGCGCTAGTCAGCAGAAAATTGGTTTTCCGTTTTGCTCTTGCTTCGGCATTCAAGGCCGGTGCAAAAGGCTACGAATAAGGTCGGCAAGCGGCTTATACGCGAGGTTTTGAGGACACCGGCTCAAGCGGCTGGCTGTTTCGTCCCTCCGATTACGGAATTGCTGCGGCGCAGTGCGTTTTTTGCGCGACCAAATGCGTTCGCAGTGGTTTTGTTGGAAAAAAAATGCGACTTGGTGTGATAGATTCGGCGATTACTCTACGGCTCTGGAATATGAACCGTCTCATGTTGCGCCTCGGATTCGCAACGGCAAAGAGAACTACTCTTTTCTAACCATTTCCACGTTATGAAGAAAGCTCCCCTTACCACAAAGGCCCGACCACGGAATCGCTCACTGATGAACGGAAGTGAATTAGATACCAGACAATTGCTTACCGCATTAATGGCGTTCAAACGCGGGGATTTTTCCGCGCGACTCCCGGAGGATTGGACCGGTGTAACCGGCAAGATCGCGGACACGTTCAACGATGTGATCAGAACCAATCAGCGCATGACGGCGGAGTTGGAACGCATCGTGCGTGTGGTTGGAAAGGAAGGTCGAATCACGCAACGCGCATCGTTGAGCGACGTGTCAGAGTCTTGGTACGATGCCATCGGATGCATCAACGTTTTAATCGAGGATCTGCTCCGCCCTCGCGAAGGGAGATCTATCCGAAACGATGGCTACTGAGATTGAAGGACAGCGGCTCAAAGGGGAGTTTTTGCGTACGGCCAGGACGGTAAACGCCATGGTGGAGCAGCTTGGCGCTTTTTCCTCGGAAGTGACGCGTGTGGCCCGCGAAGTGGGCACCGAAGGAAAGCTGGGCGGCCAGGCAAAAGTCAAAGGCGTTGCTGGAACCTGGAAAGATTTGACGGACAACGTGAATCTCATGGCGTCGAATCTCACGTCGCAGGTCCGGAACATCGCGGCGGTGACAACTGCGGTGGCAAATGGCCATCTCGCGAAGAAAATCACGGTAGATGTTCGCGGCGAGTTCCTCGAATTGAAGGACACCACCAACAAGATGGTGGATCAGCTCCGTTCATTCGCGTCGGAAGTTACGCGCGTGGCGCGCGAAGTCGGCACGGAAGGTATTCTGGGCGGCCAGGCAAAAGTCGAAGGGGTTTCGGGGACATGGAAGGATTTGACGGACTCGGTGAACTCGATGGCCTCTAATCTCACGTCGCAAGTCCGCAACATCGCAGCCGTGACGACTGCTGTGGCCAATGGCGATCTTTCAAAAAAAATCACAGTCAAGGTCAAAGGTGAAATTTTGGAATTGAAGAAAACTATCAACACGATGGTGGATCAGCTTTCCTCCTTCGCATCTGAAGTAACCCGTGTGGCGCGCGAGGTTGGCACGGAAGGGAAGCTGGGCGGACAGGCCAATGTGAAAGGTGTCGCCGGTACTTGGAAAGACCTGACGGACAACGTCAATCTCATGGCGTCCAACCTGACCGTGCAACTGCGTGACATGTCGAAAGTGGCGACCGCCATCGCCAGCGGCGACTTGACGCAAAAAATTGCCGTCGACGTGCGCGGCGAAATTCTGCAGATCAAGAACGTCATCAATATAATGGTGGATCAACTTTCCTCCTTCGCATCTGAAGTGACGCGTGTGGCGCGCGAGGTCGGTACGGAGGGAAAACTCGGTGGCCAGGCCGATGTGAAAGGCGTTGCCGGCACCTGGAAGGACTTGACCGACTCGGTAAACTCGATGGCGTCGAACCTAACCGCGCAGGTTCGTAACATCGCGGACGTCACAACCGCTGTGGCTAAGGGTGATTTGTCCAAAAAGATCACCGTCGACGTGCGCGGCGAAATTCTCGAGCTCAAGGACACGATCAATACAATGGTGGATCAACTCCGCTCGTTTGCCGCAGAGGTAACGCGTGTGGCGCGCGAGGTCGGCACGGAAGGAAAACTCGGTGGCCAGGCCGATGTGAAAGGCGTTGCCGGGACCTGGAAGGACTTGACCGACTCGGTGAATTTCATGGCGTCCAACCTCACGGCACAGGTTCGTAACATCGCCGCCGTCACGACGGCAGTTGCTACCGGCAATCTCACCAAAAAGATCACGGTGGACGTGAAAGGCGAGATCCTCGAGTTGAAGAACACCATCAACACGATGGTGGATCAGCTTTCGTCTTTCGCAGCGGAAGTGACACGCGTGGCCCGCGAGGTCGGCACCGAAGGGAAACTCGGCGGCCAAGCCGATGTGCATGGTGTCGCCGGCACGTGGAAAGATCTGACGGATTCGGTGAACTCGATGGCGTCCAACCTTACCGCGCAGGTACGCAACATCGCTGCAGTGACCACGGCCGTCGCGATGGGCGACCTATCCAAGAAAATCACCGTCGACGTGAAAGGCGAGATTCTGGAATTGAAGGATACCATTAACACGATGGTGGGCCAGCTCCGCTCGTTCGGATCGGAAGTTACTCGTGTGGCGCGCGAAGTCGGTTCCGAAGGCAAATTGGGCGGCCAAGCTGATGTGCGCGGGTTGGCAGGCGTATGGAAGGACCTCGGTGACAACGTCAACTTCATGGCGTCCAACCTCACGACGCAAGTGCGCAACATCGCAGCCGTGACCACTGCGGTTGCCACGGGCGATCTGACCAAGAAGATTACCGTCGATGTTAAGGGCGAAATTCTAGAATTGAAAAACACGGTCAATACGATGGTGGACCAACTGTCGTCATTCGCCGATGAAGTCACTCGCGTAGCGCGCGAGGTGGGCATGGAAGGAAAGCTCGGCGGCCAGGCCGTAGTGAGAGACGTTTCGGGAACCTGGAAAGATCTTACGGATAACGTCAACTTTATGGCGTCCAACCTCACTGATCAGGTGCGTGGCATCGCCAAAGTGGTGACAGCAGTCGCAAAGGGCGATTTGAAACGCAAACTCTTCCTCGAAGCCAAGGGCGAAATTGCCGAGCTCGCCGAGACGATCAACAACATGATCGATACCCTCGCTACCTTCGCCGATCAGGTTACGACCGTTGCACGCGAAGTGGGTGTGGAAGGGAAACTCGGCAGTCAAGCGAACGTGCCCGGCGCCGCAGGTACGTGGCGGGATTTGACCGATAACGCTAACCGACTAGCAGCAAATCTGACTACGCAGCTTCGTGCGATCGCTGATGTCGCAACAGCAGTGACCAAGGGCGATCTCACCCGGTCAATTCAAGTGGAAGCACAAGGCGAGGTTGCGTTCGTTAAAGACAACATAAACGAAATGATCCGCAATCTGAGGGACACCACGTTCCAGAACAAGGAACAAGACTGGCTCAAGACGAATCTCACCAAGTTTACCCGGATGCTGCAGGGACAGCGCGACTTCCTGACTGTTGGCAAACTCATTCTATCCGAACTCGCTCCCCTGGTTTCGGCGCAGCAAGGCGCTTTCTACATGATGAATAAATCCAACGGAGAATCGGAGCTCAAGCTGCTCGCGAGTTACGCTTCCCACGAAGCCAATGGCGCAAAAAACCGCTTTAAAATGGGTGAGGGCCTGGTGGGGCAAGCGGCATTGGAAAAACGGCCGATTCTCCTGACTAATGTACCAAACGACTACACGAAAGTGAGTTCTGGTCTGGGCGAATTTCGCCCGACCAACATCGTGGTCCTTCCGATTCTGTTTGAAGGCGAAGTAAAAGCCGTCATGGAACTCTCATCGGTTGAGCGATTCAGCCCGGCGCACCAGGCGTTCCTGGATCAATTAACCGAGAGCATCGGCATTGTGCTCAATACGATCGAAGCAAGCACGCAAACAGAAAACCTGCTCAAACAGTCGCAATCGCTCGCCGCGGAGTTGCAGAAGACAAACCTGGAGCTGGAAGAAAAGGCGCGGTCGAATCTGGCGAAAGACCAATTTCTCGCCATGCTCAGTCACGAATTGCGCACGCCTCTTACGCCAGTGCTCGCCTCTGCTCTCGCGTTGGAGAGCGAGCCGGGGTTACCCGAGGGCATTCACGAATCGCTGCAAATGATTCGCCGCAATGTGGAATTGGAGGCGCGGCTGATCGATGACTTGCTCGATCTAACGCGAATCGGTAGCGGGAAGGTGCAGCTGAACTTTGAAGTGGTTGATGCGCACACGTTGCTGCAAAATGCCCTGGAGATTTGTCAGGCGGAGATCGATCGCAAGCATGTGACGCGTTCGCTCAACCTCGGCGCACAAAAGGTGCACATGCGAGCAGACCCGGCGCGACTGCAGCAGATTTTTTGGAACTTGATAAATAACGCGGTGAAGTTTACGCCGAAGAACGGGCAAATCATCATTAACACGAGCAATGATTCCAGCGGACAACTGCGGGTTGAAATCGCTGATACCGGCCTGGGAATTGAAGCCGAAGCCCTGCCGAAAATTTTCGATGCGTTCGAACAAGGCGGGCGGACTCAGCTCGGAGGCCTGGGTCTCGGACTTGCCATTAGCAAAGCCCTTGCGGAAGCGCACAAAGGAACGATCACCGCGCAAAGCGCCGGCCGAAATGAAGGCGCGACGTTCACCCTGGTTTTTCCCACGTGCGAGAAGGCCGAGGCTCAAATCGCTCCGGCCGTTTCACCTATTTTGCTGGAACATCAGCCAATGCGGATTCTGCTGGTCGAAGATCACGAAGATACAAACCGCTCGCTTACGAATTTGCTCCGGCGACGCGGCTATCATGTGCAATCCGCGCTAAGCTTTCAATCCGCCATTAATCTAAGCGCAAGCGAGCAATTTGATGTGCTAATCAGCGACTTGGCTTTGCCCGATGGAAACGGAATCGATCTCATGCAGAAACTCTCCTACAAGCCGGTTCTAAGGATCGCTCTCACCGGTTTCGGGATGGAAGATGATATCCGTAAGAGCCACGAGGCAGGATTCCAGCATCACCTGGTAAAGCCGATCGACCTAAATAAGCTCGACTCGCTGATTCAAGAAGGCGCAGCGGCGCTGGCAACGGCATAAATTCCACTCGTCGTCGCGCTGGACTAATATGTCGAGTATTCGACTGCAACCGCGCTCTAGTCGCAGGCGAGCGCCAGCGCGAGCATCAAGAGCTGGGCCCGCCAGGATTCGAACCTGGGACCAAGGGATTATGAGTCCCCTGCTCTAACCGCTGAGCTACAGGCCCATTTACATATGAAAAATGGCGTTTCTGCGGGAACACCAAATTCTGCAATTGACTGTATGTTGACATTCTCACCCTGTTGCGCATATTTGCGAACCATGAAAAGACCAAAGCTTCAAGTGCATGAATATCGGCATTCCAAAACGCATCCGTATTATCTCGATCTCCGCGCCTTCGGTAAAGGAAGAAAGTTTTTCAAGACCAAAGCGGAAGCTGAAGCGGAACGTCTCCGCCAGATCACAACCCTGGCCCGCCACGGGCGCGAGGCGGTATGTCTGCCCCCGGGTGAACTCTCTGCAATCGTTCAAGCCCGCAAAAAACTCGCAGCACACGGGCGAACACTCACAGAAGCAGCCACGTTTTACCTCGACTACTTGGAAAGAATCCGCCGGTGCAACGTGACCGTCACAGACCTGAGCCGCGAAGTGCTAGAAGCCAAGCGCAAAGATGGACGCGCATCGATGTACGTCGCGGACCTGAAAAAGAGGCTCGCGCGTTTCTGCGCTGACTTTGGGGAGCGACCAATTGCCGCAATCAGCGTTGAGGAACTGGACAACTGGTTGCGCAACTTGGATTGTTCGCCCAAGAGCCGGGCGAATTTCAGGGCAAACGTTGGCGTGATGTTCAGCTACGCGGAACGGCGGCGCATGATTGATAGCAATCCGGTTCTGCGAACCGCGCGCCCCAAGCTTGTCGATCTCCCACCGGAGATTTTCGGTGTGGACGAACTCCGCGCGCTTCTAAACGCCGCGTCCACAGTTGCGCCTGACGTTGTGCCAATGCTCGCGATTGGCGCGTTTTCAGGGTTGAGGGAGGCTGAGATTAAACGGCTTGATTGGTCAGAGGTAGATCAAAGGCGCGGACACATTGAAGTGAAATCGAGCAAGGCCAAGTCTGCGCGCAGACGGATTGTCGAGATGCAGCCCAACCTCGCGCAATGGTTACAGCCTCACTCGGGAATGACCGGCCCGGTTGTGCCGGTGAACTCGCGCAAGAAGCTCGCGCCGGTACGCAAAGCCGCCGAGCTTACGAGCTGGCCGAATAACGGACTTCGACATAGCTACGCGAGCTACCGCTTGGCAGCGATTCACGATGCGCCGCGCGTTGCCTCGGAACTGGGGCACACCAGCCCGCAGATGCTCTACAGCACCTATCGCGAGTTAGTGTTGCCGGAAGAAGCCAAACGTTACTGGTTGATCAGTCCGATAGCTGGCGCGACTAATGTCATTCCGTTGCGTCAAAAGGGTGTAGCATAGGCAGCAAGGGGGCGACCTAACGCCTTTGTCAGTCCCAAAGGGCGTCTATAGGTCGGCACAGTGACAGTCATCCACAGAGCGAATGTCTCTTTCTCGGTGCTTGTGCTGCGGTACGTGCTACAAAAGAATTACTTTGGGTGGCCCGCACAGTTCGGGGGCTACCACCCTCCCCGCAGCGGGAGAGGCGTGGCGACAAAGGCGCGCTCACAAAATTACCGCCCTATAATTCCGTCGCCTTTAGCACTCGAGCCAGTTATCCAGACGTGAAGTTCTGAGAATGTGGTTGCCTTTAGCGCGTAACGCTCTCTTTTTGCGCGGCGCTTTATTGACGACATTCGGGGAACAAGTATGAATTTTGGGCTTGCGTTCATCTGAACATTAGTGTTAAATCAAAACGGGGAAAAAGTTTCCCGCGTTACTGTCCAGGCCCTGAAAAGGATTTCAGAGTTTGAGAGTAACGTGGAAGCCGCAAACGGGCTAACCGGCTTAGTCGCTCCGGTATCAGTTAGCGACAACCAAATTAGGATCATCATAACAGGGATGCGGAAGCATTCGTGGGATTGGTGTCCACGTTACAACAATGCCAGAACCATTCCCGGATTCTTCCGGGACACAATCGGTCCACGTCTCGCTGACGGGGAGTAATCAACCACTATTCACGTTAAAGCATGCAGCGCAGTACGCTATCTGTTCACCCCGCTATCTGCAGAACCAAATCCGTGCAGGTCGTCTGCGCGCGTTGAAGCCGACCGGCAAACTCGTTCGCATCCGGCGCACTGACCTAGAAGCGTTCCTCGAATCGGGCGCAACGATTGGACGGGATGTATGACTTCTCTCCAAGCAGCGAAAGCAGAGTGTGCCAACTGCGACAGTGCGGGCAACTGCGCTGGCGTTGGCATTGCCGACGATCTGAGTTGTTACATGTTTCGGACGCCGGGGAAATGCTGGCTCGCACCCGACGAGCACGGGAAGATCAAAAGATGCCAGTATTTCGAGGAATGCGTTGCTCCACTAGCTAAGAAGCGGGCGCAAGCTGCTTCTAGCCAGGAGCAGCAACGCGCAGCGATCAGCTTGGCCCAAGGAGTGCACGCATACGAAATGGCTGTCATGCCAGTTCCGACCCTCAAATATGCCAAGTGCAAAAGCTGCCACCGGCGAGTGAGCGCGCCTAAACGCCTATGCCAACAATGCGCCAGGAACAGCACACTGAAATCCAAACGCCAATGGTGGTCTAAGACTAGAAAAAATGGGGCTTCCGGGGCCTTGATTACTAAGGACTTATGAAGCCACTTTTACAAAGCCGCTATATTGACCCAGCGAGCAAGAGAATTTCCCATATCCTGGGCCTCCTAGGCCCTGCACTACTCCTGCCGTGGCCCGCTGGGTGCAAAGGTAGCCGGAAGAAATGGAAACATCTTCAACTTTCTGATATGAATGCGCCGAGCCACCTTGCAAAACTGGAAAGGGCGGGCAATATCGGGGTAGCTCTGGGAAGAGCCTCGAATGGACTCGTCACCATTGACGTCGACGATGATGACTACATTACGCAGCTTTTGGAGGCGAATCCGCTGGTCAGGAACACCCTGCGCACGACTGCCCAGCGGGGGTGCAACATTTGGCTGCGCTGCACGACTGGTTATCCACGGTCCTGCAAACTAAGCAACCGATCCGGAGACGAGATTGGTGAATGGCGAGCTGACGGAAACCAAACCATCGTCGCTGGAACTCATCCAAGCGGCGTGCGATACCGATTTGTAGTCGAAAACCCAGCCATCGCGATTGATTACAGCGAGATTGTTTGGCCTCATGTTATCCTTCCGCCTGATGCTACAGAGAGTAAGAGAGTAAGAAGAGTAACAGAGAAAGAAGTCGTAAGTGTTAGTGGCTGTGGCCTGCAGATACAGGCTTTTTTCAGAGTTGACCTAATTGCCCAAGTCGCACCGACTGATTATCACCACAACAATACCAGCTTGTTTAAGCTCGCTCGTCTGGTCAAAAGTTACGAAAATGCTATAGGTCGAGCCTCGACTGAGGGAGAACTGGAGGCCGTGTTTGACCGCTGGTCGCTCATCGCGCACAGATTCTGGCGACATACACGGGACGAGTATTATGCTGAGTTTCTTGACGCCTGCAGCTATGCCCGCATCGGTCTAGATGAAAATCCGATTGAAGTGGCCGTCAGCCGCGCAAAGGCTGCTCTACTGCCACAAGTGCAAGGTTTTACAGACGAGCGCATCCGGCTGCTTGTGGCGATCTGCCGGGAGATACAACAGATAACCGGCGCCAATCCGTTTTTCCTACCCACGCGCAAGCTCGACGAAATCCTTGGCGTTCATTGTACCCAGGTTGCACGCTGGCTGCGGGTACTTGAGTTTTTACGGATTATCCACCTAGCTCCTGGCGAAGTCCGCCGGCGCGGCGGGAATCGCAGCCCGCGTTACAATTACGGCTTGCCTATGCGGAACACCGTAGGATTCAGCTCTGTGAAGGAAGGTTATCACTCCGACTCAGAGTTGTGTTCCGCACAAAGGGTCCGAAGTGAACCAAAGGCCCCACTGCCCTAATCGCGGAGGCTTAAGGCCGTGTATCAAAATGCGACACTAATTGACTGGCTGCCCTACTCTAACATATGAGCAAAAAAATAAGCATGCTTAGCGCGCAGCGCCGGAAACGAAGGCCACCCCACCCCAGTCCGGCGTGCGAGACGGCTGCGGCATGTCCCCGCTCATAAAATTTGCAAGCAAAGGAAAGTGATTTATGAAAACTGGTAAGGAACAACACGAATCGCGCATAGGGCGCCCAACACTCAAAACCCCTGAGCTATGCGCGGAGATATGCAGGCGCATCTCAGAGGGCCAGACGCTAACGAACATTTGTCGCGACCCTGGGATGCCGTCTTGGGTCACTGTGCATGACTGGACGAAGTCCGATGAGTCCTTTCGACAAGCCGTCATACACGCGCGAGAAGCTCAGGCCGTGGTATGGGCAGAGGACGTGGTAAACATTTCTGACGACGACCTACCGACACACGAGGCTATCGGACGCGCCCGGCTCCGGATGCAGTCTCGCCAGTGGTTAGCCGGGAAGTACAACCCGCAATTTGCCGACAAGCCTACGCAAGTAGGTATCAACGTGGGCGTACAGGTCGTGCTTCCCGAAGCCGAGCGTGTGAAGCTGATCGAGCGCCGGGACAGGGCGCTCCTGGCGAATCAAAACAAAAGCGGAACTTCTACGCAGCCACCGCCAGAGCCGTGACGCAATCAGCTATGCAAGGTTTTGGAGGCGGTCCAGTATTTGCGGAGGCGAATCTTAGCAATCGCTTCGTGGGTGGACATCATCAGCCCGTCCCTTCCGTGAGCTCCGGTTTCGAGCTGGCATAAAGGACACCAAAATGAGTTTTCATTCGTCACCTCAAGCGGGCCACCGCATTTCGCGCAAATCGGTTCTCTGTCGCCGTTCCAAAGAATCCCGAAACGGACGCGTTTTCGGGTACGTTGCCAAAGACGAAGACAGGATAATCCGAGAAACAGAAAGAGCAGTACTATTGCGCCTGCTGTCAGGAGCACTATGCGCGCTGGGAACGTCCACTGCGCTTTATCTGGCGCTAGCCAACCGAGCACTGCTAATCCCAGCGCTCCTAATACTCCCAGCGCTGCATTCCGTTGCCATGGGTGGGATGCAAAAATGGATTCGGAAGCGCTGTCCGCCTCACCTTTGGATTCGGGGGTACTCACCGGCCTCGATTCTACCTGGAGAAGTCATAGAAGCGCAATCACTTCGTCGAGACTCTCATACGTGATTACTGACGCCAGATTAAGATTCGTCGGAGCAATGCACGTTTACGAAGTCCGCCCGCGCAAAGATAAGCGCGGCGTCGATCTCATGTCCGATGCGCTCTTTTTTGTCGGCTGTGGTACGGTGAGCCAAATGCAATCAGTAATGCAGTGGACTACGCGAAGTTCTACAGCCGCTCACGTGACGCCGTGATTCGCGTTTACGATGACGCTGGCAAGGTGATCGAAACGCACGAACACAAAGGCGATTTCAAAGAACCGTAGATTTTTTCTCGTTGGTTTTGTAATCCGTTCTGTAAGTGTTCAGGACTGCGTGCCCTTTTCCGATCTACAGGTGAGCAATCTTCTTTAGATACTCGACAATCAAAGGTGAGATCAAGCCGACAAGCCAACCGATAACGAGCAAAGCGAATTTTTTCAACCGGGAACTGAGCCTTCTCGCCTTTCGCTTCTCCAGTAATTCATCGCGTAACTGACGGCCTTTTAGCGTTATACTTTCCAAGCCAAAGTTTAAACCACCTTCGACATGCGCCGTTTCTCCGCGAACCATGTCTGATTCAATTAAGTCTCTTACAATCGGCAGTTCCTGCTGGCCCGTATTCCCGCCATACAAATGGTTCTTCGAGAGGATGGGAACGGCGCGCCGCTTCTTCGAGAACGTCGATCATAATATCCTCGTCCAAGCGTCGCTTTGTGCGCTTTTCAAATAGCCACATTTGATCTGAGCTCAGAAACGGCAGTCAATGTTCCCGTTGAATGCGAAATTCTTCACGGTAGCCGCTGTTATTATTCACAACATAGATTGTGATAAACTCGTCAATCGGTTGTTCAAGCTTCACGATCATTGAAGCAATCCAACCACGCACAGAAGAGAGAGGCATGTGATCGTCTCCGGTCTTGCGAAGAATTTCATTCCCATGTTTATCATGAATGATGACGGTCAAGTTCCGCGTCATGGTCGAATAAATTTCTGAGCCGTGATTGATTACAACGATTTGACCGCCTTGGGGTACAGAGGAAACTCGGGCATTCGTTTCCTGTTCCGAGAGCATCAGGCCTTGTGCAATTTTCTTCTGTTTATTGGCAAGTTCGTCGGCGCTCTCATAGGTCACGTTGTAACCACTGTATTCCCGTGCATGAAGGGGCTCTATATTGAACCCAGCCGAGGCGTGAACTTGTTTCTGCTGCGAAGTTCTGCTTGTGGCGGACGAATCGGATTGCGGTTGTTTTGTTTGATTGTCGGTAATCGGTTGTGTCTTTCCGGCAGATTCGGCGAACTGCCGTTGGAAATCGGCAGCCGCTTGCGGGTTGTAGCCGTATTTCATTTGTATTTCGGCCGGTAGCTCTGAGAATGGAATCTTCACAATTCCACCGGAGAACCTAATCATGATTCCGTCCGGTTCTGTTCGGCTCACTGTGGCGTTTTTGTATTCTTTCCCGTTAATCGTTTTGAAATCGTCGGCCAGCGCGATTGACGCAAAGAACACGATCAAGATGACAAAGGTGGGGGTACCCATTTCAGCGACGCTAGGTTTTAGCAACAAAGGTCAAGCAACGGCAAGTCAAAAAGGTTCCACTCCGTACTTATCCGGCTGCGCATGGACGCACATCCCGCGTACTGTGGCGTGTAGCGATTTCGGCCCGAATCGCCGCTTCAAGTTCCAGAAACGCCGTCAATTTCTCATCCGCGCGCACAACAAAACGCTTTCCGTCGCGCTGAGCATCAATAACAAAGATGTCTCGCCCCTTGGAGTCCGTGCTTACGATGTAGCCCCAACTCCAACCGGCTTTCTTGAAATTGTCGATGATTATTTCCCAGTACTTCACTGGATCACTTCCATTTTCATCACGGGATGAATTTCCCAAACTGCGTAATCTTTCGGCGTCCGTCGCCGGTTTGAATGATCAGCAGGCGCGTGTGCGATGTCATAGAACGCTTTGCCCGTCACCGTAATTACGTGCGGCTCGCGAAGTTTAAGCGTGTGCGCGGTTTTGACGTTGAAAGGAAACTTTTGCGTCGTCCAGCCAAACACAATCTGTCGAATCTCGCACCACTTTGGGCCAACGGGAATTTCGGCGCTAACCGTTCCGACGTTGTTTCCGCTGCCATCTACAAATGTGAATGTCGCCGTCGGCTTCCACTTTTGCGTCAACGACGCGCCCTGTCAGAGCGTACCATTTTTGCTCTGACGGCATTCTCTCCGTTGTCGTGGTCAATTCCACATTCGGCCCGAGCCCTTCCCATGCGTACATCTGAGAAGGTGTCACCGATTGAATCGCGGATTGATCCGACGGCACAGGCGACAAATCGGTTTTGGTAACCCACCGATTTTTGCCGTGGAATCCGATGCACTCGCACGGCGAAATGAAAGTCACTGTCGGCGCTTCCGCCGACGCTGAGCCAACGGCAAACAACGCGTATAAAGCGAACAGTGCGCGTTTCACAGCGCCACGTCTTTAACAGGCTGTCCGTTCGCGTGAAAGAAGAATAAACTTGCGTGCTAATGATCACTTGCGGGGTCAGCGCAGTGGCTCACGGGACATTTGCTTATACGTGGACATTTTTTGACCGGCTTAGGATACACTGCAACCCTCTGACCCCTTCCTGACCCCCCTGTGACCCCTTCCCTGACCCTGACCTTGACCTGTCCCCTGCCTGTCCCTTGGCCCCTGCAACCCCTCAAGCTACAAGCAACGCTTGGCGAGCTCCTCCATCGTGTCTGCGAACACCCTCGTCCAATGGCCGCCGCCGTTGTTGCTCCCGGCAACTTCGTTTGTGATCTTGACAGCGGTGGGAACAAGGGTCGACCGCGCTCTGCAATACTGGCAGTCATGGAAACGCGGTGACGGTATGCGCTCGCCGTCAATCTGCGTTTCGGCGCAATCGCAGTAGCGGACTTCGCCATTGCCGCCTTGTGGCGCATCCAGTTGCGAAAGCGCATCGTCAATCTTCGAGTGCCTAGTCATTTTCTTGTACGTTGTCATTAAATCGGCTGGCGCCACCGATTTTGGAATCCCTAGAATGTGCTCGCAAGGTCGATTGCCTTGTCCAACGTCGGGCAGTCTCCGATTTCTTCACCTAGGGTTTCTTTGCCGTCGATCACGTTGATCTGGAAAATGTGATAGGAATGGCCGGCCATTTGGCCGCGCAGACTGTTCTTCAAGTAAACGGCCTTGCCGCCTTTTGGGTGCGAGCGAAACATTTGCGTGTAGGTGCGACCGTCAATTTCAAGATCACGCGGCAACGGTTCGCAGGCATGCGCGGCCTGCGCCGCATTTTGTGTTCCTGTAGTAAACTCACGGGAGGTCAACGCGCACGAGGTTGGACTGTTCTCCGGTCGGATTGCCCTCTAGATCAACCGGCACTATCCGCATGTAGTATTTATTTGGCACAGAGCCCTCTCGAAGTTCTTGGCAAAGGAATT
>WNFJ01486860.1_pt2 | contig 18351 bp, 18 predicted proteins | sample 5400461 | NCBI WGS metagenome assembly WNFJ01 (sample SAMN13153349, study PRJNA577476) | soil metagenome | isolation source: 115 cm saprolite on Douglas fir-dominated hillslope | place: USA:California | collected 2013-09-17
CCGCCGCTACGTGGCGACGCCTTTGAAGAGCCCCGACTTCGTCTTGCTGGCGCAGGCGCACGGCCTCTGCGGCATGCGCGTGACCCGCAGGGACGAGATCGCGGAGGCGGTGGCGCGCGCGCGCAGCGAGCCCGGAACGGTGGTGATCGATTTCCGCGTCGAACAGGAGGAGTCCGTCTACCCGATGGTCCCGGCCAATACCGACCTGCGCGACATGATCCGCCGCCCGTTCGAGGAGGACGAATGAACCACGAATCCGCCTTCAGCGTCCCGCAGTCTCGCCGCAGCTCGCGGACGCTGGTCGCGTACCTGGAAGATCGCCCGGGCGCGCTCAACCGCGTGGTCTCGCTCTTCCGGCGCCGCGGGTTCAACATCGACTCGCTCACCGTCGGCCGCACCGAGCGCCCCGGCATCTCGCGCCTGACGCTGGTGGTGCAGGCCGACGAGGACACCGCCCAGAGGCTGGAGGCGAACCTCTACAAGCTCGTCGACGTGGTCCACGTCCAGGACCTCAGCCGGGCGCCGGCGGTGTCGCGCGAGCTGGCCTTCGTCAAGGTGCGCGCGCCGGCGGAGCGCCGCTCGGAGCTGCTGCAGCTGTGCGAAGCCTTCCGCGCGCGCGTGGTCGACGTCGCCCCCGCCTCGATCATCGTCGAGATCACCGGCGCCCAGGACAAGCTCGACGGGCTCTTCGAGGTGCTGCGGCCCTTCGGCATCCTCGAGCTGGTGCGCACCGGCATGGTGGCGATGGCCCGCAGCACGCAGCCGATTCCCTTTCCCGATGCAGATGCGATGGAGGTTGCCAAATGACGGACCGGGTGCTCGTTTTCGACACCACACTGCGCGACGGCGAGCAGGCGCCGGGCGCGAGCATGAATCTGGTACAGAAGCTCCAGGTGGCGCGGACGCTCTCGCAGCTCGGGGTGGACGTGCTCGAGGGCGGCTTTCCGGTGGCCTCGCCGGGCGACTTCGAGGCGGTCCAGGCGATCGCGCGCCAGGTCGAGGGCCCGGTGATCTGCGCGCTCGCCCGCGCGGCGCGGCCGGACATCGACGCCGCGGCGAAGGCGCTCTCCGCCGCTCCGCGCAAGCGGTTGCACGTCTTCCTCGCCACCAGCCCCATCCACCGCGAGCACAAGCTGAAGATGTCGCGCGAGGAGGTGGTGCGCGTCTCGAGCAGCTCCATCGCCTACGCGCGGGAGCGCTGCGAGGACGTGGAGTTCTCCGCCGAGGACGCCGCGCGCACCGAGCCGGACTTCCTCGCGGAGGTGGTGGAGCGCGCCATCGAGGCGGGCGCGCGCACCATCAACATCCCCGACACGGTCGGGTACGCGGTGCCGGCGCAGTTCGCCGAGCTGATCGGCTTCTTGCGCGCCAAGGTCCGCGGCATCGAGCGCGTGGTGCTCAGCGTCCATTGCCACGACGACCTCGGCCTGGCGGTGGCCAACTCGCTGGCGGCGCTGCAGGCCGGCGCCCGCCAGGTGGAGTGCACCGTCAACGGCATCGGCGAGCGCGCCGGCAACTGCTCGCTCGAGGAAGTGGTGATGGCCATCCGCACGCGCAGCGACTACCTGGGCTTCACCACCGGCATCCGCACCGAGAACCTCTGCGGCGCGAGCCGCGTGGTCGCCGCCGCCACCGGCTTCTCGGTCGCCCGCAACAAGGCGGTGGTCGGCCAGAACGCCTTCGCGCACGAGGCGGGCATCCACCAGCACGGGATCATGCAGCACGCGCAGACGTACGAGGTGATGCGCCCCGAGGACGTCGGCTTCAAGAGCACCAGCCTGGTGCTCGGCAAGCACAGCGGCCGGCATGCGCTGGCGGCGCGGCTGCTCGAGTTGGGTCACCGGCTGGAGCCGGCGCAGATCGACCGCGTGTTCGAGGAGATGAAGAAGCTCGCCGACAAGAAGAAGGAGATCTACGACGGCGATCTCGACGCGCTCCTAGTCGGGCTCTTCCACAACGGCCGCGCCGGGAAGTGGCAGCTGCACAGCCTGAGCGCGGTGAGCGGCACCGGCACTCCGCCCAGCGCGGCGGTGTCGCTCCTGCGCGCCGACGGCCGCAAGATCGACGAGGCATGCACCGGCGACGGGCCGGTGGACGCGGTCTTCAAGTGCATCGAGCGCATCACCGGCGTGACCGCGCGGCTGGCCGATTTCCAGATCAAGAGCGTCTCCGAGGGCGAGGACGCGCAGGGCCAGGTGGTGGTGGTCGTCGAGCACGACGGACGCAGCTACCGCGGCCTCGGGCTCTCCACCGACATCGTGCTCGCCAGCGCGGAGGCCTACCTCGAGGTGGTGAACCGCATCTCCGCGGGGCGCATGCCTCGCCATGCCGCGCCGGATCCGGAGGTGATCTGTGGCGCAGTCTGAGCCGCGGACACTCTTCGCCAAGCTCTGGGATGCGCACGTCGTCCGTCCGGAGACGACGGACTCGCCGGCGGTGCTCTACGCCGATCTGCACCTGGTGCACGAGGTCACTTCGCCGCAGGCGTTCGCGGCGCTGCGCGAGCGGCGGCTGCGCGTGCGCCAGCCGGAGCGCACCGTCGCCACCATGGACCACTCGACGCCCACGCTGCCGCGCGCGGCGGGCCGCTTCCCTTTCGCGCACGCGGATGCCGAAGAGCAGGTGCACACGCTCGAGCGCAACTGCGCCGAGCACGGCATCGAGCTGCACGCGCTCGGCGCGGAGGGGCAGGGGATCGTGCACGTGATCGGGCCGGAGATGGGCCTCACCCAACCCGGGATGACGGTGGTGTGCGGCGACAGCCACACCGCGACGCACGGCGCCTTCGGCGCGCTGGCCTTCGGCATCGGCACCACCGAGGTGACGCACGTGCTCGGGACCCAGTGCCTGCTGCAGCGGCGCCCGCGGACGCTGGAGGTGCGCATCGACGGCAAGCTCGCGCCGGGCGTCAGCGCCAAGGACGCCATCCTCGCCGTCATCGCGCGCCTCGGGGTGGGCGGCGGGACCGGGCACGTCATCGAGTACTCGGGCGCGGCGGTGCGCGGGTTCTCGATGGAAGAGCGGATGACCATCTGCAACATGTCGATCGAGGCGGGCGCGCGCGCGGGAATGGTGGCTCCCGACGAGACGACCTTCACGTATCTGCAAGGCCGGCCGCGCGCGCCGAAAGGACGCGCCTGGGACGCGGCGGTCGCGCGCTGGCGGACGCTTCCCAGCGACGACGGCGCGCGCTTCGACCGCAGCGTGCGCCTCGACGGCGCATCGCTCGCGCCGATGATCACCTGGGGCACCGACCCGGGCACCGCCATCGCCGTCACCGACCCGGTGCCCGCCGATGCGCCGGAGCGCATGGTTCGCACCATGGGAGTGAAGCCAGGCGCGCCGGTCCTCGGTCTGAAGATCGACGTGGTGTTCGTCGGCAGCTGCACCAACGGCCGGATCGAGGACCTGCGCGCCGCCGCCTCGGTGCTGCGCGGCCGCAAAGTCGCGGCCGGTGTGCGCGCCCTGGTGGTGCCCGGCTCGCAGCGGGTCAAGCGCGCCGCGGAAAGCGAGGGCCTCGATCGCGTCTTCCTCGAGGCCGGCGCCGAGTGGCGCGAGCCGGGCTGCTCGATGTGCATCGCGATGAACGGCGACGCGCTCGCGCCCGGACAGGCCGCGGTGAGCACCAGCAACCGCAACTTCGAGGGCCGGCAGGGCAAAGGCGGCCGCACCTTCCTCGCCAGCCCGCTCACTGCGGCGGCGGCGGCCGTGCGCGGCGTCATCGCCGATCCGCGCGAGGTGCTCCGATGACTCCGTTCACCACGCTCACTGCGCGCACGGTGGTGGTGCCGCAGGCCAACATCGACACCGACCAGATCATCCCGGCGCGCTTTTTGCGCACCACCTCGCGCGAGGGCCTGGGCAAGTCGCTCTTCGCCGACAGGCCCGAATTCCTCCGCGGGCAGGAGGGCGCGGTGCTGGTCGCGGGACCGAACTTCGGCTGCGGCTCCTCGCGCGAGCACGCTCCCTGGGCGCTGCTCGACCGCGGCTTCCGCGCGGTGGTGAGCGCGCGCATCGCCGACATCTTCCGCGGCAACGCGCTGAAGAACGGGCTCCTGCCCATCGAGCTGGACGACCCATATCTGATGACGCATCCGGGCTGCGAGATCGCCATCGACCTCGCTGCTTGCACGGTGTCCTTCGACGGCCGCTCGGCGCAGTTCGCGATCGATCCCTTCGCGCGGCGCTGCCTTTTGAGCGGGCTCGACGAGCTGGGGTACCTGCTCTCGGCGGAGAAGGACATCGCCGCCTTCGAGGCGTCGCGATGAGCGCGCTGGTCGCCATCCTGCCCGGGGACGGCATCGGGCCAGAAGTGACCGCGCAGGCGGTGCGTGTGCTGCAGGCGGTGGGCGGCGTCGAGCCGCACGAAGGTCTGATCGGCGGCACCGCCATCGACCAGACCGGCTCGCCGCTGCCGGACGGAACGGTGGCCCTCTGCCGCGACGCCGAGGCAGTGCTGCTCGGGGCCGTGGGCGGTCCGCGCTGGGATCCCGCAGCGCCGGTGCGGCCCGAGCAGGGGCTGCTCGGCCTGCGCCGGGCGCTCGGCCTCTTCGCAAATCTGAGACCCGCCTCGATCCATCCGCGCCTGCTCTCCGCCTCCCCGCTCAAGGCCGAGGTGTTGCGCGGCGTCGACGTGCTGGTGGTGCGCGAGCTGACCGGCGGAATCTACTTCGGCGAGAAGCGCCGCGGCACCGACTGGGCCGAGGACCTCTGCGTCTACACCACGGCGGAGATCGCGCGCGTGGTCCGCGCCGCCGCCACCCTCGCGCAGGGCCGCCGCAAGCGCCTCACCTCGGTGGACAAGGCCAACGTGCTGGAGACGTCGCGCCTGTGGCGCGAGGTGACCTCGCGGGTGCTGAGCGAGGAGTTTCCGGAGGTGAAGCTCGAGCACCAGCTGGTCGACTCCTGCGCGCTCAAGCTCGTGCAGCAGCCTTCGGCCTTCGACGTGATCGTCACCGAGAACCTCTTCGGCGACATCCTCACCGACCTGGCCGCGGTGCTCGGGGGATCGATCGGCATGCTGCCGTCCGCCTCGCTCGGCGAAGGCGCGCGCGGGCTGTACGAGCCGGCGAACCCCTACGGCGCCATCTCCAGCGTCGCCATGCTGCTGCGCCATTCGCTCGCCCGCGAAGCGGACGCGCGCGCGGTGGAGGCTGCCGTGTTCGCGGCCATCGACCGCGGCGCCATCACCGCCGACGTGGGCGGCAGCGCCACCACCGCGCAGGCGGGCGACGCCGTGCTGCGCGCTCTCCAGGAGGCACGTTGATGCCGTACGATCCGCGCTCCCGCAGCCGCGTCATCACCGACGGCCCCGACCGCGCGCCGGCCCGCGCCATGCTCAAGGGCATGGGCTTCGACGATGCGGCCCTCTCGCGCCCGATCGTCGGCGTGGCGAGCACCTGGACCGAGACCATGCCCTGCAACTTCCACCTGCGCAGGCTGGCGGAGCGGGTGAAGGAGGGCATCCGCTCGGCGGGCGCCACGCCCATGGAGTTTGACACCATCGCCATCAGCGACGGCGTGACCATGGGCACCGAAGGCATGAAGGCGTCCCTGGTGAGCCGCGAGCTGATCGCCGATTCCATCGAGCTGGTCTGCCGCGGGCACCTCTTCGACGCGGTGGTGTGCCTGGTCGGCTGCGACAAGACCATCCCGGCGGCGGCGATGGCGGCGCTGCGGCTCGACATCCCCGCGCTGGTGCTCTACGGCGGCTCGATCGCGCCGGGGCGCTTCGAGGGGCGCGACGTCACCATCCAGGACGTGTTCGAGGCGGTGGGCGCCCACAACGCGGGGCGCATGTCGCTGCAGACGCTGCACGAGCTCGAGGACGTGGCCTGCCCGGGCGCGGGCGCGTGCGGCGGGCAGTACACCGCCAACACCATGGCCATGGCCGTGGAGCTGCTCGGGCTCTCGCCGGTCGGGTACGGCAGCATTCCGGCGACCGACCCGCGCAAGGATGACGCCACCCGCGAGATGGGGGCCGTGATCGTCGACCTGCTGAAGCGCGACGTGCGGCCGAGCGCCAACCTGACCCGCGCCTCGTTCGACAATGCCATCGCCGGCGTGGCGGCGACCGGCGGCTCGACCAACGCCGTGCTGCATCTGCTCGGGCTGGCGCGGGAAGCGGGCGTTCCGCTCGCGCTCGAGGACTTCGATGCGGTGAGCGCGCGCACGCCCCTGCTCGCGGATCTCAAACCGGGCGGGCGCTTCACCGCCGTCGATCTCCATCACGCCGGCGGCGTTCCCCTGATCGCGCAGCGCCTCATCGAGGCGGGCCGCTTCGACGGCGAGCAGCGGGCCGGCGACGGGCGGCCGTGGCGCGAGCACGCGATGCGAGCGCGCGAGGAAGCCGGCCAGCGCGTGGTGCGAAAGCTCGGCGAGCCGATCAAGTCCACCGGCGGGTTGTGCATCCTGCGCGGCTCGCTCGCGCCCGGCGGTGCAGTGGTGAAAATGTCCGGCCACGAGCGCCTCGCGCACCGCGGGCCGGCGCGCGTCTTCGATCGCGAGGAGGACGCTTTCGCCGCGGTCCGCGATGGCCGCATCCGCGCCGGCGACGTGGTGGTCATCCGCTTCGAAGGGCCGCGCGGCGGACCCGGCATGCGCGAGATGCTGGGCGTCACCGCCGCCCTGGTCGGACAGGGGCTGGGCGAGTCGGTGGCGCTGGTCACCGACGGCCGCTTCAGCGGCGCGACCCGCGGGCTGATGCTAGGCCACGTCGCGCCGGAAGCCTTCGTCGGCGGGCCCATCGCGGCGCTGCGCGACGGCGACGTGATCAAGATCGACGTGGAAGCGCGCCGCGTCGACGTGGAGCTTCCCGCCGCGGAGATCGCGCAGCGGCTGCGCGGATTCGTCCCTCCGCCTCCGCGCTACCGCACCGGTGTGTTCGCCAAGTACGCAGCCCTCGTTTCGTCGGCGGAAGAGGGCGCCGTCACCTCGCCGACCCCAGACCGCAAACAGGAGTGATGCAAATGGCCAAGCTCTATTACGACAAGGATGCAACCCTCGACCTGGTGCGCGCGCGCAAGGTCGCCATCATCGGCTACGGCAGCCAGGGGCACGCGCACGCCCTCAACCTCCGCGACTCCGGCGTGGACGTGCGCGTCGGGCTTCACGCGGCGAGCAAGTCTCGCGACAAGGCGCAGCGCGCCGGCCTGCGCGTGCTTTCGGTGGCCGAGGCAGCGCGCGAGGCCGATCTGATCATGGTGCTCGCGCCTGACCAGACGCAGAAGGAGATCTACGACAGCGACCTCTTGCCTGCGCTGGCGCGGGGCAAGGCGCTCTACTTCGCGCACGGGTTCAACATCCACTTCGGGCAGATCCGCCCGCCGGCTGACGTGGACGTGACGCTGATCGCGCCCAAGGCGCCGGGACACCTGGTCCGGCGGCTCTATCTCGAAGGGCAGGGAACGCCCGCGCTCATCGCGGTGGCCCAGGACGCGAGCGGCACCGCCCACGCGCTCGGGCTCTCCTACGCGCGCGCCCTCGGGGCCACGCGCGCAGGCGTGCTCGAGACCACCTTCCGCGAGGAGACCGAGACCGATCTCTTCGGCGAGCAGGCGGTTCTGTGCGGCGGCATCAGCGCGCTGGTGACCGCGGGATTCGACACCTTGGTGGACGCCGGCTACCAGCCGGAGAGCGCGTACTTCGAGTGCCTGCACGAGCTCAAGCTGATCGTAGATCTGATGTAGGAGGGCGGCCTCTCCTGGATGCGCCACTCGATCAGCGACACCGCGGAGTACGGCGACTACTCGCGCGGCGAGAGGATCATCGGCGAGGCTGCGCGCGCGGAGATGAAGAAGATCCTGCGCGAGATCCAGAGCGGCCAGTTCGCGCGCGAGTGGATCCTGGAGAACCAGGCCGGCCGGCCCGTCTTCGACAAGCTGCGCGAGCAGGGCAAGAACCATCCCATCGAGGAGGTGGGCCGCCGCCTGCGCGAGACGATGAGCTGGATCCGCACCAAGCAGAAGGACTCCAGCGAGCCCACCACCACCAAGCCCACCACCACGAAGGAGGCCGCGTGACCCGGATGTGGCTCAACGGGAGGCTGGTTTCGCCGGCGGAGGGGAAGCTCGACTTCCTCACGCCGGCGCTCCACTACGGCGTCGGCGCCTTCGAGGGGATCCGCTGCTATCGCACCACGCGCGGGACGGCCATCTTCCGATTGGAAGAGCACATCGCGCGGCTTCTGGGATCTGCCGCCGTGCTCGGCTTTCGCGACCTGCCGTACACCGCAAGCCAGCTCTGCCAGGGCTGCATCGACACGGTGCGAGCGAGCGGCTTCGAGGAGTGCTACATCCGGCCGCTCATCTGGCTCGCAGAGGGCGGGTGGAACCTGACCGTCGACGCCGGCAAGGCGCACGCCGGCATCGCCGTCTGGGAGTGGAAGCAGTATCTCGGTGCGGAAGCGGCCGCGCTGGGCGTGCGCGCGAATGTCTCGTCGTTCACGCGCCACCAGCCCAACGTGACCATGACCAAGGCCAAGATCACCGGCAACTACGCCAACTCGGTGCTGGCCAAGACGGAGTCGCTGCGGCTCGGGTTCGACGAGGCGATCATGCTCGACGCGCAGGGCATGGTGGCCGAGTGCACCGGCGAGAACGTGTTCATGGTGAAGGAAGGCAAGGTGCGCACGCCGCCCGACGGCGCCATCTTGAACGGCATCACGCGACAGAGCCTGATCGCGCTCGCGCCCGAACTGGGATTCGAGGTCGAGGAGGCTCCCGTCTCTCGCGATCAACTCTACATGGCGGACGAGGTCTTCGTCTGCGGCACTGCGGCAGAGGTGATCGGGGTGCGGGAGATCGATTTTAGAAAGATCGGCGCCGGCCGCACCGGGCCGATCACGCTCGCCTTCCAGCGCGCCTACCAGGCCGCGGTGCACGGCGAGCATCCACACTGGTCGCGCTGGTTGACGCCGATGCCGGCTGCGGTCGCGGCTGCAGCGGCCGTCTGACGCTCAGGACACCGATCGCGCACCCGACAAAAGTCTGATTCCGCGTCCGCCGACCGACTCGCTCGTCGCTTCCGCGATCATCTCGGTGGTTTCACCGTGCGAGATGGCGCGGCTCTTGTGGTCGAAGCGCACGGCCAGCCGGCGCACCGGCTCGTTGCCGCTCGCCATCTCCCAATGGAAGCGGGCTACGCCCCGCTCCTCCGCGGCCATGATGAGACGCTCGATCAGGGCGCGGCCGAGACCGCGACCTTGAAAGCTGTCGATCACTGAAACGGCGGGCTCGGCCGTGGCCGGCAGGCCGTCCAAGGTGATGAAGCGCGCGACCCCCGGAGCGATGGCGAGGCTGCCTTCGCACACCGCCACCAGGGCGAAGTGCCGCTCGCCGTCGATGTGTGTGAAGTGGCGGAGGTCGGCCGCCGAGAGCTCCGACTTGGTCGCGAGAAAGCGACGCCTGCGGCTCTCGGGTGAGAGCGCGCTGAAATGGCTCGAGAGAAGCTTTGCATCGCGAGGTCCCAACGCGCGCAGCACCACGCGCGCGCCGTCGTCGAGCGTCACCTGCTCACGATAGCGGCTATCGAAGAATCGCATCAGGAGACCTCTGACCGCAGACCCAGCAAGCCGCGCGCCAGCGGACGTTTCCCTCGGCAGCGAGCACGAAAGCCGTCCGGCAGGACGACGATTCCGTCGGGCGGAGCGAGGTCGTCCACCAATTCCGTCGCGGTCCTGCAGGACCATTCCGGCCCCGCCAGAGGGAAGAGCTGGCTTGGTGTCATTCTTGCTCGCTCTTTGCGGATGCAAGTGCATCTCGACGAGTGGGTGGCGCCGGAGATCGCGGACGAGCACGGGCTCGTTCGCGCGGGCAAGATCCTGGAGTGGATGGATGTGGTCGGCGCGCTGGCCGCCGTCCGGCATTGCCGTCGAACGGTCGCTACCGCCTCGGTCGACGGCATGGAGCTGCGCGATCCCATCCGCGTCGGCGAGCGCGTGACGATGACCGCGTCGGTCGGCTACACCTCGGCGCGCAGCCTCGGCGTCTCCATCGCCATGAAGCACGGGATGCCGGTGCAGGCGGCGCAACGCCAGGCGCTGACGGCGTACATGACTTTCGTCGCGCTCGACGACGATGGCCGCGCGCTGGCGGTCCCCCAGCTTCGTCCCGAGACTCCCGCCGACGTCATCCGATTTCGCGAAGGCGAGCTGCGCCGGCAGTTTCGCACCCGGCTGGCAGCGGGGCAGCTCCCCACGCTGGCAGAAGCGACCGCCGTGGCGGGCCACCAAGGGCGCGGCGCCTTGGTGCGCGAGCTTCTCAAGGTGCTGCCGCCTTCGCTGCGGCTTCCCTTCGAGTGGGTCGATGCCCTCGAGCCGCGCCGGCGGAACGTCTCCTACGTGCACAAGATCGAGCCGGTGCGATCGAGCAAGCTCAACTTTCACGGCACGCTCTACGGCGGCACGCTGATGCGCTGGCTGGAGACCACCGCGCACCTTTCCGCGCGCGCCTACCTCGACGGCGTGCCCATGCGCATGGTGGGCCTGCACGGCCTCAACTTCATCCGGCCCGTCCGCCAGCACGTCTTCATCCACATCCGTTCCGCAGTCGCGCACACCGCGGGCGAGTCGCTGACCGTGCTGGTCAACGTCGATGCCGAGGCGCCGCTCGCCGGTCATCACGAGGAGACGCTGCGCGCGTTTCTCACCTATCGGCCCATCGATCCGCGCGTGCGCGTGCCGCCGCTCGAGTGCGACAGCGACGATGAGCGCACCTTGTTCGACGAGGTCGCGCATCGGTTGGCCCTGCAGCGATCGATCGGGCGCGATTCGGAGGACGGCGTCTCCTGAGCATCCGGCCTCACGCCAGCGACACGAGTCCCGGGCCGCTCACGCTGCCTTCCGCGCGTACAGCTTCTCGAGCGCGCGCAGGAGCAGCGGGCGTCGGTCCGGCATGGGAACGCCCTCTTCGCGCCAACCCGCGCGCAGCCCCTCGGCCTCGGAGGTCCACCCGGCCAGGTCTTCGGGCAAGAGGCTCTCGAGCGCCTCGCGCAGAAGTCCGGCCAGAGCGGGCGCGCGGCCGCCGGTGGAGATGGCCACCGTCACCCCGCCCCTGCGGACCACTCCGCCCAGGTACGCGCTCGCCGCCCGCACGTCGTCCACCGCGTTGACGAAGATGCGGCGCTCCTCGGCGGCCTTCGCCACCTCCTGGTTGACGGCAGGAGTCGCCGCCGCCACCGCGAACCAGCAGCCCTCGAGATCGGCCGGCTGGAACTCCCGCCGCAGGATCTGCACGCCCTCCCTCTCGAGATCGGGCAGGACCCGCGGCGCCACCACCGTCACGCGGGCCCCGGCCTGGAGCAGGGCGGAGAGCTTGCCCGCGGCTACTGGGCCGCCTCCGACGAGAAGCGCGGGGCGGCCGGTCAAGAGCAGAAACGCGGGGAACGGAGTCATGCAGGGCTCCCGTGCGCGAGCCGCGCGACCAGCGCGCTGACCATGGCGCCCATCTTCGGCGTCTCGGGCACCACCTGTGGAGGGATACCCAGCTCGGCCAGCACGCGCGCGCAGGTCGGACCCACCGCAGCGACCACCATGCCCGAGCGCAGCGCTGTGAGAAGATCCTGCTTGCGCCCGATCCCCTCCGCGACCTCCAGCAGATTCCGGGCCTGGATCTGCGAGGTGAAGGCGGCCGCGGCGAAGCGGGCCTGCGACAGCTCCTCGACCATCCGGGCGAGCGGCGCTGTGTCCTCGGGCAACTCCCACTGATAGAGCGTCAGCTCGTGCAGCCGGGCACCACGCGACCAAAGCACGTCGACGAGCGGTTCGTTCCTCTCGCCGAAATGGACGAGCACCAGCAGCCGGCCGCGGACGTCCAGCTCGGCCAGCGTCTCGAGGAAGTCGGCCGTAGTGAAAGGCGAGCGCGCCCGGAGCGATGCGGTGATGCCTTCCCTGTGCAGCGCCGCTACCGGCTTGGGCCCGCGGCAGACGGAAAGGCCGCGCGAGATCGCGTCGCGCAGCTCGGCGCCGCGCCCGAGAGCGCGCGCCTCCTCGAAGAGGGCGGTGGCGCCCACGCCGGTCGAGAAGACAAACACCGGGGAGGCCTCGGCCTCCACCTGGCTGAGCAGCGCCGCCACCTCCTCCGACGCAGGCCGCCGCCGCTCGCGCACGGCGGGGACGCAGACTGGCACGGCCCCGCTGCGTCGCACCAGCTCCGAGATCTCGCTGGCGAGCCTCGCTTCGAAAAGCGCGATGCGCTCGCCGCTCAACATCTCTTTCATCCCGCCGCCGCCGCCGTGCCTTCGTCCTGCACCGGCCGGACGGCGAGCATGCGCCGCTGCCCCTGCGCGAAGAAGGCACCCATCACGTCGTCGAGCGAACAGACGTCCTCCCAGGATTCCGGCGCCGCGACCTGGAGGGCAAACGCCGTCACTGGACCTCCTCTCGTAACAGTTCTCTTCTTTCCTCCCAGGGTCGCGGGCCGATGCTGTGCGCGCTGCCGGATGTGCGCCAGGCTCGGGTCGCGCGCGTCCGAGTTCACGAAGGTGCGGAACCGCCAGAGCTTCGCCGGATCGCGGCAGGTGCAAATGGTGGCGGCCTCGGGTAATGCGTCTACGCCGAGCCCCGCGGGCTGTGCGCCCGCCGCCTGCGGGAAGATGAGCTGCTCGGGACGCGCCGGCAGCGAGATCTGGTTCTGCGTGAACTGGAGGAGGTGGCCGTAGCTGGAGGCGTCGCCCACCAGGATGTTGCCGATGACGACGAGGTCGCGCTTGATCATCGCCGCCCGCCCTGCGTTCGCCTCCGCATCGCCGGAGACCAGAGCAAGCGCGGTGCCAGCGCGGCGCAGCGCATTTCCCCTCTGGAAGTCGATTCACCCGCCGCGTCCCAACCGACAACTTCGTCGTTTCGGGATGAAACACCGCCAGAAATGTTCGGGAGCAGGATTGCGCATGGATCGCCAGGCCCGATCGGACTTCCGGCGGCAACCGCCGAAGAGCGCCAGGTGATCACGAAATTGTTCAGACGGCGTTCGGCGGCGACGAAAATGTATGAGCCCGGCAGCGGCGAGAGCGATCAGCGAAGCGCGGAGTAGACGACGCGGCCGCCGACGATGGTCATCGCCACGCGCGCCGAGGCGAGGTCCGCATCGGCGAAGATGTCCTTGGTGAGCACGACGATGTCGGCGAGCTTGCCCGGCTCGATGGTCCCTTCGTCGCGCTCGCGGTGGTCGGCCCAGGCGGCGGTGCGCGTGTACGCGGCGGCGGCCTCGGCGACCGAGATGCGCTGCGCCGGGAACCAGCCGCCGGGATGCTTGCCGTCGAGCGTGCGGCGATGGACGGCCGCGTCGATCCCCAAAAGCGCCGAGACGGGCGCGACCGGCCAGTCGGAGCCGAAGGCGAGCTTCGCTCCCGCGTCGAGCAGCGAGCGATACGCGTACGAGGTGGCCAGCACCTCGCGGGCGACGCGGCCCTCGGCCCAGCGGCCGTCGTCGACGACGTGATAGGGCTGCATCGACGCGACCACGCCGAGCTCCGCGAAGCGCGGGACGTCCTTCGCGCGCGTGTGCTGCGCGTGTTCGTCGCGGAAGCGCCGGTCGCGCGGGCCGTTGACTTTTTCCGCCTCGGCGAAGGCGTCGAGCAGCTCGGCGTTGGCCCGGTCGCCGATGGCGTGCACCGCGATCTGCAACCCTCTGGCGTCGGCGCCGCGGACGAGGTCGCGCAGCCGCTGCGGCTCGGTGACGAAGATTCCCGTCGAGCCCGGCTCGTTGAGGAAGGGCGCGAACATCTTCGCGGTCGAGGAGCCCAGCGATCCGTCGGCGAATCCCTTCACGCCGCCGATGCGGACGAAATCGCCGCCGAGGGACGCTTCGACGCCGAGGTCGGCGAGCTTCTGGTATTCGGCGAGCGGCTGCGCGAGCTGCTGGTAGCGCCGCAAGAGCCGCTGGCTCGTCTGCGCGGGCACGCCGGCCATGTCGTCCACCGCGACGACGCCGTTCTTGCGCAGCTCCAGAAGCGCGGCAGCGACGCCCTGCGCGATCTCGTCCTCCGACGGCTCCGGCACCGCCGCTTCCATCAGCACCATGGCGTTGTCGCGCAGGATGCCGCTCGGCGCGCGCGTGCCGGGCAGGCGGTCGATGGCGCCGCCCGGCGGATCGGGCGTGTCGCCGCGGATGCCCGCCAGCACGAGCGCGCGCGAGTTGGCGACGCCCATGTGCCCGTCGTAGCGAGTAAGCCAGACCGGCCGGTCGCGCACGAAGCGATCGATCAGCTCCGCGGTCGGCAGCTTGCCGCCCAGGGCGCGGTCGTGGTCCCAGTCGCCGCCCAGCATCCAGCGATCCTTGGGCAGCTTCCCGTCGAAATCTTGTAGCCGGCGGCCGAGCTCCGCGAGGTCAGGCGCATCCTTGAGCGCGACGCGCGAGAGGCCGAGCCCCGCGTCGAGCATGTGCACGTGGCTGTCGCGGAAGCCCGGCATCGCGCGGCGGCCCTGGAGATCGATCACCTTCGTCGAAGGTCCGACGAGCGGCTGCACGTCCTTCTCGCCCACCGCGAGGATGCGCGCGTGCCAGACGGCGACGGCGTCGGTCTCCGGACGCTGCGGGTCCCCGGTCCAGATGCGGCCGTGAAGCAGCACCAGCTCGGCGGCGACGGCGAGCATCATCATCGGCATGGCGGCAACGGTCATCGCATGGCGCATGACCGGGGTCCATCGGCAGAAGGCCGCTGTCGTCGCCCTCCCGCGGTAGACTGAGGGCGTGCCGAAGGCATCTTTACGGACACTCGTTCTCCGTCCAGCAGATCCATTCGACCTCATCCGCTGGCTGGCGCGCTCACAGTCCGACCCGCGCAAGGCCGTCGCGGAGTTGGTGCAGAACTCCATCGACGCGCACGCGCGGCACGTCACCATCGAGCGCCGCCGGCTCCGCGGCGGTCCGGCGCTCGTCGTTCGCGACGACGGCGAAGGCGTGCTGCCCAGCCTCGGCCGCGAGGACGCTCTCCGATACATTGCGACCAACATCGGCAGCTCGCAGAAGCGCAAGCTGAGCCCCGAGGAACGCCGCCGGCTGGTGATCACCGGTCAGTACGGCGTCGGCCTTCTCGGGTTCTGGTCGATCGGCCACCGGATGGAGATTCGCTCGCGCGTCGCCGGCTCGGGCGTGCATGTGCTTCGGCTGGTCGAGGACGAGCCGCGCGTCAGTCTCGACGAACAGCCGCCCGAGATCGCGTCAGCGCAGACGTTCACCGAGATCGTCGTCACCGAGCTGCACTCGACCGCGTCGCGCGCCCTGTCCGCCCGGCGCCTGGCCGAATATCTCGCGGCTGAGCTGCGGGGACCCGTCCTCGCCTCGGGCGCGGAGGTGGAGATCCGCGACACGATGGCGAAGGGCGTCGCACAGAAGCGCTTTCCCGTGGCGCCGCGTCCTTTCACAGGAGAGCGTCTGCAGCTCCCCGCGGAGTTGCCGGTGGCCGGCTTCCCGCCTGTGCGCGTCGAGCTGTATCTCGCGCGCGGGGCAGAGCGGCCCGCCATCCAAGTGAGTTGCGGCGGCACCCTGGTGGCCGACGACATCGCCGAGCTTCAGGCGCTCGATCTCGCCGAGCCGCCCTGGGTCGGTTGCGAACTCGCGGGGCTGCTCGAGTTTCCATCGTTCACCGTACCGCCGGGCACGCGCCGCGGAGTCGTTCCCGACCGGGCGGCCGAGGCGTTTGCTCGCGTGATGGGAGAGCTGAGGCCGCTCGTCGAGGAAGAGCTGCGACGCCTGGAGCACGAACGGCGCGCTGCCACCAACCGGCAGGTCGTCGAGGACCTGCGGCGCGCCTTGCGCGGGCTGCGCAGCCGGTTGCCGCAGTACGATCTCCCGGCGGTGCTCGGTGCGCGCGGCAGCGCCGAGGCCGACGAGAGCGGTCGGTCCGAAGCGTCTGAACCAGACGAAGTGCCGATGGCACAGCCGGAGCTCTTCCCGGTCGGGCCCCTCGCCTCCGTGCGCATCGTGCCCGATCCGGTCGAGATCGCACCCGGACACGAACACCGCGCGCGCGCCGAGGCGTTCGACAGCGAAGGCCGGCGCATCCGCAGCGGGATCAGCTACCGATGGTCGGTGGAGGGGGCCGGCTTCTCCGTGCGCGGCGACGGTGCTCGGCCGGCTGTCAGTGCCGAAGCTGCGGTGCGGCCAGGAGCTGCGGCTCGCCTGCGCGTCGAGGCCGAGCGCGACGAGCGGCGCGCCGTCGCGGAGGCAGCGGTGGAAGCCATCGAGCCGCCGTCGGACGAAGCGGGCTTCGGCATCCCGGAGCCGCACCTCGTCGATGCTCCCGGCGAGACCTGGCGCAGCCGCTTCGACGGCAAGCGCTGGGAAGTGAACCAGATGCACGACGACTACCTCGCCCTCAAGGGCGAGTCGCGCTCGCGGCTGCGCTACCTGCTCGCGTTGCTCGCGAAGGATCTAGCGCAGCACGCGCACCGCGTTCCGGGCGCGGTCGAGGCTTCGGAGGACGTGGCTTCGATCCTGGCGCTCGCCGAACGGAACTTGCGCGGAGCGTGACGGGCAAATAGACACCAACCCAAATGGTTGCTGTACAAACTAATTGGCTTCCTGCGGCGCGCGGTCGACCCGCCCGATCGGTGCCGCCCGGTATTGGCGTTGACGAGAAAAGCGCGCACTGTGGCCGCCGCTGTCGGGGACGGGCTCCGCAGGAAGACCTGGGTGGTCCCACGAACGAAGAGCAGAGGAGAATGCGATGAAGACCCTGAAACTGACGTTCTTGGTTGCGGCCCTCGCCGCGTGCTCGCACGCCCAGCCGGTGCCGGAGGCATCCGCGCAGACTACGCCCCCGCCCGTCCAGGCCGCGCCGCCGCCTCCGGCGCCCCCGCCGCCGGTCGCGAAGCCGGCGCCCGTGTCGATCCGCGTTCCCTCGGACAGCATCTACTTCGACTTCGACAGCGCGGACCTGAAGCCGGAGGCGGAGAACCAGCTGGCCGGACTCGGCAGCATCATGCAGAAGCATCCCGATCTCAAGGTGCGCGTCGAGGGGAATTGCGACGAGCGTGGCACCGAAGAGTACAACATCGCGCTCGGCCAGCGCCGCGCCGACTCGGCGAAGAAGTACCTGATCAACATGGGCGCCTCCGCGGGCCAGATGACCACGGTCAGCTATGGCAAGGATCGGCCGCGCGCGAAGGGCCACGACGAGGATTCGTGGCGGCAGAACCGGCGCGACGATTTCCTGCCCAGCAGCGCCACCGTTCCGCAGGCGCCGATGTCCAAGAACCCGTGAGGCTCACCCTCGCCGCCGCGGCGCTGGCGCTGCCCATGGCTTGCGCCACGGTGGCAGCAACTTCGAAGCGACGCAGCTGTCCTGGCTGGTGGATTACTCCGCCTGCAGCTCCGCCGTGAACGAGGTGTCGACTCCGCCCGGGAACGTTCCGGACCACTCCTGCGCCCCCGGATAAACGATGCGCGCGGGAACCGTGGAGCCGCGCTTGAACGTGTTGGGCGCGACGTAGGGTGTCCGGCCGACCTCCATGCCGTCGATGAAGAGGCGCGCGTTGGACGGAGCGCTATCGATGACGATGAGCCCGCTGGCCTTTGCCGATCTGGCTTTGTAGTCGCTCCAGAGCTGGAGTCCAAAGCGCCCCGCGAGCGGGACCAGGAGAGCTGCGACGATGATAGCAAGCGCGACCATCTTCTTCCGTCGCGATACGGGCGGTCGACGGCGCGCCAAGGGGTCAGGAGCGTCGTGCCGCCGTGGCTGCTCGACCAACTCGAAGCGCGCGTGGTCGGTTGGAGTCCACCCCCGGCGCTGGTCGCGAGGCCGGTAGATGCCGTCGATCTTCCCGTCATGGCCGACGTCGAATGAGGGCGACTGCGCCCCATCGCTGGGGGATGAGGGCGCGGGTTCCACCTTGTCGCCGCGAGAAGCCACGACAGAACCATAGCACNNNGCCGGGCTTCCGTCAAGCACGGGAATGTGGTGATGCTCTGCGCGGTGTTCCCTCTCGCGGTCGACACGATGCGCGACCTGTGTCCGAGCGAGTTGGTCATGCGCGTATGGCTCAGCTACTGACCGCACGCCCGCTCTGGTTCCTGGCACTGCTCGCGGCCCTGCCGGCCGCTGCCATCGACCACCGCGGCGAGGGCCGCAAGAGCTCCGCGCGCGACCTCTCCGTCGAGCTGCAGCGCTTCGAGCTTCCCAACGGCCTCGTCGTCCTTCTCTCGCCCGACCCCACCGTCTCGAGCGTGATGGTCGAGCTGACCTTCCGCGCCGGCACGCTCTACGAGCCGCCGGGCCGCAGCGGCATGGCCCACCTGGTCGAGCACGTGATGGCGAGCGGGCCCACGCCCGACACCGACTACTTTGGCCTGCTCGAGCGCCGCCGCGCCCGCTACTTCAACGCCACCGCCGACTTCGAGACGCTTGCCTTCC